>JAAOBB010000100.1_pt1 | contig 33992 bp, 54 predicted proteins | sample 7267541 | NCBI WGS metagenome assembly JAAOBB01 (sample SAMN14345205, study PRJNA599270) | viral metagenome | isolation source: viral-like particles (VLPs) isolated from bee gut | host: Apis mellifera | place: Switzerland:Lausanne | collected 2017-01/2018-02 | reverse complement strand
GATGGCCTGGACCGAAGTGCCGTAGCGGAACGCGATGGAGCTCAGGTTGTCACCAGGCTGCACCGTGTAGGAGCCTGATGGTGCGGCGGCCGCCGGGGCCGCGGAATCGATGCGCAGCACCTGGCCTGGGTAAATCCTGTTGGGGTCGGCGATTCTGTTGATTTCTGCCAAATGCTGCCAGGAGGTGCCGTACGCCGAGGCGATGCCCGAAAGGGTATCGCCGGATTGCACGGTGTAGGTGTCACCACCAGAAACATTGGTGTCAGGCGCTACTGGAACGGTGATGTTGGGCGCTGGCTGCTGGGAGCCGTCGAAGGCCGCGTACGCCAGCCAGTCCTCGCGGGAGCCATAGAACTTGTTGAGATCCAGCGGTCCGTTGTACCCGCTTAGCCGGCCGTTGGAGGAGTACTGGCGGATGGTGCATCCGTACGCGTTCTCGTTCCACGGGGCGTCCTGGTAGCCGGTGCCATCCATTGATGCGTACTGGGCGACCCACAGGCCGCAATCGTGGCTCTGGCCGACCTGGGCGATTTGGCCGTACACGGACGCTGACGCGTAGATGAGCGGCTTGATGCCGGTCAGACGGATGATTTCCGCCACGACCGCGTCCAGATAGCCCACATTGCCCCAAGCGTTATTGGAGCCCGACTCCCAATCGACCGCCAGGACGGCCTTGTGCAGCCATCCACGGACCTGGTCGACGAAGAACTTGGCCTCGGCCTGAGCGCCGGAGCCGCGGACGTACATGTATACGCCAGCGAGCTTGCCGCAGTCCAAAGCCTGGTCGACGGCGCGGGCGCAGTCCGGGTTGACGTACCCAGTGCCCTCGGTCGCTTTGGCGATGATGAATTCAGCTGGCACCGAGCTCACATCGATGCCAGACTGCCAGCTGGAGATATCTATGCCATTAAGAGCCATGACCGGCCCCTCTCCGCCCGTTTCCGGGCATGAAAAAAGCCGCCCCACGATGGGACGGCCATGGTTGTGGTTCGCGCCTGGCTAGCTGGCCAGGACGAGAATGGACAGCACGATGGGCAGCAGGTCGCGCAGGAGCGAGGCCAGCAGAAGGCTGAGGCCTAGGGTGGCGAGTCCTGCCGCCGCGATGCAGGCGAGGATGGCGAGGAATGCGGAAGGTTTTATGGCTGTCTCTTCTGGTGGTGTTGGGCGAGGTAGTCCTCGGCTTCTTGCATGACCCAGCAGTGGGCGTGGAGGCTTTCAAGTTTGGAGAGCTCGTAGCGCACTTTCGTGCTTTGGTCCCCGGGTTGTTCCATCAGGCCGATCAGCGTGTTCTTGATGGTGTCCTTGCGTATCTCGATGAGTTGTTCGTTGGTTTCGCGGATTCGCTCGCTCATTTCGTGGGTCTGCTGCCAGTGTCGGTTCATCGCGGACCCGTAGGGCAGTTGGCCGGGGTCGACGTGGCTGTACAGCCAGGTGGAGAGCCTGGCGATGCTGCCCGGCCAGAGTTTGATGACCAGGCCGAGGACGGCGACGACCACGGCATCGGAGATCAGGCCGCCGGTCAATGAGTCGAGCATGTGCGATACTGCCTTTCATGGGAGAGGAGACCCGCACTGTCAAGCCTCCGGATGGTGAGCATGCGCAGGGATTTACCCCGCCCGGCCCCGCTCACTGCCCCACCCTCCAGGTTGTCGGCGGGATAATGACTTGCCTGCTACTGACCCCCTGCGGCCAGGAGGCCAGTTGGACGACACCGTTGGGATTGATCTTGCCGAGGAGGAAGCTGTTGCCGCCGTTTGTGGCGAAGACCACGTACAGTTCCTTGCTGGGCGCAGCCCTGCGGTCAATCGTGCACACCGTGTCGTTGTACGTGGCGCTCGACCCGTCCTTCGTGTCCAGCCAGCCGGAGAAGCTGACGATGCTGTCTGCGACGCTGAGATGCAGCAGGTTGTCCTTGTACTTAGCGGCCACCGTCGTGGGCAGGCGGGCGTAGCTGACGTCCGTGCTCGCGCCCAGCAGACCCTGGACCACGTATCGTGATATGACCGCATACCCAGCGTCGTTGGGGTGCATACCGCCTTGATCGTCGGTTAGACTGGTATCCCCGTACAGCCACTGGTATCCGTGGCCGATGACTTGCACGCCGCTCTCAAGCGCAGCTCGGGCGGCATCGTAATCCCGGTCCAGCAGATAGTTCGGGACGGGTTTCGCGCACCACAGGCTCGGGATGCACACGACCCGCGCGTCCGGCCAGGCGGACTGGCAGAAGGCGAAACACTTGATGGCAGCCACGTACGTAGGGGCATCGTAATCGTTCTGGCAGCCCGCCACGATGATGATATCCGGCGTCACTCCGTTGTCTCTCGCGAGCGTCGCCTGCTGTTGATAGTTGCGGCCCAGCTCTCCTCCGGCCAGGTAGCCCGACCCGCCCACCGCGTAGTTGACCTCCTGCCAGCCCATCGCGTCGCTCACCAGCTTGCTGTAGCGCTTGGAGGGGTTTGACGCCATATACCCCTGCGTGAAGCTATCACCTATCCACAGGCACACACCGCCATGCAGCGCACGCCATGTAAGCGATTCCTTGGAGCGGATCAGACGGGCCACCGTCCCGTCCTGCACCCCCTTCTCCGCGGCATTCAGCGCATCATCCCTTGCCTTCTGCGCCTCATCCCTGGCGGCCTTCGCCTCATCCCGCGCCTGCCGGGCCTCAGGGGTCACATCCCCGATAGGCCCCGGGATAGCCACCGTACGTCTGTCAACAATCTGATCAACCATGAAAACCTCCATATGACAGGAAACTGGACAATAACGCCACAAGATAAGGAAAACGAGTGACTGAGGAAGAAAAAATGCCGCAACAGGGAAATAAAGCCGCCGCCACAGATCAAACGGTTATCTCGCAGCCAGACAAACCAGAGAAGCAAGAAGGCGAGACGGCGCTTCAACAAGCCGAAGGTAATGGTAAACAAACTCCAGCCCGGTTTTACAAGGGATTCGACGCATTACCATATGTCATCTTTATTTTCGCAATACTGCTAGCAGCAAACAGCTTTTTCGTAAACAAGATCAGTCCGCAGAATCGGCTCAATTTTTGGGCTTCTTCGCTATCATTGTGTGCATCCTTCTTCTCGTCCGTGTCAATGTTTTTATCGCTATGGAATGAGAGCAAGAAAGTCACTGTGGCAGTGACAATAGCCTATGCCGGTGTGATTATCTCCCTGTGTGGTTCAGGTTTGTCGCTTATACTGGTTATCTTTGCCGGGCACTAATCCGCCAGCGTCCAGTAGCCCCAGCCCAGAATTTCCGTGACCCCGGTTCGACTGGCGATAATCTTCCACGATCCTGACCTGCGGTCAGTCCAGGCTGGTGCGGAGAAAGCGTCAGGCGGCACATACACGGCTGCCAAGCCATCTGCTCCATGCGCATCACATCCTCGCTCATACCAGAGCTGCCCGTCTGCGGAGAGCACCTGGAAGGTGCACTGCCAGTCTGATAGGTCTACTGACTCGAAGGGCCCGTTAAGCTTGGACTGTCGCTGCCAGCGAGCGCCGATACGGTTTGTTGCGCCGCGTAGGAGTAGGATGTCTTGTCTGCCTATGTTTTCAGCTAGTACTCCGTTACCCATAATGCTCCTCTCAGGTTCGCATGAATTGCGTGTAGGTGTTGAGTCGGGCGGTGTTGCTGGCGAAAGCTGGGTAGCTGCCGTTGAGGCCTTGCATCTGCAGTACTACGGAGAGGCTGCTGGGTAGGGCAGTATATTCCTTGTTGGCTGTCAGGCTGCAGGTAATCATGATGAGTTTGTCTGCGACTGTGGTTGGTACGCGTTCTGAGAGCATGACATCAGTGTTTACGAGTAGTCTTGCCAAGCCTATTGGCGCGCCTTGTGGGTTTTCGCCTGATACATTTGCGTTTACTGAGACTTGTAGCACGCACCTGCTTGTGCCTTGTGGTACTGGGATTTCCAGGATTACTGCGGTGGACCAGGTAGTGCTTAAGCCGAAGTTTGACGTGTTCTTTTCCTGGATGTCAATCACTGGCTGCGATTCAAGCAGCTTCTTAATCTGTTTCTGCTGCTCATCCAGACGCTTCGTGACCTGACCGAGCTCGGTGCCCGTTGGGCGGTTCGCTTCATCTTTTTCGCGCTCTTGCCGACGCTGGCGGCGGTCGCGGGCGAGGAAGCCGTCAAGGTTGCCTGGCTGGTATTTGCCCATGATGTTTATCCTTCCGTCCTGGTGCGTGCCTGCAGGTCGAGCCAGTCGCTGTCGGATGATCCTTTCACATCGGTGATCTTTAGGTGCAAGACCCTGTCTCCTAGGAAGTCGTCCTCAACTCGTACGTCGGCCCAGTCGCCGACGTGCACGGGGTATTCCTCGCCCACGGACAGGCCTATGGTCTCGTTCATGCCGGTCCCATACCAGGCTTGCGCTGTGACGTAGTGCTTCAGGGTCGCCAGCTCGGAGACAGTGGTGTGCTCACTGTTCTTTGTCTGCAGGACGGGCCAGCCGTGACTGGGTAGGTCATTACGGGTAGCGCGAGCCATGACGGTTTTGTCGGAGCTTTTACCGCCCATAGCCCACACGTCGGAGCACATGCCCGACCCGTCTTCCTGATAACCGGTCAGGCGCACCCGCTGACCAGGAACGGATGCAGTCCACTGCCAATGCCTGTCAGCCAGGTCGGGAGTGGCCTCGAGAGCGAAGCTTAAGCGCCCGGCTGTATCCACTGTCGGGCGGAAGCGGATCTCGTCGCCGTCCTGCAGGTCAGCTAAATCGGATAGACGGTCAGCCACTGTGGCTAGGTCCCACCCGTAGTAGGTGCGGGTATGGTCGCCGCCCTGCTTGCCGGGCAGGGTGATAGGCAGGGAACCCCATTTCAGCGCCTCGCTCACCAGGCCGGCGGCGATGTCGCGGTAGGAGCCGGTGAAGGTCATCGCCCAATGCCCGGCGGGATGCTCCTCGTCCACGAGCACGTCGCCGTCGTGGAAGGCATCGTCCAGCGCGTGGTCGAGGACGAGCCTTTTACCTAGGAGCGTCCAGCCGCCGCCGACGCTGAGGGAGAGCTTGCGGCTGGCTGGATCCCACTGCCTTGATGTGATGACCCCAGCATGCTTGACATCAGATGGTGTGCGCTGCACCGCCAGGATTGTCCTCCAGGGGCGCAGCAGCTCGTACGGGTCGAGGCGGCGGAGAGCGGCGCTGGCCGAGCCCATGGCCACCTCGGCCTGCATCTGCCCGGGCTCCGAGATTGAGTCCGACCAGCTGCAGGACGTATACGGGAGCCGCCCTAGGTGCTTGCCCGTGTGGGCCGAGTAGGCGTGGAGCGTCAGAGGTGCATCTGCCATCTGCTTACCTCCAAGCCGGCCGAAGGGACACGCCTACTTGGCCGCCATTCTGTGCTTGCACGCTGATGTCGCTGATGCCTGGCGGAATGCGGAAGGCGTCGTCGTATTCGATTACCCCCTGCGAGGGAACCATGTCCGTGAAGTCCAGATCCAGGCGGCCCCCGTCGCCGCGCCAGCGGACCGTGTGGCCGTCCAGAGTGAGCGTAAGGGTTTGTGCGCCTTCGGCGCGCACGGACGGCCAGGTGGGGGCGTTGCCGGCGTTCTCCACCCGTGCGAGCGCATGGGTAGCTTCGAACCATATGCGGGGGCCATATTTGAGGGGGTCCGGGCAGTAGATGATGAGGCTGAAGGTCATGGAGCGCAAACTCGCCAACATGCTTTGGGCCGGGTCGTCGGCCAGCCAGCCGCTCAACTCTCGTCGGCCGGAAGTGTCATCGACCACAAGAGTGAGCGGGCGGCAGGCCATCGCGTTGATCCGGTCCACCAGCACGGATAGGGCGAGCGTGGATTGCGTGGACGTGACGCAACGGATTGTGACCGTGCGCGACTCCGCGGTCAGCCTGATCGGCCAGTACGACCCATCCTGCTGCGGTATGGCTTGTCCGGTCTCACGAGGCTTGGTCGCGCCGTACAGGCCATCAACCCCGTCCTTCCTGATCCACGCGTCTCCCATCCGGTCGAGCCTGTCGTCGGTCAGAGTCAATGTGTCCTGGTCGCTGACGAGCTGGATCCTCATCGCTCACCCCCATCTGTTTACGGCTGATTCGGCCCTGGTGTCGAACATGGCAAACAGCACGTTCGGATCGGATCCACGCGCGTCAATCGCCACATTCACGCTGGCACCGGCCGTTTGGCCTTGGGCAGGGCGCTGGAAGCCAGTCAGTGAGGCATTCGACGCGGGTAGGCCGAAGGAACTGCCGTCGAGGGTGAGGCCGTCGGTGAGCCGGCGCATGCTGCGGGCGACGGTGGGTTCGCTGTCGGTGATGCCCAGGGCCATGCCCCGGCCGATCATGACGCCTACTTGGTCGCGGAAAACGCGCGAAGGCGAGTGGATGCCGAGTTTATCCTTGACCCAGTTGAGCGCGTTGCCGGCGGCATTGGCGGCTGCTTGTGCTAGCTGGCTAGCGGCTCCAGCGAGTCCTTCGGCAATTCCTTTGATGATGTTCATGCCGACTTCCCCCCAATTTACTTTGCCGAAACCGTCTTTAATGCCGCTGATGATTTTTGGCAGGGCCGCGAGCAGTTTGGGGATTGCCTGGAGCAGGCCGCTGGCCAGAGCAATGATTATTTGGATGCCTGCCTCAATGATTTGAGGTAAGTTCTGGGCCAACGTATTGACGATATTGGCGATAATCACTGGTATTTGGGCTGCCAGCTGCGGTAGGGCGTTAACCAGTCCGTCAATCAGGGAAAGAAGCAACTGCGTTCCCATTTGAATGATCTGGGGCAGGTTCTGGGTCAACGTCGTGATGATTGCAGTGAGGATGATGGGTATCTGGGCCGTTAATTGGGGCAGTGCGGCCACCAGTCCCTGGATCAGGCCGAGCAGGATATCCATGCCGCCGGTCAATATGAGGGGTAGCATCGAGGTCAGAGCCGTGAGGAACGTAGTGATGAGCATGGGTATCTGCGCGGCCAGCTGGGGCAGTGCGGCCACCAGTCCTTGGATGATTCCGCTCAGCAACTGCATGCCTGCCGACATGATCAGCGGTAGTTGCTGCACCAGGGCAGTGATGAGCGTCATCACCATGTTCAGAGCGACCGGGACGATCTGCGGCAGGTTCTGGGCCAGCCCCTGCACCAAGGAGGCTATGATTTGCTCGGCACCTGCTATGAGCGAGGGGGCGGCGGCGGTGATGCCGTCCATCAGGCTGACTATCACCTGGGTTCCCGATGCCATGATCCCCGGCAGGGCGGCTAACACCTTCGCGGTGATCTCGCCGATCATCGCCGGGGCCTTCCCTGCGATGTCGTTGATCATGGCGGCCAGTCCGCCATCCATGCCCTGGCTGAGCAGGCCGATTCCGGCGACCAGGGCCGAGGCGAGCGCGCCGATGCCGAAAAACTTCAGGAAGTTGCCTGGGGCGAAGAATCCGCCGACCAGACTGCCGACCTTGCCAAGGCCTGCTTGCAGGGGTCCTCCTATGATGTCGCCGAGCCCGCCGAACAGATTGCTCACGTTCGAAGCCAACGGGGCGAACGCCCCTTTGATGCCGGCTCCTATGCGTGTGAAGGCTGAGCCGATTTTGCTGTCCCCGAGCTTGTTGAAAGCCGACGAGAAGCCCTGGCTCATACGGGTGGAGAAGACCTGGAAGTGCGTGTCCGCCACGCTGGTCAGCCTGCCGAAGCCTGCTCCTAGTGAGGAGCCCAGTCCCGCGATTTTCCCGCCGATATCGGTGGCGGCCAGCTTGGAGCCCATGTTCCTGAAAGGGGTGGTCAGGCCGTCCACGCCTTTGCCTATGCGGTTCAAGGCATTGGCGAACGGGTCGCCGTCGACGGCCATCGCCTCACGCAGATCCTTGTTGAAGTAGCCCTTGAACTGCTGCAGGCCGCCCATGGCACCCTGTAGATTGTCCGGCAGGCCCTTCACTTTGTACAGCAGGTCGCTGATGCCTTTGTCTCCGGCATGACCGATTCTGTCGAACGCTTCGCTGACGGTCTTGACGTTGCCGCCAACCCCGGCCAGCACGCCGAACCCGGCCGCCAGCGATGCAATTTTGCCGGCCAGGTCGCCGATGGATTCCTTACCGTTGTTGAGGTTGTCGGTGAACGCAGACAGCCAGTCGCCGGCCTGTTTGACAGCCGGCGCGAGCTTGTCCCCGAACATGTCGGCGAATGGTTTGAGCTGTTTGGCGACAGCGTCGATGGCCGGGTTGAGCTTGTTGAGCAGGTCGCGGGCCGCGTTCAGGACCGGAGTGCCGAACTCTTCACCGAGCCGGCCCATGGCCGCACGCATGTTGTCGAACGCTCCCTGGAAGGTGTTCCCGGCGGCGAGCGCTGCGCCTCCAAGGCCTTCCTCCATGGCGTCGGCGAAGGTCTGGAAGTCGATCTTGCCGGAGGAGACCATGTCGGAGATCTGTGCGCTGGTCTTTCCCAGGTGCTTGCCGAGGAGTTGGAGGACGGGGATGCCGGAGGACATAAGCTGGAGCATGTCGTCGCCTTGGAGTTTGCCGCGGGCGGCGACGGAGCCGAAGATGGTGCCGATGTCGGTGAGGCTGCGACCGGAGATCTGGGCGGTGTCGGCCACGGTCTTGAGCACGCGGGTCATCTGGCTGCCGGATTTGATGCCGGAGGCGCTCAGGCTTGCGGCCACCGTGGCGGCGTCGCCCAGGCCGAAGGCGGTGCCTTTGACGGAGTTGAGCGCGTCGGTCATGATTTCGGTCACGTCGCCGGCGGAGTGGCCTAGGCCTTTGAGTTTGGCTTGCGCGTTTTCGATGGCCAGCGCCCGGCCGAAGCCTCCCTTAGCTGCAAGGCCGGCTATGCCGCCGGTGATGGTGCCGATGACCCCGAGCCCGGTCTTGCCGATCTTGTTGAAGGCATCCCCCATCTTGCCGACAAGGCTTGTTGAACCACGGGTGGATGCTTTGTCTATGCTATTGCCGAGGTCGCCTTCGATTTTTCGTCCGAAGCCGCGTCCGGAGGGCTCGACCTGGACGTATACGGTTCCCACGTCCTGTGCCATCGGTTGCTCCTACTTTGTTCTTAGGTCGGTCCCGATGGCGGTCGGGTCAGTCGGATATGTGGAAGGTGTCCTGAAGACGCTTGCGTCGGGCGAGCCTTTCCGCGTGTTGCTGGCTGGTTTCCTGGCGGGACGGCGCGAAGAGGTTGTTCCTGGCGTCGGTCCAAGGGCGATAGCCTTTGTGTTTGAGTCTGCCTTCAAGCTCCATCTGGTCCCATAAGGCAATCTCGGCACCCGTGGGGATGTAGGACCATCCTGCGAGTGCGGCATAGCTGCTGCTGGTGTGGTTCCGCAGTATTTCTCGTGTAAATCTCCAGGCAGTGCCGAAGCCGATATTGGGGCTGGGTTTGCTCATTGCCGGGGCTTTCAGCCATGCGCGCAGGCTTACCGGTCGCCAGGTCGTGCGGTAGCGCTGCTGCCAGTCCGCGTCTAATGCTCCTCGGTGCTGTCCGTGGAGGATGAGGAGGTAAGCGCTTTTGGGTCGATGCCGGATTCCGTTGCCCAGGCTTTTACAATTCCGGTCAGCCACCCCATGGCGTTGTCGGACCTGCGTAGCTTGTTCCAGAGGGTGGGGTGGATCTGTTCGAAGTAAGCGAGGAAAACCGCCATGGCTTGGTACTGCTCTTCCTCCGAGAGGACGACCTTGCTTTTGATAATGAAGATCATCTGGATGATTTCCAAGGGCAGCCCGGCCTTGCTGTTCAGGTTGGGCAGGTCGAACTTCAGTCCCAAGGCCTCCAGATGGACCTGGGGGTATTCCTGCTCGTCCTCATCGATTTGGGGTTCAACTACGGCGTAGGTGGTCTTATCGCTCATGGCGGTCTCCTGGATGTTGATTGTTGTTGTGGTGGGGCGGTCTGTTCTGGGTTAGGGTTCCCGCCCCCGCGAGACCGCCATCCAGCGGGGGAGGGAAGTGTGCGTGTCCTGGGATGTCAGGCCTTTTTCGCGGCCGCCTTCGGCGTGGTGGCGGGCGATGCTTCGTCGGAGAGCAGTCCGTAAGCGTGGAACTGGTAGCCGTCGGAGGCTTTCGCCATCTGCAGGGTGACCGTGAACTTGATGGTGTCGGTGTTAGTCAGGGTCAGGTCCTCGCGGTCGCTGACCTTGGCCTTGCCGCCACACACGATGATGGGGTTGGCGTACTGGTCGAGGGCCGCCAGCACGAAGCCGTAGCGCTGGTTGGTGGTGGCGTCCCTGATATGGAAAGCGCCGTGCTCGTCGGCGGCCACGCCGAAGTAGGCCTCGGCCATGTCGCGTTTGCATTCGATGCCGGGGATCTGCAGGGTCCAGTATCCGGGCTCGGTCTCGGAGACCACGATGTCGCCGTTGTGGGCTTTGATGTCGGTGGTGTCGCCCGGCTCGGGGTGCAGGGTCGCGCCGTCTTCGGAGTTGTAGCCGACGGGCTTTTTGCCCTCGGGCGGCTGCCATGCCGTGTCTGCAGGCATGGCGAACTCCTCGCCGTCCTTGAACAGGAAGAGCGCGTAGTCCTTGATGAGCTTGACGAGGTCGGCGTTGTTGCCGCTGGTGATGTAGGAGGTGTCTGGCTTGGTCATTGCCGTATGTGCCTTTCGGGTTGGACTGTTGTAGAGGTGAGGGCATGTGGCGGCATGCGGTTTGTCGGGTTATGTGGTAGATACCTGCAGAAGCAGAATCGCGTAGGCGAAGATGAGCGGCCCGTCCGCCTGCCGCATGGGGCCCGAGGAGGGTGCTGCGGACACGATGGGGAAGGACAGGCCGCCGGCTGTGATGGCGTGGATGATGTCGGCGGCAAGGTCCTGTGCCTTGGCGAAGTCGCCGGTGCCGTCCTCCCGGCGGGCGATGACGCTCAGGCGCAGGCGCACGTACTGGCTGACGGGTGTGGCCATGCCCTGCGGCTCCCCGGCCAGAACGCACTCCAGAAGCGGATTGCCCTTGTCGCGCAGGCTGCCGAAGTGCACGCCGGGGAAGCAGGCTCGCAGAAAGGGCAGGAGCGTGGCCTCAATCCTGGGGGTACGGGCTGGCGGCGTCATACTCGCACCCGCCCGAGCGCCTGCGTCAAGGCACCGTTCTTGGTCTCGTTGGGCCCGTCGGTGATTAGGGTGACGCCGTTGCGGGTCCTGCCCTCGCTCTGGTCCCTGACCTTGATGCGTCCATGGGGATCGGGGCCAACGGCCCGCTCGCAGGCTTCGTGCACCACCTGCTGAATCCGTTGGCTTTTCAAGACCTCGTTGCTGAACGCCTGCCGGTTGAATACGAACTTGCACCGTTTTGCCATGTTCAGCCTTCCTTAAGCGACACGTTGATGACCTCGCCGATGTGGCGGCCGGCGGTGTCATGCCAGACGGCCACAGTGCCCTCAATCCGGGCCATGTGCCCCCTGACCCTGACCACATCGCTCTCCCGGATGCCGGTGGGCTCGGGGGAGCGGATGTAGAGCGTGCAGTTGTGTTCGACCGCCAGCGAGTCGGTGTCGGCGGCGGCGTCCTTCTGGAGGGGTGTCACCAGCGCCGGCATGCTTTTCCACAGGTGCAGGCCGGACTGGAAGGTGTTTCCGTCTGCGTCGGTGTCTGCAAACCCCCGGTAAACCTCAATCGTCTCCAACCGGGTCTCCCATCTGAATGACGAAGGCCCTGCGTGCGGCACCTACGCCGAGCGACCTTTTCTCACTGTCGAGCAGGTAGAGGTCGCCCAGCGGGTTGCTAAACGTGTAACCGCTGGTGAACGGGCCGGTGGTCTCGTTCGCCTGGCTGGTGCCTGCTGGCAGACCGGTTTCGTCGGCCGCCAGCGCCCGTTGGACCATGGCGCAGCAGATGTCGGCGCAGATGCCTGGCTCCTGCAGCTCGTAGTCGGCCCACCGGGGGCAGGTGGCCCGGATCTTGCGCGAGGCCCGGGCTAGCAGGACGCCGGCCTTGCTGTGCTGGTCCCCGGTCAGCTTGTGCCAGCCGGATTCCAACTCCTCAACGGATGCGAAGGCGTTGTCCTGCGGGGTTTCGTCTCGTCCGCCCATGGTTCCTCCTAGAGTTCGTCCACCCGTTGCTCGCCGGTGTCTAGGTTGCGCGTGATGCGCACCAGGACCTTGTCGGGGCGGGTGGCTTCGAAGGTCTCGTAACGGCCGGCGGGCTCGTCCTTCGCGGAAGAGGCGGGGGCCGCTGCCGGCTCCTTCTCTTTGTCGGGTTCCTCGACGGGGGTTTCCTGCACGGGCTCGGTCTGCGCATCTTCGGGCTCGTTCGCGGTGACGGCCTGGGTCGGCTCCGATTCAGTCTGCTTCTTGGCCGCTGCGCCGGCGGTCTTCCTGCTAGCCATTGATGACACCCTTCAGTCGTGCAGCTGCCTTGCCGCCGAAAACGGCAAGCCCGACGAAGAACTCGATGCGGGTGCGGTAGGCGGGCTTGTCCTGCAGCTGGCCCAGATCCTGCACGTTGACGCCCCCGTTGGTCAAGCCGGTGACCGCCTGGTCGCCTTCCGAGGAGCCGTACCGCACCGCGTAGATGCTGGAGGTGGCTGTCGCTGTGCCCTGGGTCTCAGACTGTGCGAGGATCTGGGTGCCGTCCGGGTTGGTGCCGGCCTCCAGGATGGGGATGCCGTTCCACTGGATGGCCCGCTTGCCGGCGATGTCCTCTTCGAGGACCGCGTCCAGGCTCACGTGCCGTAGTGCGGATCCGATCTTGCGCACGACCGCGGAGTTGGCGTAGATTGCGCCGTTCTGGGCGTTGATGCCTGGCACGGCTGCCAGAAGGTCATCCAGATGGTCCAGGAAGGCGTGGATCTCTGCTGTGGTGGAGCCCACGATGGGAGCGCCGTTGACGCCGGCTTCCAGGACTTGGCTGCCGACCAGGCGTTTGCGTAGCCCGTCGAAGGCCTTGGGGTCCACGTCGGTGTCGCCGTTGAAGAAGGTGTCTTGGAATTTGTAGGACAGGGCCTTGGTTTTCAGAACGGTCTGCTCGGCCCGCTGGTCGTTGAGGTTGCTGCGGGTCTTCTGGATGAAGGTGTCCACGTCCGCGTCGCCGCCCAGGATGTGCAGGGACTCGGTCTTCTGGTTGACGGTGCCGGTGGATTCGGTGTATCCCTCGTTTACGTTGCGGAACTCGACTCCCGGCAGGCTTGCTTCCGCATCGTAGGAGAAGGCGTTGCCCTCGATCGGCATGAAGGGGATTCGGTCCAGGATGGGGCTGGACTGCACAAAGGTCTCCAGCACGCCCTTGGCGAGCATGTCCTGCGAGAGCTTCGCGGATTCGGCTAGTGTGACGGCCATGGTTGATGGCTCCTTTCAGATGGTGTTCATTGGTCCGCATAGGCGGCGGCCAGCAGCTGGGCGGGGCTCATACGGCCCCAGTCGCCGCCTGCGGTCGGCGGGTTGGCAGGCGGCAGCTTGGGCTTGGTGCCCTGCTGCTTCTCGGTGATCTCTCCGATGGCCTCCTGGAGCTTCTGCGCGTTCGCCTTGAGCGCGTCCCCCTCGCCGGCCAGCAGGGCCACGACCTCCCGGCTCAGCCCGGTGTCATCGGCGATTGAGCCGAGCAGCAGCTCGCGTTCATGGGCCGCCTTGAGCTCGTCGCGTTCCTTGGCCGCCTGCTCGGCCTGCTCACGCAACTTATCAATCTCGCTCTTTTTCGCCTCTTCGATCTCGTCAAGCTTGGCCGCTTTCGACTTGATTTCGTCGTAGTCGGCGTACCTGGCCTCGATCTCGGCGGCGCGCTTGGCGAGCGCTCGGCTGAATTCCTTGGACTCGTCTGACCGGCCGGCCTTGGGGTCGGCGGGTTTTGGATCCGAGGGTTTCGGCTCGGTCGCGGGTGTGCCTCCGGATGCTGGATTGGGGTCGGGGTTGGTGACGCAGCGGATACGGCGGGGCACGGGATGGTTGTGCATGGGGTTTCTCCTTGGATTGGTCGGACGCACGGTTAGCGACGCGGCGTGCGGGGTCCGCGAAAGATGGTGCTGTGAGAGGATCTGGTGGCGGGTGCAGGATTCGAACCTGCGTAGCCTGAGGCGGCCGAGTTACAGTCGGCTCCCGTTGTCCTCTTGGGAAACCCGCCGCGGTGTGGTAGCTTGGATAGTGCCAGGAGGCCCTCCGGGGTAGTGAAATAACCTACGGAAACCAGGGGATTGTCTCCTGGCTCTACTTTTTCAGCCTGACCTCCTTCAGGCCGCTTTTGCTGAGAATCCATAGTCTCTTGATGGGTGTCTGCGAGCGCTGGTTATAGAGCGCAAGCTGGTTGATGAGCTTGTCTGGCACTTCGGTGTCGCCTAGGTCGATGATGAAGGAGTCCTTGGTGACGCCTTTTCTGGCCGCCTTGCTGGCGGCTTCCGAGATGCGTTTGGCGATGTGCGAGTATTTGGCGGTTTGCATGGACTTCAGCTCGTAGTCGCCGTCCTGCTCGTTCCAGTGGAAGTCGTTGGTGGGCAAGAACTTTCGTCTGTCCTTGGGGATCCATCGGTAGTGGTTGCCGAGTTTGGCGAAGCGTTCGAGGAATACGATTTCGTGCATCTCCAGCACGTCCTTTGATGTGGGGATGCCGAGTTTTCGCTGGCGGGCGTCCCAGACGCTTTGGGGATGCGGTTTTTCGTTTTGCAGGGAGAGGATGCGCCGTTCGTCCTTCCAGGCGGTACGTGTCCTATCCGTGGCGACCCCATCCTTGAGCTGGTCGGGGTACATGGTGCGCATGCGTGCCAGGCGTTCGCGGTATTCGCCGCTGCCTGTGGAGTCCCACATGCGGCGGTACCGGTCCGGGTTGAAGCCGGCGAGGTGCTGCTTGCCCCAGCTGGGCACTATGCGGCAGTCGCAGTGAGGGTGGTAGGAGTTTCCTAGACCGGCTGACTCCTCGCTGAGGTAGGCGAAGCCGCGGGAGGCGAGCATGAGGCAGAAGGCGCAGGTGGTGGGGCCGGCCGGCACTCTAGCCCATCTGGGTTTGGTTGGGTCCAGTCTCATGTTGCGCTGCAGTGTCAGGCGTTCCGATGCTGCGATCATTTCGGCGATGAACTGCTGTGCGTCATCCAGGTTCGACAGGTCGGGCCACAGGTCCTCGATGTGTTTGCGGGCCCGTGACCGGCGTTCGGCGACCTCCTGGTAGGTAAGCCCGGCGAAGTCCGAATCGTTGAATCCGCCCTGGACCTGCCATAGGGTGCGGTCGGGGTCGATGAGGGCAGTGTGGTCGAACGTGGGGAAGTCAGCATCTCCGTATTCGGCCCATAGGGTGCGCAGGGTGTCATAGTAGTCGTTGGCCATCTGGCTGGCGTCTCTGGCGTACTGGGCTATCAGGTCTTTCGCGTCCATGGGGTCGCGTGAGAGGACCACCTCCAGTTCGTCGGCCGCAGTCTCGCGGAGGGCATCGAGATTCCTGCGGTGGTCCTTGTGGGCCTGGTCAAGCAGCCGTTGGAGCTCCCGCATGCGGTCCGGGCTTGGATGCAGGGCGTTGAGACTCATCACCCACCTCCGGTCCATGTAGCATGGTCGCTTTCAGCTGGTCGATGCGTTCCTGAGCTCTTGCGCGCTGCTGCTCGCTGCGCAGGGTGCGGCGCTGGCGGTCGGACAGGTCGAGCATGTCGTAGGTCACGTCGCTGTCGGCCGGAAGGATGCCGGCCTGCACGAGTTTCACGGCTGCGTCTGCTGCCGCGGCCCGGCTCGGTGTGGCGGGGTTGCGCCATTGGCAGGAGATCGCCTGGGCGGTTCCGTCGGGGCCGGCCAGGTTCTGGGCCCTTGCGATGATGCGCTGCCAGGCGGGGCCGAACCAGGACTGGCATTGCTCGGCAGTCAGGCACAGCTCCTTCTGGGCCTTATCGATTGCCTCGGCGGAGGAGGGGTTGTCGGTGAGCACGCCCATCGCGTCTGGCGGCAGGCTGGTGGCGGAGGCGAACATCGTGGCTGTCTGACGCAGCTGCGCGCTGTGAGGCTCGAAGCTGTACTGCGGGAACTGACCGACGGTGGGCTGCTCCCCGTCGACATCGCTGGGGATGGCCAGCACCTGGTCCAGCATGATCTTCCAGTTGGGAATCCTGCCCCCATCCTCATCGGTGAACATGTCCTCGCTGACTCCGATAAAGTAACGGGGCGGGACGGAATACAGCTCGGCCTGCATCTCGGAACGCAGAAAGGTGCGCACGGCGCTGTCGGTCAGGCTCATGACGGTGCGGCTGATGCGGCTGCGGCCGAAGGGGCGTTTGGCGTCGGGCTTGTAGGCCAGCAGTTCGCAGGGCAGGCGCTGGCCGGCGTGGTCTGTGCGCGAGTACACCTGCCAGACAGGGCCGGATTGCACGATGCCGACGGTGTGCTCGGTGTCCATCAGGTACATGCCTTGCAGGAGTTTGCCGTCGTCGGACACATCGAGCAGGAGGGCCGCGGCCAGGCCGTGTAGGCGCTTGTCCCACACGCCGGTGGCCACGTCCGCTGTGAACTCCTGGATGATGGCTTCGGGCTCGCCGATGGAGGTGTCGCCCTGTAGGGCAGCCAGGAAGCTGCATGAGTGCACGAGCGCGTCGGTATGCGCGGACTGGGCGGTCTGCAGCAGGCCGTTGGCGTCCATCAGGTCGGACACCTGCCTTGACAGCTCGGAGCCGTCCTGGGTGGTGACCCCATCCAGGACCACACGGTTGGCGAGCGCTTCGACGGCTTTCTCGGGCCAGCCCACGACGATGTCGATGTCCTTGGCGATGGGCGGCAGGCTGTAGCCTATGTCCTTGAGTTCGTTGCGCCCGTCGTAGTATTTGGTGCGGATCAGGTTGCGGGCGCGTTTTTCAAGCAGGCGGCGCAGGAGCCTGCGGTAGAGGGTCTGCTCAGCGTTGGTCAGGCCGCTGATGGTCTGAGGCGGGATGATCATCGTATGAGCCTCTGCTTTCGGTTGGGGTCGCGTTTGGTGACCGCTGTTCCATAGAGGGCGAGTGTCACCGCGATCAGGGGGCTGATGTCGATGTCGGAGCCGAGTTTGTTCCAGCCGACTGCTCCTGAGCCGCCGATGTTGCGGGTGGTGGCGTTGGCCACGGCGATGTCGAGGGCGGGCTGTTTGCCGTCGGCCAGGTGGGTGAGCTTGCCGTCCCTGAGCATGTCCAGCATCCTTCCGCAGGCGCGTCCCATGTCTGGGGCGCTGGTGGTGATGACCTTGACGTGCCGGGCTTTCAGGTCGGGCAGGAGGGCCATGGCGGGCGACTGGCCGTCGATGACGACGGCAGCGGTGCGCGGCCACCGGTCGGCAATCCAGTCGACGGCCCAGGCGCTGCCCTTGGACCGGGTGGATTCGAAGGCCTTGAGCTCGATGTGGGCGCTGCCATCTGCGTGCTTGACGCAGCCGCCGATGGCCAGGCTCGAGCGGTCTGGGGGCATGTCGATGGCGTAGCCGACCAAGCCAGCGGTGTCCGGCTCGTCGGTGGCCGCCATCCGCCATTGCGCCGGGTCGATGGCGCTGCTGGCGGCGACGGTGTCCCAGATGCCGAGTCCCTCGCGCCGGAAGCTGTCAGGGCTGAGCTGTTTCTGCAGGCGCAGGATCGAGCTGGCCGGCGTGCGCCTGGGGTAGGAGGGGTTGGCCATGGCCCATTGCTTGCGGTCGTCGGGGTCTGCGCCGGGGTCGGCGCTGAATTCTAGGTAGAGCATGTCATCGGTGCCGGCTAGTGCCTCCTGGCGGCGGATGGTGAATGCCTCGCTGGGGTCGCCGGGCTTGGGTGGGGTGCCCATCATGATCAGCAGGCCGTTGTCGGCGGTGTTCATGGCGGGGACCATGTCGCTCATAGCGGTCTCGGTCAGAATCTGTGCCTCGTCCAGGATGACGATGCCCACGCCCTTGAACCCGCGGCCGAACCCGCGTTCCCTGGCCCCGAACAGGATGCGAGAGCCGTTGACGAAAGCGACTTCCTGCTGCCCATTGGCGCTGCGGATGCGGGCGATGCGCCGGCGTGCGCCTTTGCGTCGGGCCATGGAGCGCATGTCGCCGAACGTCTCGTCCGAGGTGCGCGAGCGGTGGGCGGTCCACAAGACCAGGAGTCCGGGGTGCAGGATGCACAGCATGAACACCATGGATCCGATCAGGAATGTCTTGCCCACCTGCCGGCACAGGCTCATGACCACACCGCCAATGCCTGCTGCATACCTTCCGTCGGCTCGCTTGGCCAGGATGAGCATGCCCAGCGCGTCCTGCCAGTAGTCGAACTCGATGCCCAGGAGGGCCTGCGCTAATTGCCTGACCCTGGGCCATTCCGAGGAGACGATGCCAGAGGGGATGAGCAGGTGGCGGGCGGCCTCAGATAGCTTCGGCGCTGAACGGGACATCCTGCGCCTCGCTTTCCTGGTCGTCCAGAGCGGCGACCGGGTCGTCGTCCTCCCGGTAGTCCTGCAGCTCCTTGGAAGCCGCGAGCAGCTGCCTGGAGATGGCGGGCAAGTCACGGCTGGAAGTCTCGTCGGATTCAATAGCTTTCCTCAGCCGGCGCACGGTCAGGCGCAGCATGTCCTCGTAGGAGGGCAGCGGGTCGACCATCTCCTCGAAGTCCTCCTGGGTAAGCGGCTCGGGATCCTTGCGCCGGCGGCGCATGATCTTGGCCTGGCCGGCGGGCTGACGGGGAGAGGAGGCCAGGCGGGTGCGCTCGCGGCTGGCCTTTTTGCGGCAGGCCGGAGAGCAGTACTTCTGGTCCTTGCGGGAGGGGATGAAAGCCTTGCCACATTGCGGGCATTTGCGGATCTCGGCGGACAGGGCCTCGTGCGACGTTTTACCGCGGCTCATGCCCCTTGCCTCCTCGCCAGTCGGCAGTAAGGCTCCCGGTATGCGACGCTTCGGTGCCCTGCGACGTTTTTCATTTTCCTTGGTATTGCCCGGGGAGAGATCAGCACTGCACCCGAGGCGGCTGTCGACCGACCCCCCGGGGGCATCCCCCCAGGTCACCACTCGCCGCTGGTTTCCATCGGCAGCGAAGTAGGTTGAATATCCTGCGCATGGCCCGTTTCGCGCAATGACGCAATGCGCCGGCGCGCCCACTCGACGGTGTGGTTGCTTCGGGTGCGGTTGCACCACCGGTGGGCCAGGAAGCAGTTGGAGAAGTCTGTGGGCGAGCCGCCCTTGGACACCGGTATCATCTCGTCGACTTCGGGGCTGCCGGGAAGCCCGGCCGGCAGGCTCTTGTCCACCGGCTCGCCGCACAGCCAGCACGTGTCATACGCTGCCTTGACCCTGGCCGCCACCTGGTCCCGCCTCCACCCGTTGGCCCGACGGTTGTTACGCCTGCCCATGCGCAGCCCCTATCATTGCGCGGTGTTCACTGCTGCGAAAGACGGTGCGCCCCACTCGTCAAAGGAGAAGGCGGGTGGGGCGCGCTGTTGATCGGAAAGAGATCATCGGAATCAGCCATACTGGTCGTCCCCGGCTTCCGCTGGGAAGGACCAACACTACCAACATGCACGATTACAGCAGCGGATGCAAGAAACGATTACACCTCTCGGGTGCAGGCCCGCCAGATATCCCACAGCAGGTAGACCGGCTTGCCATCCTGCCTGGCCACCGGCTCGACGATGCCGCGCAGCTTCCACTGTGCGATGGTCTGCCGCCGAACTGGCATGCCGCAGGACCTGAGCAGGCGGGCGAGGCTGGCGGCAGTGCCTTGTGCACCGCTGGCGGCCAAGCGCAGGATACGGGCCTGCTGGACTTCGCGCACCTTGAGGGTGGTGTGGCATGAGGGGCACACGGTCCAGCCGGATTCCAGGTCGTCCTGGGCGCACCACAGCTCGGATCCGCACTGCTGGCAGTAGCCTATCAGCGTATGGTCCTCGGGCGGCTCGAACTGTCGGCCCATGCGCTGGACGAGCGTCGCGGCCATCCGCTTGATGATGGGCGCGTCAGGCCGGGTGAGCAGGCGGTCCACTCGATTGGTGGCGGCGGTCAGCAGGCCCTCGGTCGGCACGTGCCGCTGGCGCACGCCTACGGCCCGCCCTAGGCTCCACGCGAAGTGTTCGATGTCCTCCAAGAGGTTCCATGCGCCTTCGTTCAAGGGAATGGGTGCAGTGGTGCGCATGCCCGCATGGGAGCTGTAGGCTGTCACGGACGCCTTCTTCGCCGCCAATTGCCGCAGATCGGGTAGATGGACGCGCAAGGTGCGCAGGTCCTGGTCGAGCTGCCGGTGGTCGTGGTCCTGGCCGTCCGTCTGGTTCATGCGCGCTCCTTCTCTGTCGTCGGTTTCTGGTCGACGACAGTCCGCCCCTCCGCCGCCGGTTTGCATAGCGGCTTGGCGGTCTGCTCGGACGTGTACCTTGCCTGGGCCCAGGTGAGGATTCTCTCGCGCAGCCCGCTGCTGGTCATGCTTCCTCCTTGGGGTCGTAGGGGTTGCCGCTCTGCCGTCTGGTGAGCCAATCCAGGCATCCGTCCTGGTGTCCCTGACGCCATGCCTCAGCCTGGAGGGCCGACATGCGTTCGTGTAGCTCCGGCGGCTCTTCGGGGGAGGGGGTGTGGTCGAGGATCCATTGGGCCAGCCTGCGGGCCGTGGGCACGTCGACCATGGCATACATGTCGAATTGGTCGCCGGACAGGCTCAGGCGCAAACCGCCCGCAGCCAGGGTGACATCCACATCCGGTTGTCCGCTCTGCTCGGACCAGGACTCGTGCGAGACACAGGCGTAATCGCCCTCGCTGCCTCTGCCGCTGCTCCAGGTGACGCCCGTCTTCCGGTCAGTCCTGTTGTCCTCCGGTGTCATCGTGCTCATGCTGCCTCCTCCGGCTTGCACTTGTTTGGGTACTTCACGTCTATCAGACGGGCATAGAGTCTGAAACCGAACCCGCCGTCCTCACTCACCACCGGTTTGCCGAGGAATCCCAAACCATCGTCCTCATACAGCGGCACATCGGTGAGGCCGTGGCCGTCCGCCAGCCACTCGTGCTCCAGCGCCGTCATCCGCGCGTAGAGGTCGGAGTTCATATCACCCTCACTCATCCAGAGACAGCACTAGCCGGTTCCTCACATCCGTGAGCCCCATGCATGGCTTGCCGGCACCGATCGCCCTGGCCTGGTCGGTACTGGTGTTACGGACAACAATCGCCCCCAGATTACCGTCCCGCTCCTGTACCAGATAGACCCTCAATCCTCCGCGCATGACTCCTCCCTGAACAGATCCTCCACGGATTCCAGGTGCTTGCCGATGTGAGCGACATAAAGCGTTTTTACGCCATTGCAGGTGATGCAGAACTTGGTTTCCGTCCTGGGGAACAGACCGTCGAACATCTCGAGACTCACTCCTGCGAGCGCTTGGAGAAGGTTGTCGTGAGTGCGGTCGAGTGCATCTTCAGGCCCGAGGCGGTAGATGCCGAGCAGCTTGCTGTCGTCTGCTCTGATGTAGCGGATCGCTTCGGCTCCTTGGAAGCTTTCGTCGCGGACCTCGTATTGCTTGTTGCCTTGTTTGCTCAGCTGGTAGATGTCTGGCCTAATTTTGGCAGTGATGATGGTGGTGGCTTTCAATGCTGCTCCTGGTCTGTCTCTTGTCGAAGTTGGTCAGTGCCTGGCGCGCTTGCCTCAGAAGGTGCTTCAAGAGCCAGTATGCGGTGGTGGCGTGTGTAGTTTGAGTAGGCCTCCTGTATGCGGTTGTGTCGGGTTTTGGGCAGCACGATCGTGGGTGAGAGGCACGGGCTGGTCATGCAAGAGAGGAGGGGTACACGCTGTCGGCTTGCCTGGCGCTTGTCGGGGGCGTACAAGCTTGGGCACAGGTCGCATGTGGCCGTGTTCTTGGTGGTGAACGCGTGCTCGGATTCGGCGTGCAGGTCGTCGGCCGCGGCCGGCAGCAAGTCGGGCAGCCTGCGGGCGTCGGTCCGGTCGAACGCCAGCTTTGTCCCAGCAGGCGTGGCAAGACCGGCTGTGCATTCCTTGCGTTCGGCCAGCGGGCCGTCGTCCAGTGAGATTCTCGTCGCTTTTCCTTCTTGACGTGTTCGAGGATGAATTGGGCGAGGGGCAGGGCCGACCTGTTTCAGTTCATCGTTCATTGCTGGTCGATTCCTTCCAGGCTGCTACGCAGGTCGGCGAGCATGACCACTTCGCGTGATTTGAGGGGTTTGGAGAGCATGGTCTCGATGGCCAGGCCCGCGTCCAGGGTCCGCTGGGCCAGACTGGCGGTGTCGTAGACCACTTCAGTGATCGGGTCGATGTCGCCCCAGCGTTGCAGGTGTTCCTGCTTGGTCTTGGAGTCCATGGCCCTGCGCACCAGGGCCAGGTAGGAGGCAGAGGCCTTGAGGATGCCCTGCGCCTTGGGCAGCAGCTCCACCAGCATCTCCGGGGTGGCCTCGTCCGGGACCAGCGCGTCCACGCCCTTGTTCCTTCTCGTCTCACTCATGATTGACTCCTTCCGTGTCCGTCGGTATCTGTACCGGTGTCCATCCGCCTTGGTCGTCCAGGAGCACCCAGCCGCGGGTTTTGGTGTGGATGGGTTGGTCCTTCGGGTATTGCCAGGCGTGGATTAGCAGCCCCTCGTCGTACGCCTGTGCGGGGTTGGAGTGCGCCCACCCGTGGCAGCCAGTGGTGCCCGACCCGCACAAAAGCACGAGGTTGGAGGGCAGGTGCAGGCCGTCCCATGGATGCGAGCGCGGCCTGCGATGGTGTCTGCTGCCTGGGATGGCTTCCAGGCTGCGCCCGCAGCGCGCGCACCGCCAGTTGTCGCGCCGGTCCACCAGGCGTTTGACGTGTTTGCTGGGTTCGTTTCGTGCGTTCATGCCGCCTCGCTTGGCTGGTCGGTGATGGCCCGGGCGGCGAGCCTGGTGTGCAGGCTCAGGTCCAGGTATCCAGGGTTGATGTCGATGCCGGTGTAGGGGTGTCCCAGCAGGGCGGCGGCCTGGCCGGTGGTGCCGGACCCGTTGAAAGGGTCCATAACTTGGCCGCCGGGTTTGCAGCCCGCCTGGATGCAGCGCAGGGGCAGGTCCAGGGGGAAGGTGGCGTAGTGCGCACCGTGGAACGGCTTGTTGGGCATGGTCCATACATCCCCAGGGTTGGCGGTGCCGATTGCGGTGCTGTCGTGGCGTCCAGTCCGGTGCTGCCGGTAGCGGATGCCAGGGTGGTCGGTTTCCTTTGTGTCGCGGTTCCAGCTCAGCGCTCTGGGGCTCTGAGCGGTTGCGGGCAGTTTCACGGCATCCAGGTCGAACCAGTAGCGTTCGCCGCGTGTGAGCAGGAACAGGGTCTCGTGCTTGACCGTAAACCGGTCGCGGGCGCTGGAGGGCATGGCGTTGGGCTTGTGCCACACGATCTCGTTGCGCAAGGTCCACCCGTCGTCCATCAACGCGAGTGCCACCCGCCAGGGCACGCCCAGTAGGCTCTTGCGCCGGCCCTGGCGGCAGGAATGAGTGAGCGTGCCGGTCCGGCCGCCACGGTCTGACGCCTGCTTGCCGGGCGAGGACGAGGGGGTGCCGTCGCCGTTGCGGCCCTTGCCGCTGCCCGAGTAGCAGTCCGCCAGGTTCAGCCATAGCGTCCCATCGGCCGCCAGGACTCGTCCCAGCTCATGCAGGACGGCGACCAGGCGCTTCACGTACCCGTCAACTGTGGATTCCATTCCCAGTTGGCCGTCGGCCCCGTAATCACGCAGCCCGTAATAGGGCGGCGAGGTGACCACACAATCCACGAAACCGTCTGGCATGGCCGACAACACTTCTCCTGCATCGCCCAGGTACAGGCTCACGGAGTCGTCTGCGAAATACGCGGTCCGACCGCAATTCACCCCGCCCATCAACGCTCCTCCCACACCGTCCAGAACCACATATGGGAACGATGCCGGCTCATAACCGGCCCCCATTCCACAGGTCATCCGGCGGATAGTGGCCTCCCTGCGGCATCTCCGCCTCGGAATCACGGCTGGGCTTGTCAAACGGGTGCTCAGCCTTAAAACCATGGACCTTGCTTCCACTCAAAGCCTCCGCCAGCGGCGAGCGCCCACCGCCAGCGGCTTTCAGGCCGTCCAGCATCATCTGGTACTCTGCGATGTCCCGATCCAGGCAATGAGACGTGCGGTGATCGGTGGCGGGTATGCGCTCGCTGATGCGGTGTGCGAGCGCCGGGCGGATGGTATTGAGGAGGATGCGCAGGCTGGATACGTCCATGTGTTGGTGGCTTGTGTTTTCGAGCAGGCCTGGCATGGTTTGGTCCAGCCATTTGGTGTCGAAGTGGACGCTTGACCCTGCCGGATGCAGGATGGCTTGTTTGGTTTGGCGGCGGAGCCAGGCTGCGAACATGCGTTGGGCTGAGGCTTGTTTGAGTCCGGTTCGGCTTTCTTCCAGCAGCCTGTTGTCCCTGTGTGTGCGCTGTGCCCATGCCGACGGCCCGTCTGTGTAGGTCCGTCGGGGGGCGATGACTGTGTGCAGGCTTGTTTTCACTTGCTTGGCTTGCAGGTCCGTCACCCGCATCTCCATCTCCAGGAGCAGATCGGAGGCCGGGTTCAGGCCGGTGGTTTCCACGTCGATCCATAGCAGTCGGTGTGGCAGGTTGTTTCGATGGTTGCCGCTCATGCGATCTCCTTGAGTTCGTCTGTTCGGGTGGGCAGTCCCAGCTGTTCCAGGGCTTGGTCCGGGCTGGTTCCTGTGTTCAGCAGGTCGGCCAGGTGGCAGCCCAGGTCGACGTCAGGGCTTTCGCCGTCTTCGCAGCGCAGCAGGTCCCGCACGTGGGTGCACTTCCAGGTGTGCTTGTGTGGCTTGGCGGGGATTGCGTCGGCTGTGGCCGGCAGGCCCGGGGTGGCTGCCTGTCGCTCGTCGCGCAGGCTCTTGGCGCGCTTTGTGATCCATGAGGCGAACGCGGCATCCAGGTCCCGGTAGCCGTAATGCCGGATGCCCTTGGCTTTGATGGCGTCGCGGAACTCGGCCTCCAGGTCCGGCACGTCCACGAAAGGCAGGCCGCGTTCCCGGAGTTCCACCGCCCGCTGGTAGCAGGACGGCGACGGGTGCCACGCATCCACGTCGGGCCAGTGACCATCATCATCGGAGGGGGAGGGGTTCTCTTTTTCTCTCTCTTTTTGGTTTTTGGTTTTAGGTTTTAGGTTTGTATCCGTTATTTGCGTGTTATCGGTGCCGTTATGTAACGCGTTACTGTCGGCGTTATCCTTGCGTTGTTTTGCCCGGTGTTTGGCTTGTCGCTTGGCGTTTGACGTTTTCATCTGTTCGATTTCCTCTCGTGAGTTCTGCGATTCCAGGTAGTCATGAACGCACGCTCCGTCTTCGGTTTCGTCCCACAGGCCGAGCTCGAACATGCGGTCTTTCTGTCGTTTTTTCACTCCCAGCAGCTCAGAGATCGCGTAATCGGAGATCTGGCCGTCGGTGAGCTTGTCGCTGCAGAAACTGATTGAGATGACCCACAGGGCGAACTCCTTGGGATGCTCCTGCGCGATGCGCCGCATCTTTTCGTTCGTCCATAGGTCGTTGCGCAACTGCGCGAAGCCGACCTTCATGACCGGGCATCCTTGAAACGCACAGGCGTGGACCGGGCGGGGGTCATCGTGTCGCGCTGGAGCGCCTGCCTGTCGGCATCGGCAGCCCACTGTTCATCCGCCACCGTGCACATGCAGGCCTCGCCCCGCACGTGCCTGCCATTCATATCCTCGCCCGTAAGGCTTTCGCACTGTTTGCTCATGATTGCTCCTCTGTAGGCTCCTCCCCGTCCTGCGGGCGCGGTCCGGGTTCCTGTTCGTCGTGGTCCCTGCCGGCGGCCCAGGCGATGCCTATGGCTGCCGCCAGCAGGATGATGGCTGCTATCGTCTGCCCCATGAGCTCTCCTTGTATGGGTTGGGGAGACGCCTGGAGGTTTCCGCGGAAAGCCTCCCTTCCTTCCAGGCCTTGGCTTTGACCTGGCCGAGCCAGCGGTCGAAGGCATGCCAGGCGCTCATGCTGCCGTCGCGGTCGTAGTATTCATGGACCGCCCAGCGGATCTGGTGCTTCTCCAACGGCAGCACGCGGGGCTCAGAACTCGGGTTGGTCATCGTCGCTCCCGAACCTGCATCCGTCGCCGGCTCCCTGGAATCCCGGATCGCTGTGGGCCCGTGTCACCTGGACGGTGGACCTGAGCAGGCTGGGGCCCAGATCGTCCACGGTCATCTCGATCACGGTGCGCTCCGTCCCGTCCTTAGCGGTGTATGAGCGTTGGGAGAGCCTGCCGGTGGCGAGAACCGCGCTGCCCTTGTCAAGGCTGGCGGCGATATGCTCGGCCAGCCCCTCCCAGGCGGTGCAGCGCAGGAACACGGTCTGTCCGTCCTCCCACTGTTTCGACTGCCTGTTGTAGGTCCGGGGCGTGGAAGCGATGGTGAACCCCGCCACCCGTTTGCCTGTTCCCGTCGTACGCAGTTCGGGGGCCGCGGTCAGGTTGCCGTGCACGCTTACGGCTGCTTCGTTAATCATTCGATTCCTCTTTCCATTCGATGCCCTGGCGCATCAGGTCCAATCGACGCCACATCACCAGGTCGCTCTTTGACAAGGCCGCCCGGAAGGACGGGTACCGGCAGAAATGCACCAGCAGGCGCTCAACCGCGCTCACGCCAGCACCTCTCCAACGCCGTCGACAGGCCCGTGCCCCTGCGGGAGCGTCGGGCCCTGGACAGCCAGACCGCTGTGGCCCGTGACTGCTGCATCAGGTAGCGCGACTCGGCGGCCATCCGCCTGCTGCGCTCGCCGGCCCACGCGCAGCCGGCCACGGCGATTGTGTCCGCAACCTCCTCCAGGAAGGCATCGACCTGATCCGTGTCGTAGCCCTCACGCAGGCGATGGGTATCGAACTCCTTGTCATGCACATCCTTGGGTGTCAGCATTCGCCGCCTCCCTCCGCGGTGCCCTGGCGCAGGGCGCTGGCCTTGTACGCCCGTACCACAGCCGGGTCGTACCTGACGGCGCGGCCCAGCTTGTAGTACTCGTGCAACTCACGGCCTTCGAACCGCCACAGGGCGAGGGTCTTGACCGGGATCCCCAGGTATTCGGAAACCCGCCGGGGAGACCATGGCGTCTCGGCCCCGGAGCGTTCAATCGTCCTGGCTTCCATTGCGCACCTCCTTCGCTTCTGCCATGCCGGCGCGTGTCAGCCGGTAGCGCGAGCACCTGCCGCCAGCCTCGCTGCGGCCTCCCTGGTCCGCGACCTCCACCAGTCCCAGCCGGCACAGCTCGGACAGGCGCGTGCGGATCGTGGACTCGCCCAGCGGGCGTGCCTGCGGGTGCCGCCGTTCATGGATCCTCTGGGCCTTGCGATGCACCCGCCATGCCTCGACCGGTGCGGCGTTGTGCCGACGCAGCTCCAGCAACGCTTCCAGGGTCAGCCGCTGCTTCTCCTTGGTCTTCACCCGGCCGGCCGCCTCGAAGCTTGTGGATGGGTCGCCCTCACGGGTGGGTGCCTCCAGCAGATCCTCTATCGTGGGTTGCCTCAGTCGCACAGATCCCACCTCCTCAGTCCGTACGAAGCCAGGGCCAGGCCGGCAACGGCTGCCGCCAGGTGCGCCAATGAGAGCACACCTCTGGTGAGCGCGTACGTCAGCCACGTCGACCCCCAGCCTGCGAGCAGCAGGCCAGCAGACCCCGCCAACAGGAACAGGAACGCTTTCATCGCTGTCCCTCCTTGATGAGCTCTGTCGCTTTCGCCGCTATCTATACAGTGATGGGCGGTTTGCTCATTCGCCGGCCATTGGCAGCTCATTTCGGTCTTCTTGTTTCCATCGGCAGATAGCTGGGTTTTCAGCAGGGTCTGTTCGCCCGCGTCGCCACGCTGATACAAGTGCTGCAAGGCTGGCGGTTCCTTTCTGTGGGAGAACAGCAGCATCTTTAGCGTGGCCTGTTTGGACTTTTCCATGCCCTGCTTTGGTTTGGCGGGTATACTGTTTCCAGACATTGGAATAACCAACTTTCTTGTCTATGAAGCCGCTGCGTCACCAGCGGTTTCTTCTTTTCTTCTGTGAAAGTGAGGCCGGGGCGGCGGGGAAAACCGCCCCGACGATCCCCTAAGATGGATAGCGAAGCCGTATATCCGGTACGGCTCCCATCGAAGGGGAAGAATCAATGGTCAATGGTCTGTTCCTGGGGAATAAGAGAGAAGCCTGGCTGCTCGCCGACAGTGAGAATCCGAAAGATCTCATGGAGAACCTTGCCCGAGCAGCCAAAGAAGGCACGACTGTTTTTGTGAAGGCCAGAAAGGCATCTACCGGGCCGGAACTTCAGGTTGCAATAAACCCAAGTGTCATTCCTTTTTGGTTCGTGGATTCGGTGACCAGGCAGAAAGGCACAATCTATTGAGACGTGGTCGGCGCTGACGGAAGTCATCGGACGCCCCCGACCTTGTCTATGACATTCAGGAGACGGTCGGTGGAGTTGAATTCTGCGGTGGCGCGGAGCGTGGCAGCGATGGCAATGCCGACACCGATGGCGGCCACGCCTGATCCAAGCAGCACCGCCGTAGATTTAAACATGATTTTCACGGTTTTGGTCTTCATTGCTTCCCCTTTTCTGCGAGCCCTGATGATTGAGACAAGGGGTCGTCGATGCCGCAGTTGTGGTTGTTGGTCTTATGTGGTGTTGTTTGTGGTTGGGTAGAGGATCGGGGGTTTTGTTTTATGGGTGTGGTCTGGGATTGGGTCGGCGGTAATGCTGCCACGGTAGGCGGTTGGGTTGTGACCTTGGTCGTGGCCGTTGCCGGGTGGGTTATAAATGGTTTGCGCATCCGGAAGCAGGATGCCGAGAGCATGGAAGCCAAGCAGAAAGAGCTTGACAACTCGAAAGAGCGTGAGCACACGCTGAAGGCGCAGTTGGAAGAGCAGCGCAAGGCAGCGGAAGCGTTGCAGGGGCAGTTGGACCAGCTCGAGGAAGCGAACCGGCTTTTCGAGCAAGCCAACCCGACTGATTCCGATCCCTGGGGTCCTGCGGTCAAGGTTCGAGGTAAGCAGTACCGTGTGACCAACGAGGGGCCGAGAGACGTTGTGGTCGAAAAGGTCGGACCAGACGATGACCAGCTCCCGTTCAGTTTCGACGGCCATGTGCCTTTCGACTGCGGTGCCGGAGACGGAATCGACTGCTTCGTACCAGATACCGGCATGGGTACTGCAGCCATCAAAATCAGCTGGCGCTTCGTCGGCAGTACGGACTTAAGGACCACACGTCGGCCGGTGTGACACGTGGCGACGTTCATAACAGTCCTCCCATAAATTGTCGAACGTCCTCGGTGCTGACAATCTTGTATTTCTCGTACGTCACCAGACACTTGCCGGCACCGAAGGACTCAAAGGAGATGGGTGCGTCAGTCAATCCGGAAGTGGGCGAGATTGCCGGCTCGTGCAACAGGTCGTTGACGATTGCCGCATTCTCCTTGTCTGGCGTTACCCTCACGGAAGTCATCGCGCCTTCTCTACTGCCGACGTCGGGTGTTTAACGTGATGTCTGAATGAGACAATGAGGGCACTTACGCAAAGGAGGGAGGTGAGGGAATGCAGCGAGACCCTATTGACTCGGCGAAGGATGCCCGGGAGGCCGCGCAATTTGGAAACACTCAGCGGGCGCTGGTCGCGTTGGCTGATGCCGTGCAGGGCATAGCCGAGTACCAGAGGTATATACGTAACGACCAGTTGAAGATCAAGAAGGCGTTGAACATCCCCTGATATGTGTCTCTTGTCGTTCATTGAGGAGAGCTCCATCTCCCGGTGGACGACGTTCTGCACTGCGCCCAGCATGGCGGGGTGCTGCCTCTCGAACTCTTCTGCCGACATGGGGGCGTCCACAGTCCGGCTGTTTCCCGGTTCGTCACCGATGACATCTCGTACACCAGCAAACGGGCCAGTTGATTCATTAGCGAGTGGCCTTCCCGCCGTCTTCTGGTAAACCTGCGACATTACTCCTCCTCTTCTGCGAGCGCCGAAGGTGTTGCATCGATTTTCGTTGTTGAGCGCTCCTCTGCGCGCCGGAGGATTTCGGAGGGTAGCACTCCAGCAGCCTTTGCCGTCCCGATGAACTCGTCCAGAGACATGTTGTGCTGTTTGTTGAATCTGGCACCGACAGACTGACGGTTGAGACCTAGGACTTGTCCCAGTTGCACATTGCTGATACCGCTGGCCCTTTTAGTTCGAAGAAGTTCGTCCATCGTCAACGAAGTCAATGTGTCTAAATTTTTAGTCATAGGAAAACTGTACAAATATTTGGTCATTGTGACAAGTCCAACACGCCGTTTGTCGAATTATTTGGACAATTGGTTATTGTTGAGACATGGCATTAAAAGGTCGGACATGGTCGGATATAGACAAGAGGTTTGTTGTCTATATCAATCGCCGCATCAAAGAAGATCCACGTAAGTTATCCCTAAGAACTATTGAGAGACTAACGGGGATTAAGCATGGTCGACTTGGTGGCCTGCTCAATATGACAGCTGGCGTCCCAACCATAGATGAATTTATCGGCCTTTGTCGCTTGGTTGGTCTTGAAGCATCATCTGTCATGCGGATGTTGGAGACAACAGCCGAAGAGCCTAACACAAGAGCTGACGGGCTGGATGAATTGCTGGATCAGGTTGCGGCTCATCCGGAAGATTTCGATATCGCGGCTCTGCACGATCCGAATGCGGCAATGGAAAGGGAGACTCCACGAGATTGAGATTCAGAGGGAGAAAGCGGGCATGAGACATCCTGATATAGCTGAATTATTGCGCGAAGCAATGATGCTTCAAGTCAGGGTTGAAGAGCGTGCACTTATCCCGGATTTATGCGGATTTTACTGGGATGAGAACCGCACGATTATGCTGAACGACTGCCTGTCCGAATGGCAATACCGCTGCACCCTCTGCCACGAGCTCGTGCACGCCAAACACCACGACTCAGGTTGCGGACTGGCCGGCGCAAAAGGCGAGCGCCGGGCCCGCAAGGAGACAGCCTTGCGCCTCGTGGATCCAATAGAGTATGCGAGCGCCGAGGCCACATATGACGGTGACATGTTTTTAATAGCCTCGGAGCTGGGCGTTACCGTCCAAGTCATCAATGATTACAGAATGTGGCTCGACAACAACGTCAGGGCCTGACGAGAAGGAGAACGGATGAAGACTGGAATACGCGCTCGCGGTATCGTGGCCGTGATTGGGGCTTTGACGTTGGTGCTGAGCCTGTCCGCCTGCGACACGCAGAAGGAGGTGCCTGACGTGACGGGGAAAAGCTTCTCGGAAGCCACCGCGACTTTGTCGAAGGCAGGGTTCACGTACGATGCCAAGGATGGGACCGACCGCATCGCATTCGATGGCACGGTCACGGGTCAGGACCCCAAGGGGGGCACCAAGACTGATGATACGAAAGTGAAGCTCACGGTGAAGAGCTCCATGGATGAGTTCCGTGAGAAAAACGAGCAGCAGCAGAAGGAAACGGCTGAGAAAAAGGCGCAGCAGCAGAAGGAAATGGCTGAGAAAAAGGCGCAGCAGCAGAACACGCCCGCTCCCAGCGCAGAGAAGTCCACATCGGGTGGTCTTACCCAGACATACGCCCTGTTGGCTTGCAAGCAAAGAGGTAAGCAGGAGTTCCCTTACGGGTTCAAACCGCATTTCATAACTGATGCCGCCGAGCCGATATGGTCGCCAGACAGCGTGCTGCTCCAGTTCGGGGCCACGGTGAAGAACGAGTACAACGCGAAGCGTGATGTGACCGTGAACTGCAATGTGCGCGGATCCAACGACAAACCGGAGGTGTTCGGCTGGACGGCCCAGTAGGGCGACCCAAAAATGCCCCGTCTGCACTGCCATGCGACGGGGCGGTGAGAACAAATCAGTCAGAAATGCCTCACGTTACATTCTAGCGGCGGGGCGGAATGGAGCGAACCATGGCGAGTGTGAGCGCGTACGAGACGGCCAAGGGCCGGCGGTACATGGTCCGGTATCGGACCCCGGACCACAGGCCCACCATCAAGCGGGGGTTCACGCGCAAGAAGGATGCGGAGCTGTTCGCAGCCAAACTGGAGACGGACCTCAACGACGGCACTTTCGTGGATGTTTCCAAGGGGCGCAGGACAGTGGGGGAGCTGGCCCCCGCGTGGCTGGCGAAGAAGAGGATAGCGGTCAAGGCCAGCTACTACTACACGCTTGAGACGGCGTGGAAAGTGCATGTAGGGCCCAGGTGGGCGAGACGCTCCATACGCTCCATCAAACGCAGCGAGATACAGCGGTGGGTGGCCGGCCTGTCCACGGGCGATGAGGGCCGGCCGAAGAGCGCCAGCGTCGTCATCCGGGCATACGGCATCCTCGCCGGCATACTGGACGATGCGAAGGCTGACAGGCTGCTCGCCGAGAATCCGGCCCGCGGGGTGACCCTGCCGAAGCGCCGGCGCAAACCCCACATTTACCTCACCGAGCGGCAGTTGTACGCCCTTTCGGACGCTTGCCTGATACCAGGCAGGAACAGGAACGCCGACCATGAGCGTTTCCAACGTTCCGTGCTGGTGCTCGTGCTCGGGACCACCGGCATGAGGTGGGGCGAGTGCATCGGCATGCGCATAGGCCTGGTGGACTTCCGCCGGCACCGCATGCAGGTCAGGGTGTCCGCAACGGAAGTCGACGGCAGGATGGAGGTGGACGTGCCCAAGACCGGCAGCGAGCGCAGCGTGGTGTTCCCCGCTGTCCTCGACGACAGGCTGCACCGGCTGATCGGCGGACGCGGCCCTGACGAGCTGTTGTTCACGGGGAGCTTCCATGGCTACGTGAAGTCGGTGTCGCCGAAGGATGGCGGCAAGTGGTTCGCCCGTGCGTGCGATGCGGCCGGGTTGGAGCGGATGACCATCCATGACCTGCGGCACACGGCGGCCAGCCTGATGGTCAAAAGCGGGGCGAACGTGAAGGCCATCCAGCGGCAGCTGGGGCACACGTCGGCCGCGATGACCCTGGATGTGTATGCGGATCTGTTCGACGAGGACCTGGATTCGGTGGGGGAGTCGATGAACGAGCTGCTGCTGCAAAGTGCGCTCAAAGTGCGCTCAAAATCGGTTTCGCCGGTTGCGTGATGTGTCCTGAACGTTGAAATCCCGGCCCTTTCGGACCGGGATTAATCGTGGAGCTAGGGGGATTCGAACCCTAAAATAGGCAAAACCGGAGAATCAAGCGGGAGTAAGTATGGGACGGTGAGACCTACTCCTGATTGACTTTCGTTGGCTTTTTTCGTATGCCATCTTGGACAGTTGGAATAGTTAAATTAGGCGGGTTGCGCTCAAAGTGCGCTCAAAATTGCCGGTGTTTCGTCCTGTCGTACTTGCGTCGCATCCGCTCGTAGTCCTCTGTGCTTCCCCATACCCTGATCGCCGAGATGTCCTGCTTGACTTCATTCTTGGCCGCCTCGATTCGCGAGCGTTCCTCTGGTGTGAGAGTGGGGTCTTGGAGCTTGTCGAGTAGCGCGTCCTTATGGCGTTCCATGGTGGCCTTGATCAGCAGGTGGCGTGCGATGACTTTGCTCTGGTCTGCAGGGTTGTAGCCGCGGGGGCGCATGCTTACGTCCTGGGTGTCATCGTAGTGGGTCATGGGTGTGGGGCACGCCTTCGTTGCCCTATGCCGGGACGCGGACGTGTTCGACTGTGACATCATGGCCTCCGGGGCCTGGACCAGATCCTGCATATTCGTATACTACGATTTTGCCTCGTCGTGTGCTTCCTCTACCATGTGTGCCCCGCCTATGCGGGGATGATTCTACAGGATTTCTTGGCCCGATGATACTCACACCATGGAAAGCAGAAAAGCGCCCCCGTTCTCCGTTCTATCGGAGGCGGGGGCGCTTGTTCGTGGTGGGGTTTACTTGCCGACAATCCGCCGGACGCTGGCCCCGGAGTCGACCTCGGGGACTCCAGCGATGGAAGTGAGTAGGCTGATGACGGAGGCGAGGGCCGCGGTGCCGGCCACCATGGGCCAGTCCACTGCGCCGATTGTGGCTGCGCTGACGGGGATGGCGGCCATGGCGGCCTGTGCTCCGGTCTTGACGGCGCGCACCAGGGCCGCCTTCGCCCAATCCTTCAGAGACGAGCCTGCTGGCGGCTCGGGCGGGTTGGCGGCCGCGTGCTGCGGTAGCGTATTTTGATCTGTCATTGTTGTCTCCTAGTAATTGATGGTCTGTCCTGGGTAAATCAGGTCGGGGTTGGCGATGCCGTTGGCCGATGC
>JAAOBB010000160.1_pt2 | contig 35373 bp, 50 predicted proteins | sample 7267541 | NCBI WGS metagenome assembly JAAOBB01 (sample SAMN14345205, study PRJNA599270) | viral metagenome | isolation source: viral-like particles (VLPs) isolated from bee gut | host: Apis mellifera | place: Switzerland:Lausanne | collected 2017-01/2018-02 | reverse complement strand
GAAGTGCGATGGCACAAACAGCAAGTTTAAGCAACCAGCGCCTGTTTTCCAGACGATGACGTGCCGACTGTTGTTTGACATTAGATATTACAGTAAACGGGATTGGGTGGAATTAACCGGGATTAAACGGGAATTGATAGAAAAACAGGGTATTAACGTGTCAAGCTGGGAGTGATCGACAAAAGTTTTTTTGACACGTATTTTTTCCGTTTTAACGCAATTGAAGCGGTTACGCATGAAATGGGATGCGATCCGACAAAAATTTTGAAAGCTCTTTGAGAAGTCTTCAAATGTCCGTAAAACCGGCTTTGAAGGTTAAAATCGATAGCTTGATGAAAACGGCAACGGTGGCTTAAACATTGTAAAATTTCAAAAAAGTTTTTCACTGGTTGTGATTATCATACCGAATTGTCTGTTTTGTGATGAAAAAACAATAAGTTAAACAGAAAATGCGATCAAAAAAGATAATCACAACCACATTTTGATAATTAATCACCCATTTCGCTGTTTAAAACACTGATCTTTTCGATAGCTGTGGATGGAATTTCGATCTCCAGTTTTCCATTCGCTCGGCAAAAGCGAATCGTGAAAACTGATTTTTCAACCTCCTTTTTTGAAATTTCGTCTTTGATCAAATTCACGAGCTTTAATTTTGCGTCGTTGTTCAAACTATCGTCCCGCATGGTAGTTTCATCCCCTCCGAGCCCCGCAAGAAGAGCATTATTTTAAAAATACCATTTGGCAAGTAAAAGAACAGATAGTGAACAATTGGTTAAAAATATGGTTAATTTAATTATGCTACCCGCGCAAAGCTAACAACATTGTCACGATTTTTCCGGTCGCGCAAAATCAAGTCGTAGGCGTTCAAAATCAACTCGGCTTTTTTATCAACCGGAAACGGTCGACCGGCAAGCCCTTCCTCCACCGCTTCAAGTGCAATTTGCAACACGTCGCGATTGAGCAAAGCAACGCCACCATTCTTGTCTTGAGCCGAGGAAAACATTTCCCCCTCACCTGTTAGCAACCATTTTGCGTCAATACCAAACACAGAGGCATAGGCGCCTAGCACTGACGCTGTAGGCTCATTTTCCCCACGTTCATATGCAGCTAAAGAATTTTTTGAAATACCTAATTGTGCTGAAACAGCCGACCGATCCGGATCACCGAGTGCCTTCCTTATTGAACGCAGCCTAGCACCGAGTTCAGTTTTCGATATGCTTTCCGGTCTAGCCATAAAAACCTCAAAAACCAAAAAACCTATTTACAAAATAGGAATATTGGTTTAACTATATTTTACCGCCGGAAATATCCGGCAGATATTGAACACAAAACACTCAAAAAAACGGATGTTTGGAGCATCCGTATTTAAGGAGAATACAATGCCAAAACAGCATTGGAACAGACACACTATTCTTGCCGCCTTGCGCGAGCACCATATGACCCTGCGGGGCCTTACGGAGATCTACGGCCTAAGCACGTCATCCGTCGCAAACATCTGGTCCCGTCCCCACGAAGCGGCGGAGCGAGCGATCGCCGACTTTTTAAAAATTCCAGTCGAAACGCTTTTTCCGAACCGTTATCCGAAGACGCGACATCGTATTCTTCGTCGATCATACCCTGCCAATACTGATGAAGACAAGTCAGTAAAGGCCGCATGAAATGGCAAAAATGATATGGACTGCTCTAGCCATTAAAGTCAGCAAACGCGACATGCGCGTTCTTCGGCTGTCAGCACCTTATCATCTTTGCCGTGTCTATCATCTAACAAAATTGATGTTTTCGACAAGTCTAAACGACAAGCAAAAACAGAACATCAAAATAGTATACAGCACGAGATTTGCTCACCTTTTTACAGGTATTTGCGGCTGTGGCGGCGGCACGAAGTGGGAATGTCTCGGCTTTCGGGAGTATCAAATGCTAATTGACTATAATCAACAAAGGAGACTGGAACTGATTTTTGACTGCACTTTTAACGCGGTTCAAAAAGGTTTCAAACACTTGCCAATCCGTTTCATTATCGAACCGCCGCATCGGCTGTTTGATGCGATGTTGGCGAGGCAAATTGTCATTCATATTGTGCACAATGTTTTCGCCGTACCGCGCCGGCGAATTGTGCAAGCTTTGCACCGCGGGCGGGCGGCCATATCCGTCTCAATTAGCGCCGTGAATATGCGGTTGCAGGAGCCCAATTTTTCCCGCGAATATGAAAAATGGGCACAGAACGCGCAAGCTGCCTATACACGTGAAGTTGCAAAACTCGGTTTTGACACTAGGGAGGCGGCATAATGGAAATTAAATCAATCCCAATTGCAAACATTGCAGTAACAGATCGCATAAGGCCAATTGATGAAAATCAGGCTGCTGTTTTGGCTGCCTCGATTAAAGCGGTTGGGCTAATAACGCCGATCACCGTGCGTCTTACGCCAAACGCGAAAAGCGGAAAATATACGCTCGTCGCTGGCGCACATCGCTTGCGCGCGTGCATTATAAATGAAGCGACCGAAATAGATGCGATTATTGTCAAAGGTGACCAGACCGCTTCCACAATGATAGAAGTGACAGAAAATCTGATCCGTAACGATTTGTCAGTAATCGACCGCGCGGCGCACGTGCAAGTATTGCGCGATCTTTACGAAAACGAACACGGTGAAATAAAAGCCGGCCGACCGAACAATAGTGCAAACATTGCACCATTGTTCGAAGGGGGATTTACTCAATATGTGTCCGATAGGCTCGGTATTTCCAAACGTTCTTACGCTTATTTAAACCAAATTGCGCAAACGCTTAACCCTACTTTACGCGAACGGTTACGCGGGACGCCAATTGCCGACAACCAAGCGGCTTTGCTTAAATTTTCGAAAATGGAGCAAGCCGAGCAGCAACGTATTGCCCTCACAATTGAAAAAACCGCCGCCGATATAAAACAGGCGGTCAAAGCTGTTGAAGGTAAATTGGCTACAGAAGAAAACGATCCGCAAGCAGGATATCTTTCTAAAATCATTTCGCTTCTCAACAAACTTGATGCCGATCATCTGGCACAGTTTGCCAATTACTATAACGACTTTTCAAGTCAAAGTGAGGCGGCATGAAAAGGTCTCCGTCTCAATTAGATTTTTTCCGCGAGCCAGTTTATCCGGTCCGTGAACAAACGCCCATCAACATCGAACGTTTTCGGGCAAATTTAAAACGCGCAATGGCGCGCGCACTGCGCGAGAGCCCGTATGAACGTTCGATCGTGGCTGCCCGCATGGCGCAGATTTTGGGCCTTCCGTCAATATCGAAGGCAACCATCGACGCTTACACAGCGGAGAGCAAAACGGTCGATATTTCAGTACCTCGGTTTAAGGCATTCGTTCGAGCCACCGGTGCCAATTGGCTTTGGGATGAGGTGGTCAAAGATGACGGACTTCTGCTTTTGGAAGGCGAAGAAGCGATGCTCGCGGAAGAAGCGCGGATCCGGCAGGAAATCAAGCGCTTGAACGGCGAACTTCGCGTGATGTTACGAAAGCCGGTTGAAGTCAAACGGGGGCGGTCATGAAAGAGTGGTTTACCTGCGCCGAACTACTGCAAATGCGCCTGCCAACGCTTCCTCAAGGAAAAAGCGCATTAGCTATGTTCGCTGCCCGGCATTGGCAGAAAAACAGAGAATTGGCGAGGCAAGTACCGGGAAAGACGAAGCCGGTTTGGCAATATCATATTAACTTGTTGCCAGACGAAGTCAGGACGGTTTTGATCGCCAAAACTGTCAATATTGACACAACAAACGATAAAAAGCGGAAAGAGATTTGGGGCCGTTATGAGCAATTGTCCAAAAAACAAAAAGCTATTTGCCTACATCGGGCTGAATGTCTTTCTTTTGCCGCTGACCTGAACAAAGGCGGTCTAACGGTGGACGCAGCCAATATTGTGGCGGCAAAACGTCATAACGTGTCGGTTAGAAGCATATATGCATGGCAAAACATGGTTGCCGGTTTTGACCGACCAGATTGGTTAGCTGCTCTAGCGCCATCATTCAAGGCGAACACGAAGACGAAAGACGTACATCGGGAAGCATGGGATGTTCTGGTTTCTGATTATCTTCGCCCCTCGAAACCGGCGTTTTCAGCCTGTTACCGGCGCATGGTGGCGGTTGCACATAAAAATGGTTGGCAACCAATTCCACAAGAACGCGTCTTGCGCCGGCGTTTGAACGCTTTAATACCAAAAGCAGTGCAAATGATTGCGCGTCAGGGCAAGGAAAAAGTTGCAAACCTCTACCCCGCGCAACGCAGAGACCGCTCACATCTGCACGCCATGCAAGCGGTGAATATGGATGGACACAAGCTAGACGTTTTTGTAGCCGTGCCGTGGTCCGAGAAGCCAGTCCGCCTCTATCTTATTGGCATACAAGACCTGTTTTCCGGCAAGATGTTAGCGTGGCGGCTTTCAGACGCGGAAAACTGGGAAATTGTCCGGCTGGTTATCGGAGATATGATTGAAAAATTCGGCATACCCGAAAAAATTACATTGGATAATGGCCGCGCGTTTGCCAGCAAGTGGATCAGCGGCGGCACAGAAAATCGCTATCGCTTCAAAATTAAAAATGATGATCCCGAAGGCCTGCTAAAAACCTTTGGCATAGAAACACAGTGGACAACCCCGTATTCGGGCAAATCAAAACCAATAGAGCGAGCATGGCGTGATTTGGCGGAATATATTTCAAAACATCCTTTTTGCGCGGGTGCTTATACTGGCAATAAACCCGATGCCAAGCCCGAAGATTATGGCACCGCAGCTGTGCCTTTTGAGAAGTTTAAACAGCACATTGCAGACGTGATCGAACAACACAATGCACGGACGGGTCGCCGCGGCGGCAATTGTCACGGCCGTAGTTTTAACGAGACGTTTGACGATAGTCTTAAACAACCGACGACCATTATTCGCTATGCAACAGAAGCACAAAAAGCTTTGTTTCTTTTGGCTGCCGAAGCGGTCCGTGCACAAAAAGGTAGCGGCGAAATACACTTCAAAGGCAATCGTTATTGGTCAAAAGAGCTCAATGCTTTTGCCGGTCAAAAATTGGCAATCCGTTTTGATCCGGATGAATTGCACAAACCGCTGCGCGTTTATGATTTGCAAAATCGTTTGATTTGTATTGCCGATTGTATTGATGACACCGGCTTTTACGACCAAACGACCGCAAGGGCGCACAACCATGCACGCCGCGATTTTGTGAAAGGTATTCGTCTGCAAAAAGAAGCGGCGATTAAAATGTCACCCGATCGCCTAGCCGATGTTTACGAAAAAGCAAGCGGGCAAAAAAAGAGCGATCTGCCCAAAATATCCCGCTCAAAAGTGTCACGAATTGTCACCGGCAATTTGGCCGTGAAAGGCGAAGATCGCCCAGATGACGAAGCGTTTGAAGAGAATTTTTCGCGGGGGATCGCGCGGATATTAAATTTCCCGAAGCAATAAGAAGCGAAGGAAACAGGACCGAAAAAAGTACTGCGTATCGGTTCCTATAAAAAAGAAGGGCAGCCTAAGCCGCCCAGTTTTAATAAAAAGTACAGGAACCTTTTAAATGAATAATACACAAAACACAACACAAAAAGACATCTGGGCAATGCCGACGGCCGAGCCTGATTTGACATTGAAAAACCGCACAGCCGAAGATGTGGCGGATTGGAAAAAACTCGTTGTCCGTGTGATCGAAATTGCCAAGGCCGGAGAAATGACAAAGGCCGAAGTGGCGCGTCGGGCAAACATGCCAGAAGGCACATTTAGCCAGTGGTTCTCTGGTTCATATGCCGGGCAACTGGGCGGCCAAAATAAAAAAATTGAACAGTGGCTCGACCAAGCAGAAGAAGCAGCGGGCATTAACACCTTAATACCTAAAAAGCCGCCTTTTCAAATGACCAGAATTGCGCGGGAAATAACTGACACACTCGCGCTGGCCCAGGCAATTGGCGACTTAGTGGTGATAACCATACCGGCCGGAAACGGCAAAACCGAAGCGTGTCGCCAATATGTAAAAACACGTCCGAATGCCTTCATGGTGACGGCGTCGCCCTATACAAAAACTGTGCACGCCATGCTGATTGACCTGCGCACTTCGTTGGGGGTTGTAGAATACAATCCCGCAATGCTTACCCGCGCGATTGGCGAACGGTTAAGACGTGTGGGCGACGGAACGCTGCTTGTCGTTGATGAAGCGCAGAATTTGACGACCGACACAATAAATCAACTGCGTCACTTCGTTGATGTCTATGGTGTCGGGTTAGCATTGGTTGGCAACGATGAAGTATCTGTTCGGCTTCGCGGGCAAGACAAAAGCCTTTCCTCTGCCCAATTAAAAAGCCGCGTCGGCCGCCGTCTCAATCGTCGTCGGCCATATATCGAAGATATTGAAATGCGCATTGCCGCGTGGAATGTGACAGACGGCGAGGCTATTAAATATTTAAAGGGTATTGGGCTTAAAGCGGGCGCTCTTCGACAAATCGATAAAACAATGACATTGGCCAATATTTTAGCCGCCGGCGAAAATGCCAAAGTCAATTTGCACCATATCAAGCAGGCTTGGCAAAACCGAGATGTAGAGGAGTTCGCGGCATGAACGACGAACTTCTTTTGAGCGAGACGTTATGCGAAATAAATGAACAATATAAGGCCGGCAAACCGATCACCAAGCTACTTAAGCAAGCGATAAAGCTAGCAGGCCTTTACGAGCAAGAATTGCGCTGCCTGCGTGCACGCGAAACTGGCCTGACGTTATCATCTATCATGGAAAAAGAGGCAACAGAAGCGCTCAAGGATGCGTCTACGCCAACGGCGGAAAACATTATTCGTTTTCCTGATGGAGGGCGAAAATGAAAGAGTTTGACCCGTTCTTTTTGTCTGCCATGCTGGCAAAATTAGCCGAGGAATTTGTTCCGTACGAACCGACTGGCCGTTGGTATACAGCTAACGAAATCCGCGAAATTCGCGATGTTGTAGCCCGGCTCAAAACAATAGCAGATCGCCACGGTTACATACTTTCGTCGAGAAATGTTCAAGCCTGTTCTAACCAAAAAGCGATCATTTTTCTTCAAGCCGCTAACAGCAATAATCGGCAAATTTTGGTGCCGAACCCGACTGACGGCGGGGCAGCTTAGCACGGAGCGAGACGATGATTACAGCTTTTGCAAAAATTGATGAGGCGATGTTGCAAGTCATCAAGGCATCAAAAGAACTCGACAATGCGCAATTTTCACGCGGCGAAGCACTGGCGAGAGATCGTCTCGTCAAGGCAGCAAACAAATTGCGCAAAGCGGTTTTGTCAACGGAAAAGGAAATCAACGATGAAGCAGAATACGCAAGAAAACAACGTAGCACCGATATTGGCTGATGCCATTCAACATATAGCCGGAACAGATTACATGCGGGACGCCAAAGGCTCATTGGTGCCGGTGGATCTGGTCAAGCCAGCCGATAAGCTTGAGGACGAAACCGTGCGGAAGGTGATCGGCTATGCAATTGATCTGTCCAATCAGATTTCCCGCTTCCGCGAACATACGATGACGGATTTAGGCGAATTTGATGCTTTGTTGAGCCAAGAATACAACGTCAAAAAGGGCGGTAAAAAGGGAAACCGCACCTATTTGACCTTTGATGGCCTTCAAAAAATTGTGGTGCAAATCCAAGACACCGTCGACTTCGGACCACAATTGCAGCTGGCAAAAAATTTGTTGGATGAATGCATGAATGAATGGGCAGCCGATGCACGTCCGGAAATTAAAGCAATCATCACGCGCGCATTTAATACTGACAAGGAAGGCAAAGTCAATCGATCGGAAATCTTCATGTTGTTACGTTTAGACATTACCGACCCGCGCTGGCAGGAGGCAATGCGTGCTATTCGCGACGCGATGCGTGTCGTTTGTTCGAAAGAATATGTCCGATTTTACATTCGCAATTCCATTGAAGCGCCTTGGCAACCGATTTTGATCAACATCGCGGCGGCTTGAAAGGAGATCATGAAATGGAAAAGAAGTTGAAGACCTACCTGTTTTCATATCGGTACAGCGGCCGGACTTATTGTTTCGATGTTGTGGCCTATTCCCTCGAAGAAGCGAAGGCTCGTGCGGCCGCAATGAAATTTGCGACCTACGACGGTGTGTTGGCGGCCAGAATACCGGCAAAGCTTGGCTTTATTGCCCGTTGCTTTGTCTATTTTGGCAATCTTTTTGAGACAATCAAGCGGTGAAAATCATGACTGATGATGCATCGGACGCCGGTTGGAAGGCCGGTGGCAATGTTAATATTTCCCACGGTGTTCGACAGGCTGAAACGGCAAAAATCACGGGGTGGTAAAAATGAAGACGAGAGTAGACTACGCTATAGAAATGCTCAAGGGTATAAACACCTGCCCTCTTTGCGGCGCGGATGTAATAGCTACGTTTGACCTAAAAAATTCAAACCATAAAGACCGGCTCAAATATCGCCCTTATTTTTTAAAGCAAGTTTACGAATGCGGTGCTGATCTTTTCGTCGATAAAACCGGTCACTTGGCAAACGACACACCTTGCGACCTTGTAATGATGGAAAAGGCGACATTCATGGACTTCGACCTTTCTGAAAAAATATCACAGGAGAGGAGAACTGGTCATGCCAATAAGGCCTGAACGTAAAAGCCTTTATCCGACGGATTGGAAGGAAATAGTCAAACGCATAAAGGAACGGGCTGGCAACAGGTGCGAAGGGTCGCCAGCCTATCCGGATTGCAGGGCAGAAAATGGCAAGCCGCATCCAGTCACAGGCTCGATAGTTGTGTTGACGACAGCGCATTTGAACCACGACGAAACAGATTGCCGACCGGAAAATTTGCGGTGCTGGTGCCAACGTTGCCATCTCACATACGACGTAAAGCACCACGCCGAAACAAGAAGACTTAATCGACAAAAACAGTTGGCTGTAGGTGACTTATTCGAAGGTGCCTATTCTTGCACTAGAATGGTGGTGGTGAAATGAAATATCACAAATTCGCAGATGATAAGAGTTCGGCGGTTCAAGATATTGGTTGCGCGATCTCAATATATAGCGAGGAAGAAGCCTTGACAGCCATGGCATCAATTACGATTGCCACGCTTATCGCCACACACAAAAAAGAAGCACCGGCCTACGTCGCATCTTATTTGATCGCGTTAAAGCGTACCTATGAGTTGGCGACAAAACAAGGGCTGCAAATCGATCACGTGGAGGTCGCGAGACAATGAACAGTCTAGCCACAATTCACATAGCGAAGAAACAGCTGGGGCTTGATGACGATACATATCATGCACTTCTTTTGCGCGTTACCGGCAAAAAATCAGCAAAAGACATGAGCGAAAACGAACGCTTCAAGGTGATCGACGAGTTTCGAAAAAGCGGCTTCAAACGCGCTTTTAAGCCTTCTCAAAAGGCCCTCGAAGGAACCATAGGAAAAAAGCTTCAAGCACTTTGGATCGCTGCTTGGAATTTAGGCCTTGTTGCCAACCGGTCAGATGCGGCCTTGGTTGCATTTGTGAAACGGCAAACCGGCCTCGATGCCATTCGCTTTTTGCGTTATCAGGATGATGCGGCAAAAGTAATTGAGGCGCTGAAAAAATGGATCGAGCGGGCTGGCGTTGACTGGAAAGGCAACGAAAAAAACGGCTTTAAAATCGCGAAAGCACAAGCAAAAAAACTGAACGAGGATTTCGCAACAGCGGCTTGCCAAATTATTGGCGGCAGCTCGCTTGAAAACACTACCGACGCCCAGTGGCAAGCCGTCATGAATGCGCTTGGCGAACGGATTAGAAGGGCAAAGAACAAGGGTGACTAGAAGGAAGAAGGAAGATGTCCGTCTTTTGCATTTTTGATGAAGCCAAGCTGATGTGCTGCGCGGATCTCCGCCGTGCAATACATCGTACGTGCGCTATCTTCCTTCAAAGTTTCTTGAAGTGCCATTTTGGTGTTGTAAACTTCACGGCGCAAATCATTACCGAACGACATATCGGCTGTTGGAATTTTTGCTGCAATGTAGTCAGAGACCGCCTGATTATCATAAGAAAGATGGCAAAAACTTTCGGCTGCCACGATATTAGCCATATCGCGCATAAATTGGTTGCGTTCCTTTTCGCTCATTTCTCCCGAAGCTTGTGCGATATTGACAATGCACAAGATAATGGCTGCGGTAAATCCGAAAAATCGCATTTTTATCTTCCTCTCGTTGTTTCAATAAAGACGAAAAAAACCAAATTAGCAAGGGGCCGGTGCGATGGATAGCGACCTGCTTGCAGAGGGATTGAGTTTTGAGCTGTTCGAACTGCTTGGCCATGAAGGTTTCATGCAATTGGTCGAGCAATACGGTGGCTTGCGCATTTACATAGCAGCCGGTGAAGCCTCGAAGCTTACTGAAAATTTGCCACAAAACGTTATGAAAAAATTAGCTTCCCGATTTCGGGGAGATGTTATAAGAGTGCCTCTTGCCAAACATTATCGCGCAAGGCATTATCGTCTCGCCGGTATGAGCGATCGCGAAATTGCGCGCAAACTTGGCATGACCGAAACAGGTGTTGAAAAATTATTCAAAACAGTGCCGACAAAGCGGCCAGCAAAACGCCTGTTTCACGACCCACGACAAATTGATCTTTTCAAAAAGCCTATATAGCCCGCGCCCGCGGGCATGAACAACGCCAGGCATGATTGTTATGAAAATGGTTGATATTACAACTGTTTTTCAAGGCTATCATGGCAACGACTTTAAGCAAACAAGGCATTGCAACACTTAATTTTCTCGAAGGATGTCCACTCAAGGCATACCGCGACGTTGGCGGTGTTTGGACAATTGGAGCCGGTTTGACGGCTGCCAGTGGTGTAATTCGCCCAAAATTCGGCATGACAATCACCCAAGCGCAAGCGGACAAACTTTTGCAAGATGCACTCGACAAAAAATATATCCCCGCCGTGTTGAAAACGATGGGTGCGTCGTGCAAACAAAACGTGGTCGATGGGGCTGTTTCGTTTCATTACAACACCGGTGCAATCGCAAAGGCCTCTTGGGTTGCAAAATTCAAACGCGGCGATTTTGCTGGGACAAGAGCGGCTTTACGGCTTTGGCGAAAGGCAAAAGGACATGTTGTGAAAGGCCTGGAGCGTCGACGCGAAATTGAAGCGGATATGATAATTCTGGCAAAATATCCCGCAGAAATTTCCGCTACAAAGCCAGCGGATAACTCATTTACCAATTATGCCCGCGTGGTTTTGCCCCTATCGAATAGTGATATCGCCAGTATTCAAAGTGATTTCGAAAAGCTTGGTTATGCAGCGAAAGCTGGTGCCAATTTTCATCGAGACGCAATCGAAAAATTTCAACGCGACAACAATTTAAAAATCGACGGCATCATCGGCAAGGCCACTCTCGCGACATTACAAAGACAAGTTGATGCGAGGAAAAAAACGAAAATCGGCGGCATAAGCGCTTTTGCCGCTGCCGCAGCGGGTACGGGGGACGCCACTTATAGTGGCATTGACCAATGGGGGGCTGTCGTTGGTTTTGGCGCTACCCTTATCGCCATTGCATATTGTGGTTGGCTGGCGTGGACTTATCGCGATGTTATCGCGTCGAAGATAGAACCGGCCGCCCCGCGCTTGGCTAACTGGTTGAGGGGCATATGATGAGTGCGATCGTCGGAATGATCGCGTCCGTCGCCGCAAAAGTCGGCGCACCGATTATAAAAGGTGTGTTGCAAAAACAACTGGGCGACAACATCGCGGGAACTTTGGCCGGAACAATCGTCGACACGGTGGCCTCCAAAGCAGGCGTCGAGCCGGAAGAAATAGAAACCGTCGACGAAAAAGATTTGGAAAGCGCTGTTACTGATACGGAAGCCCAGATGCCGGAAGTAATTGCGCTTTGGCAAAAAGGTGTCGAAGCACAATTCGACCTTTTGAAATCTGATGAAAAATTCGGCTTTTTCAACATTTTTTGGCGTGCTGGTTGGATGTATTTGTTGGGGCTTTTCTGGATCTGGAGGATTGTCATTGTGCCGATCACAAATGCTTACGGCGTGCCGATCGAGGGAGTGGATATTGCAGTGCTCGCAACACTCACAGGCTGGTTCATGGCGCTTTACATGGGGGGACACACATTGAAGGAAATTGGCAAAAATGTTGCCGATAGCGTGAAAAGCAGGCGTCGAGGTGAATAAAATGAAACTCGATGAACTCGCATTTGAACTTGCCGAAATAAAAACGGAAGCTGACAGAATGGAAGGCATCAAAAAAGCACAAAAATCTTTAGCCGAGAAAGGTAAAGAAAGATGTGTTGATTGCGGCAGAAAGATTGACCCGAAACGCCGCCAAGCAATGCCGTCGGCCATTCGTTGCACGGCGTGTCAGGCTGGGTGGGAGCAAAAAAAGTGCCCGTAACGATGGAACTCAATCTTACATTCATAGGAACACTTATTAGTGTTGTGATCGGTTTTGCCACGGTGTTTACCCTCGTGCGACGAAACCTAGTCGCCGGCACACGAGATAACGCGCAGGCTATTGCTGCCTTGCGGGACACATGTGAAAGCCTTTCGCGCCGGCTTTTAAAGGTTGAAAGCGACTTGTCGTATGTGCCTAGCACGCAAAAATTCAACGAATTGTCGGAGCGCGTCGTGTCAATGACAACAGAGTTGAATTCGGTGGCGAAAACAGTTGACGCAACGCAAAAATCGATCCGGCGGGTTGAAACATTTTTGATAAAAAAAGGGATGGAGGAATGACTGAATACGCCGAATTTTTGGCAGCCAATGCCCGTCTCATCATACTGAAAGAGCTCGCAAAACAGCCCGGGCAAACGCTGAACCAGACGTTGCTGCAAAAAGTTTTGGACGATTTTGGCCACCGCCGATCGCGGGATTGGGTTCGTACCCAAATGCGTGCATTGGCCGATGTTAATGCGGTATCGTTGACAGAAGCCGGAACGGTATTGATCGCGCGGTTGAAACAGGCTGGCCGCGATCATCTGGAAGGCCGCATTGAGCTTTCCGGCGTCGATGTTCCATCGGATATTTGATCATGGTGGCAAAGAGGCAAGGACGTGGTCGGCTTTCTTCGCTGGATCTGCTACCGGAAGAGGCGCAAGATGATCTTGTTTGGGCGCTGGGCGAGCTAAACCAGCGGAGCCGCACGCAGGCGGATATTCTTTTTGAACTCAACGATCGGCTCGAAGCAAAAGGCATTGAACCGATATCGCGCTCGGCTTTCAACCGCCGCGCTACACGTCTTGCAAGGCGCACCGCTCAACTGGAAGAGCGGCGTTACGTTTACGCCGGCATTGCCGAAAGGTTGACGCCCGAGGAGGTTTCAAAATCTGATCTCGTCCTTGGCGAATTTTTGAAAGTGCTGATTGACGAATTGCTCGATGGCAGCGAACTCACGTCAAAATCCGCGATGGAATTGGCGCGCGCTTACAAAGAAACAGTGCTTGCCCAGCGTCATTCTGCTGCCGAGCGAAGAAAGGCAGAAGAGGAAGCGAAGAAAAAAATCAATTCCGCGATATCGAATGTCGAAAAATCGTTGCCGGCGCAAGCTGCAACTGTTGATGGCCAAGAAATCATCCGGCGCATCCGCGAAGACATTTACGGGATTTACACGAAATGAAACAGGCAGCCGTTCATTTATACAAATATCAGCAACGTTGGCTGCTTGATCAAGCGCGCTTCAAAATTGGCATGTTTGCGAGACAGACAGGAAAAACGTTTACCACGACTTTGGAAATTGTCGACAATTGCGTCAGTGCCGAACTTGCTGGCCGCAAAGAACGTTGGATCATCTTAAGCCGAGGTGAACGCCAAGCGCGCGAGGCAATCCGTGAAGGTGTTATTCCGCACGCGAAAGCCTATGGACTAGCGTTGGAAGCTCAAGAATTGGATTGGAAAGGCGAAGACGCGACGTATAAGGCGTTGGAAGTGACCCTGCCCCACGGGAGCCGTATTACTGCATTGCCGGCCAATCCCGACACAGCACGTGGTTTTTCAGCCAATGTTTTTTTAGACGAATTTGCTTTTCACAAGGACAGCAAAATGATTTGGGGTGCGCTCTTCCCCGTTATTTCAGCAGGTTGGAAAATACGCGTAACCTCGACGCCCAATGGTAAAGGCAATAAATTTTACGAACTGATGCAATCTGATGACAAGTTATGGAGCCGCCATAAAGTCGATATTTATCAAGCCGTGGCAGATGGTTTGCCGCGCGACATTGATGCTCTACGCGCCGGCCTTGGCGATGATGACATTTGGTCACAAGAATATGAGCTGAAATGGCTCGACGAAGCAAGCGCGTGGCTTTCGTACGATCTTATTTTTTCGGCGGAGGATGAAAAAGCCGGCAAGCCGGTTGCCTACGAAGGCAACGTTTGTTTCGTCGGTCGTGACATCGCGCGGCGGAATGACTTACACGTGATTTGGGTGTGGGAAAAAATCGGCGACGTGTTTTGGGCTCGTGAAATTGTCACTCAAAAGCGAGCGACTTTCAAACAGATGGACGCCGCATTTGATGACGTGATGCGGCGTTACAAAGTCGGCCGTTGCTGTATTGACCAAACGGGCATGGGCGAAAAGGTTGTCGAAGACGCGCATGAAAAATATGGTTCGATTATCGAAGGTGTTCTGTTTACGTCCCCGAACAAGCTTGTCTTGGCGAACACCGGCAAAAATTGTTTTGAAGATAGAAAAGTACGTATTCCGGCGGGCGATTTGGCACTCCGCGCGGATCTTCATAAAGTTCGAAAATTAACGTCGGCAACAGGTGCACCGCGCTTTGTTGCAGAACGTGACGACGATCACGCCGATAGGACGTGGGCTGCCTTTCTTGGCCTCCACGCTGCGGACCAGAACACGTATTCTTATGATTACATGACCGCAAAAGATTTTGGCGATGCCGACGATGAAGACGAACGTGCCTTGCTACCCGCTTTAAGGGGGAGATTATGAATTTAGTTGACCAATATGGCAATCCGCTAAAGCCCAGCGATTTGAAAAAACCGGTCGCGGCACCTACACTCGGTGGCGTGCGGTCGGTTATTGCCGGTGACCCAGCCGACGGCCTGACACCTTACCGACTGTCCAATCTATTAAAAGACGCCGCGGCCGGCGAGCCTGAAGCATATTTTGAGCTCGCCGAAAATATGGAAGAACGTGATCCACATTATGCAGCGGTGCTCTCAACCCGCAAAAGGCAAGTGGCACAGTTGCCGATAACGGTGGAGGCGGCAAGTGATGACAAAGAACACGTAAAGCATGCCGATTTTATTCGAGCCTGGCTTGATCGCGGAATTTTGCGTGCCGCCTTGATTGATATTTTGGACGCCGTTGGCAAAGGTTATTCGGTGTTGGAAATCGAATGGGCCGCGGAAGAAAATATATGGCTGCCGGCGAAACTTACAGCCCGCCCGCAACGTTGGTTCAAACTTCGACAGGACGATTGCGAAACATTGGTTCTGCGGGACGGCGCAAAAGAGATTGAATTGCCACCGGCACAATTTATCATCCACAAACACGCGGCGAAAAGCGGCATCACTGTGCGCGGAGGGCTTGCGAGAGTTGCCGCCTGGGCCTGGATGTATAAAAGTTACACTTTGAAGGATTGGGCGATTTTCGTGCAAAATTACGGGATGCCGATCAGAATTGGCAAATATGGGCCCACGGCAACGCCGGACGAAATCAATGTTCTTTGGAAAGCAGTAAAAAACGTCGCGGGCGACATGGCCGCTATTATACCGGACAACATGAATGTCCAGTTGGTTGATATTAAAGCGCCTGGATCAACAATTGATCTATATGAACGGCGAGCCGATTGGATGGACCGGCAGATTTCCAAATTGGTGCTGGGGCAAACGACTACGACTGATGCGGTTTCGGGTGGCCATGCCGTGGCCAAAGAACATCGTCTTGTCCAAGAGGATATCGAACGTTCGGACGCCGCCATTTTATCGGCCACGCTAAACCAACAACTGGTACCTAACATCATTGCATTCAATTTCGGGCCGCAGAAGAATTATCCGCGGTTAAATGTTGGACGGCCTGACGAGGTACCGCTCGATCTAGTTATCCAAGCGCTTGAAAAAACGACAGTAACAGTCGAAGCATCGTGGCTCCGCGACCGCATTGGTGCGCCGGATCCGGCAGCCGGTGCAGAACTGGTTGGCGGACGCGCCGGCAGTGTGCAATCGTTGTTTGATGACAAGACCGGCGACAAAAACGCGCAACGTAATGTGAACCAAACAATTGATCAAATCTTGTCAAGCCGGTTCAACAGGAATGCGAACGAGCCGATTATCGAGAAGCTGACGGAACGGGTGGAAAATGATGCTGCCGGTGCTTTGGCTGGCCTCACCGATGAAATCCGCAAGGTGATCATGACGTCCAAAAGCTTCCCCGAAATGTCGGAACGGCTTTTGCAACTTAAACTGCGCCCGGCCGAACTTGCAAAAGCGCTTGCGCAAGGCATGGCATTATCGCAACTGATTGGTCAGGCAGCTTTGCTCGATGAAATCCAGAAAACAAAATAAAACGCCCACACGCTTCTTTTGCGACAGTGGTGTAAGAGACGCCGCAAATTTTTTAAAACGGTCGTCTATGGCCTTTGAAAGCCCTTTAAAAATGGTTTCAAAGCCACACCTATTTGCGCAAAGTACCATCAGCGCACTTGATTTACCTTTCGCCGAGGCTATTCGCTATTTTCGCGCTAAAGCAAACGTCACCACGCGGCATTGGTACGATGTCTATGGCGCTGCATCGAGCCGCGCTTTTTGGGTGGCTGGTGCGGCGACATCTGCGCTTGTAGAAGATTTCCGCCAAGCGATTGATAAAGCTATAGCGGAGGGAACATCTTTAGCGGAATTCAGGAAAGATTTTGACAATATCGTCACGCGCAATGGTTGGCGGGGCTGGAAAGGCGAAGAAAGTGCCGCCGGCCGCGCTTGGCGCACGCGCCTGATTTATGAAACCAACCTGCGCACGGCCTATTCCGCCGGCCGGTTTGCCGCTCTGACCAAGCCAGAAACGGTTAAAGTTTTTCCATACTGGCAATATCACCACTCTGGCTCAAACCATCCGCGCCTTGAACATTTAGCCTGGGACGGTTTGGTTTTACGCGCGGATGATACGTTTTGGACAACAAACTACCCTCCAAATGGTTGGCATTGCGGATGTTACGTCACGCCAGTGTCAGGAGACGATCTCAAAAGACAGGGCAAAAACGGACCGGATGTTTCGCCCGACCAGTTGCCAATAGCACAAGATGTTGGTGGCAAACGTGTTATTGCGCCGAAAGGGGTCGACGCGGGTTTTGAATATAATCCGGGCCGCGAATGGCTCGCACGAACTGCACCTGGCAAAGAAACAATCGCAGCTGCTCCAGGCCTTTTACAACGATTTGCGGAAGCTGCTCTCAAAGAAACATTGATCCCACAGGCATATATGCCGGCCGCGATTGCAAATGCCCGGTTGGCCAAAATATTCAATGTGCGAGAGAAATCAGAAGTTCGGCTGTCGGCTGCTACAATTCAGCAACATAAGCATCATATCGAAGCGACAGCAGAAATTTATTCATCAATTATTGAACATGCAATTTCGGAAGGTGAATTTTTAAAAAACCGGAATGGCCGGATCTCCGCATTCGTTTATTTCGGTGGTGAATATTGGCAAGTCGGTCTGAAAAAAACACGCTTCGACGAGCTGTTCATAACAACTTTACATCGAACAACGCCGGAGAAGTTCAAGAAAGCTAAAAGAAATTCGGAAAAAATGGGATGACACCGTTGGGTCGGAAACCCCCAACACCAAAATGGTGGCGCTCCGGATGGCTCGGTGTCAAGAATTAATATAGTGAAATTGAAAGACAAAAGCAATGACCGGCATAACGTTAGAAGTAAAGATAGACGATAAAGCTGTTTTACGTGCTTTCGGTGAATTGCAAAACCGCATGGCAAACACAAAACCGATCATGCAGGCCATTGGAACCGGGCTGATCGGTAATGTTCAAAAACGTCTTGGGGATGGCAGTTTGGCCGGTCGGTGGGCACCTCTCAACCCTACCTATCGCGCCGGCAAAAAAAATAAAAATATGCTGGTAGAAAGCGGCGCATTGCGCGGTTCGATTTCTGAACAAGCGGGGCAAGATTATGTGAAGGTCGGAACCAATAAAGTTTACGCCGCAATTCATCAATTTGGTGGTACAATTCACGCAAAAGATGCGCCGGCACTTTTTTTTAAAATGGGGTCTGGTTTTATCCGGCCAAAATCGGTAACAATACCGGCGCGTCCATTTTTGACGATTGAGCGAGAAGACGAACAGATGATCGCCGATATCGTTTTTCGGTTCTTGCAACTTTCCAAATAAAACAGCCTTTCGCCCGCGGCCGCGGGCATGAACATTGATTTCGGCATGTGGTCTATTGGCTGCATGGACAACTTTATTTTTTCACTTTTTGGCACTGATGCCGCTACCACCGACACGACGATCGAGATCGAGTGGATCCAATTAACACCGGCCGGCGTGTTTACCTCCTGCGATGGGCGCGGACCATTCGTTGCCGATGTTGATGCGATCTTCAAGGCCGCCAAAGGCCGCAAACTTCCCATCGATATCAATCATGCGATCGACATAAAAGGTGCAAAAGGCGAACCCTCGCCAGCTGTCGGCTGGATCGAGGAGCTACAAGCGCGCAAAAATGGTATTTGGGGGCGGGTAAACTGGACCGACGCGGGGTTGGAAATTTTACAGCGTCGTGAATATGGTGCGATTTCGCCTGTTCTCATAGCGACAAAAGACAAGCCGGCACGCGTCGTTGAAATCGCACGCGCGAGCCTTTGTAACGACCCCGCGTTGCCGCAACTCAATCGACTTTTTAACAAAAACGGAGAAACCACAATGGACAAAGAATTGCGTGCGGTTCTGGGACTGCCAGAGACCGCAAGCGACGATGAGGTTCTTGCATGTGTCAAGGACGTCAAAGCAAGTCAAAAAGATATGACTGCGACATTTTCATCTTTGAAAAAAGAAATTGGCTTGGATGAAAAGACCGACGTCAAAACAACTTTCGAGACGTTTAAAAGCCGGCTGAATGGCACCAGCTCCACAACGGCGCTTGAGGAAAAAGTCAGCCAACTGAACGCAAAACTTGTCGAAGTGGAACACCAGAGGGTCCGCGAAAAAGCCGAAGCGTTTGTCTCGAAGGCGATTGCCGATTTTAAAATTTTGCCGGCTTTGCGAGACCATTTTATCGACCGTTATTGCCGCACACCTGCCGAAGTCGAAAAGGAAATCAGTGCAATGCCCGCGCTAATGCAAGCCGGGCTGGGAAAAAGTCAGCCGGTGGCAGAAGGTAGTTTGAGCAACGAGGAAAAGCGGGTCTGTGAGTTGATGGGGGTTTCTGAAAAAGCCTTTCAAGACACAAGGAAGAAGGAAAAACTCTGATGGCAAAGAAAGATTTGAACGTCCCGCAGCGCGTCCCCGGCGATTGTTTCGGTTATCCCGTCGCCGCCAATACGCGAATATTTGGCCGCGCGTTGGTTGCTTTGACTCCGGCGGGCTTTGCCGTTCCAGTTGGTGCTGCCGATGGAATTGCGTGCGCTGGTATAGCAAAGGAAAGCATTGATAACCTTGCCGGTGGCGATGGCGAAAAAACGGTGACCGTTTTGCGGGATGTGCGGGGTTTTGTTTTCGACGCAACTGCAAGTGACCTCAACAAACCGGTTTACGCAACAGACGATGAGACGCTGACGTTGACAGCCGGCGGCAATGCAATGCGCGTCGGTGTGATTGTCGGCATTGGCGACGGTCGTGTTTGGGTCAATTTGAACATTTAGGAAATATAAAAATGGACATTAATGCAGCAAATCTTCGATCGATTTATACGTCAACACTTACGCTCTTCAATGCCGGACTTGAAGCGGTCAAACCATTATATCCGATCGTCGCCATGACGGTAAAATCAACAACTTCGGCCAACGAATATCCGAAACTGGATGATCTCCCGGGCATAAGGGAGTGGGTCGGTGATCGTATTGTTAACAGCCTGTCGGCGCGAAAATACACGATTGAAAACCGAACTTTTGAAGGCACAATAGGATTGTCGCGAGACCAGATTGAAGACGATCAAGTCGGCTTGTTGTCGCCGATTGCCTCCCAATTCGGACAATCCGCGGGCGAATTTCCCGACAGTTTGATTTTCCCCCTTTTTAAAAACGGCGATAAAATGCGCTGTTACGACGATCAATATTTTTTCGATGCGGATCACCCCGGCTTCGGCGAAAACGGCGAAGAAATATCCGTTTCGAACATCACAAAAGGCGACAAGCCGGCCTGGTATCTGATCGATGACACAAAAGTCATCAAGCCGATGATCTTCCAGGAACGCCGCCCCTTCAAACTGGTTGTTCGCGACAAAACGGACGATCCAAACACTTTCGAAAAAAATGAAATACTATACGGCGTCGACGGCCGCTGCAACGCAGGTTACGGGCTTTGGCAACTGGCGCATAAGGCAACCGTTGAATTGAACGCGGAAAATTACGCAAAAGTGCGAGCGGCAATGACGACGATACGTAAGAGAAACGGCCAAGTCATCAATATCCGCCCGACAAAACTGCTTGTTCCGCCCAATTTGGTCGGCGCGGCGCGCCAGCTGCTTCTCGCTGAAAACATTGAGGGCAGCACCAACGTTTGGCGAAACACCGCTGAACCGGTTGAAATTCCGCTTCTGGCATAAGCGCCCTCGCGCAGCGTCCGCCCCGTTTCTATTTCAACGCGGGCGGACATCAAACGGAAAAAATGGAGATCAAAAATGGCCAATAAAGGCAGCAAAAAAGGCGCAGAAGCAGCAAAAGAACCGACCATTAAAATCACTGCGAAAGTCGATGGTTTTCGCCGTGCAGGTCTCGTGCATACGGGAACGCAAATCTATCCTTTTTCGGCTTTTACGCCCGAGCAATTGAAAAGCCTCGTCGATGAGCCGCTTTTGGTTTGCGAATTTATTGATGAAAAATCGGACAAAGCTGACGAACGGCCAGCCAATGCACAACCAGATGGCGCCGAAGAAAAAGCGGCCGAGGGTGCACAGCAAGAACAAGCTGAACCAGCCGCTACCGCCGAAACCGACAATGCAAAGGGCAAATGATGTATGCAACTGTCGACGATATGGTCGGGCGTTTTGGGCGGGTAGAGGTAACGCGCCTTTCGCAAATCGAAGACCGTGAAACCACGGAAATCGACGAAGAAAAAGTCGCCCGTGCGATTGGCGATGCAACGGCAATCGTCGACGGCTATCTGCGCGGCCGTTATCAGGTGCCAGTAATAAACCCTCAAGCAGACCTCATTCGCGCGACATGCATTTTGGCACGGTATGACTTGGCAAAGTCCGATCGTTCCGCCCCCACAGACCAGATGCAAAAAGACTATGACGACGTCATCCGCTGGCTTACCGATGTTCAAAAAGGCATCGTCAAATTGGCGGCAAAAACAGCGAATGAACAGATAAACAACAGCGGTGTCGCGCGTTTTGAAGACCGGTCCGCAATTTTTACACCACAAAGTTTGCGGGGGGCATAGATGGATATAACAAAAACACCGATCCGGCTGATGGCACCAGCCATCGAAAAACGCCTGCACAAAGTGTTTCCTGAAAAATATTTTTCGCTCGACCGCTCCCAACCGACAATGAGCCTTGAAGATTTTTCGCGTCTGACAAGACAGGCACCATTCATCGGTTTGGCGTTTTGTGGCCTACAGACAGATCAAAACGCTGGCGAATATCTGGCAGCCGTGTGGAATTGGAAACTCGTCATTGTCGCAAAAGCGTCCGGTGGATTTGATCGGAAAGTGAAAGGCGATGCTTTCGATATCGGCCTCGATGCGATCATCGATGTCGCCTGCGTGGTGCTCCATGGCTACACCTTCCCCGACATCGGCCTTTGCAATGTGGGGCGCGCGGAAGTCATCTACAATGAGGGCGCCGACAAAAATGCGAAAATTCTTGCCCATGTGGATTTTCAAATTCACACCACTTCCGCCGTTGGTGCGCTCGCTTTGGAAACGCCGGAAGACTTTTCGGCTATTGGCGCAAACTGGTTGCTTTCAACACCAATCACAGAAAACGGAGAAAATTAATGGACGTCATCAAAGTGCGGCGCGTTACCGGCCGCGATTGCCTTAGCGAAGAAGGCAAGGAATGGCCGGACAAGCCGGTCGAAGTGGAAAAGACATTATACATTCGTCGCCGCCTTGCAGCCGGTGATCTTGTCGAAGTTAATGACCGCAAAACATCATCAACCGAACTTGTTGCGACAAAAGGTGATAAAAAATGACCGGTGAAAATGGAAATATTATTTTTGATGAGATCCCCGTCGATCGGCTCGAACCTGGCACATTTTTAGAGGTAAAGCCGAATTATTCTGAAACCGGTTTATTGCCGATGCCTGTGAGAAACCTCATCATCGGTCCGAAACTTCCTGAAGGCCGGCTTGAAGCAGGAAAAATCGTCGAAATCACGCGTGGCGAAGATGCGCAAGTCTATTTTGGTCGCGGCTCAATCGGCGCTGCAATGGCAACGACCTTTCGGAAGGCGAACAAGAGCCAACCGCTCTACATCATGGCGATTGATGATGCTGCGGACGGCGTTGCGGCGGAAGGGGCTATCGCTTTTACCGGCTCGGTCACGAACAGCACGACCTTGCGGTTTTTGGTTGCGGGCAACGAGGTTCGCTTTAATGCACCCGCCGGAGCTAGCGGCGATCTACTCGCTAGTCGTCTGGCAACCGCAATCAACGAAAATCTTGATCTGCCGGTAACAGCGACCACGAGTGGTGCGACTGTCAAAACAATTTGTCGCCATAAGGGTGAAATCGGTAACGACATTGATCTTCGCGTTTATGACAAAGCACAACCCTTGCCAATTGGGCTCGCAGTCAACATCACGCCGATGGCGGGCGGTTCAGGAAATCCGGGTTTGCAGGCGGCCCTGGATCAAATTACCAATAGCTGGTACACGACGATTGTTCAGCCCTGGTCTGATGCAAGCAACATCACAGCTTTTGCGACTTTTTTGCAGGACCAGTTTTTGGCCACACAGAAAATGGATGCGATCGGTTTTACCTTCAAGTCCGGAAGCTATGCCGATTTGTCTGCCTTTGGTGCCTTGACGAACTGTGCGCAGCTTGTTTGTTCCGGCGTTAACGGTTCGCCCACGCCCTCGTGGGTGATGGCAGCTTCTGCGGGAGCTGTTGCAGCATTTCACTTGGCAAACGACCCTTCCCGTCAATTAAAAAGCCTTGTCCTTCCTTCTGTGAAAGCACCGGATGAACATGACCAGTTCATTGACATTGAAAAGGACAATCTGTTGAGGCGGGGCATTACCACGCTGAACTGTTTGCCCGACGGCGCGGTGACTTTTTCGCGTGTCATTTCCACTTATAAAACCAATAATTTGGGGATCGACGACCGCGCCTGGCTCGACATCATGACAACTGCCACCATGACGCGCATTCGCTATGACTTTTCTTCCTATCTCGGTCTTCTCTACCCGCGGGCAAAGCTTGCAAGTGATGAAAGCCCGGCGATATCGGCGGTTTCCGTCGATGCAGACGGTAACCTGTCAAACGCCATTGTGACGCCGCGCATCATGGCAGCTGTTTGGGCTGGTCGTTGCAGGCTCTACGCGAACAACACCTGGATTGTAAATGTGGAAAAGACCGTAAAGCAAAGTTCGTTTCAGATTGCGGAAAACGACAAAAACCGGCTCGAGGCAAAAATGGTCATCGATATCGTTGGCAATCTGATGGTTTTCGCCGGTTCACTTGAGTTCAAAGCAAGGTCATAGACATAAAGGAAAATACAAATGTCCCAAACGTTAGGTCTTATTAGGGCGAGCTTTCGAGGGATTAACATTCCTCTGCAGAAAGGCGCGAAAGTCAAAGTTGGTGGGCTGAAAAAGAACGCCGTCATCGATGGTCAGCATGTCTCTTGGGCGAATGAGTATGAGCATTCGGAGGTCACAATTACAACAAGCCTCTACAAGGGTCAGAGTTTGAAATCATTGTTCGATGAAGAAGAAGGTGAATTGGTGATAGTTGCAGACACACAACAGACATTCACCTTTGCAGAAGCGTTTTTGGTTGATCGGCCTTCTTTCACTGGTGACGGATCAGGCGGAAAAATCGAGTTAAAATTTAATGCGGGCGCACCGGAAGAAGTGCTTGGTTGAGTTGAGAGGTTTTGAAATGAAAAAAGAAGTTATCATCGACGATACTGATGCTGTAATCGACGAAACGACAGAAAAAGAAACAGGCTCCGACGGAAAAATTATCGACGAAACGCGAGACGACGTGTTCCAGTTGCCCGAAGGGGCAACACAAAATGCCGACGGAACCGTTACCCTTCGTTTGCAAAATCCGGTCAGCATAAAACTTAAAAAAGCAACTGGCGAAATACGTGAAGAAACATACAGTTCATTGACCCTTCGACCGTTCACCGGTGCTGATTTGCGGGCAATACAATCAACATCGGCGGAGATGCAAAATATCGTCACGTTTTCCCGCGCGGCCGGTATTCGGGAGGTGGTGATGAACAGTTTGTATGACCGTATGAATGCAACAGATATCATAAAAGCCGCCGAGATTATGAATGCTTTTATGAACGGTGGCCGGCCCAAAAAATAATGGCGATTATTGGCGGGCTTGCCACCAGAACGGGTTTTTCTGCGGCAGAAATTGAACAAATGGATCTCACGCAATTAAGTTTTTGGGCCCGTTGTCTCAATCTTTTTGACGCCGAACGAAAGGATAGCGAGGATTAAACATGGCAAGTGACATGAATTTAGATATCCTCGTCAGCCTTAAAGATCGGGTGTCGGGAAGTCTCAACAAGCTGAAGTCCAATCTTGAACGCGCTGGTGAAGCGATGCGTAAAATTGGCGCGGCAACCGCTGTCATCAGTGCAATCTCGTTCATCGGGCCAATGAACGAAGCAGCGGCTTTTCAACAGCAGTTGCTTGACATTGCTGGCACGGCCGAACTTACCGGTGCATCCGCTTTTAAATTTGTCGACGAAGCCAAAACAAAATATGAAGCGATGGCACTTGAAATCGGCCAGACGTCCGAAACAATAGCTGCGGGTGCCGGCAAAATGATTGCTGCCGGCCTCGATGTCAAAGACGTACATGCGTCCTTGAAAGACATTGGTGAAGCAGCAACAGCCGCCAATGCGCAGTTCGACGACATGGCAGGCGTTGCAACGTCAATGATGCAAAATTTAAAAGTACCGGCCGCGGACGTTCGCGACGCGCTTGGCGCGCTTGTAGCTGCCGGTAAATTGGGTTCGTTTGAATTAAAAGATATGGCCCGCGAGTTCCCCAACTTGACTTCGCAAGTGTCAAAATTCGGTGTGACGGGCCGTGAGGCAGTGAATTTTTTAGGCTCCGGACTTCAAGTCGCGATGAAAGGCGCCGCCGATACGTCAATTGCTGCGAATAACTTTTCAAATTTTCTAGCAAAAGCACTTGCGCCGAGAACCGTAAAAAACTTTTCGGAGCTGGGCGTCGATATCGAAAAAGTTATGAAAGATGCCGCGACGAAGGGCATTAATCCCCTCGAAGCGATGCTTTCAAAAGTCCGCCAAATTACCGGCGTTTCGCAAAAAGAAATTGATGGCTACATGGCGAAAGCCAAGGCAAACGGCCTGACGGGTGCCGAAGCTCTTTCATATGTCAGGAACGAGCTTGAAAAAATCGGGGCGGCGGGAAAGATTTCCGAGATTTTCGGGGACCAACAGGTTCTTGATTTTGTTGTGCCTGCTCTTGCCAATGTTGACACGTTCAAGGCAATCAAGGAACAAGTGGCAAGCGCTACCGGCGCGATGACAGACGCAGACTTTGAAACCCAAATGCAAGGCCTGAACGTTCAAAAGAGAATGCTGACAGAAATCGGAACGCAATTTTCCCGCGAGTGGGGTTTGGCTTTTGGAACATGGCTGCCGGTCATCAATAGTGGCCTGCAAACTCTTTTGCAGAGTTTTCGGAATATCGATGCAGCTTCTGGCGGTTGGCTTAAAAAGGCATTAGGCATTGGCGCCGGCTTTGTGTTGCTCGCGACAGCGCTTGGCGCTGTCGGCTTTGTGTTGCCTTTAATAACGGCCGGCTTTAGTGCATTAGCCGGTGCTGCTGGCTTATTGTTTTCGCCTTTTGGCGCGATTATTGCGCTACTTGCTGGTGCAGGAATGCTGATTTGGAAAAACTGGGATGCCATCGCGCCGGCACTCAAAGACTTTTGGGAGGGATTGAAAGACACAGCTGGCAATGCGTGGGATGGTATTAAAAATGCGTGGGGCAAAGCAAAACCCTTCATGGCCGACCTCTTCCAGCGTATGAAGCGGGATGGCGGCAACGCGTGGACAACCATTTCAAACCAGGCAGGCCGCGCTTGGACCAGCATAAGACAAAAAACTACGAGTGCCTTTTCATCGATCAATTGGAATAATGTCGGCGTAAAAGCTCTCGAAATTTATGAAAAAGTTCTTCGCGGCCTCGGGGAAGCTTTTAAATTTTTGGGTAAAATTTGGGAAGGTTTTGCCCCGTCACTTGGAAAAATATCAACAAATTTGATGTCGGCGTTTGGTTCACTCGGTGGCACGTGGGAAAACATCAAAGGAATTGCCGGCGGGTTGATGGATCTTGCTACCAGCTTGATAAAATTTATGTCCATCGATATTTCAGCTGGTAATTTTGGCCAAACGATCGGGAAAATCGTCGGATTTTTGGTCGAATTGTCAAGCGAGAGTGTCAAAATTGCGGCCGGTGTGCTGCAAACAATCACCGGCGGCATTCGCGCAATCGTTGATATTATGAATGGGAAAACACCGGACTGGAATAGCTACTTTCCCGAGTGGCTCGTCAACCGTATCCAATCAATCGCGGATTTATTGGCGCCTGTGAAATCTGCCTTGGAATGGTTCACCAGCCAAAATCCGCAATTAGAAGCAGCGCCGGCCAATGCCTTTTTAAAGAACGGTGCGTCATCATTCGTCAATGATGGCGCGCTTGCTGAACGCATTAGGGCCGACATGTCCGCCCGCGGCGAAAAACCGGATGGATCTTTGGCTGCTTTTTCAAAAAGCGACTTAACGCTGCCACCGCCCCCGCCGCAGAAGATAGATCTGGGCGCACAACGTGTGGATGTGAACGTACATGTTGAAGGTGGCGGCACAGCAACGGCCAATGTGACGCAAACACAGGCGCCATCTGTTTCTTCCGACGGCGGTTTGGCAGTGGGGAGGAACTGATGGTTCAGCCGTTACCAGGTTTGCTCACCGCATCGTTTCGTGGCATCGAATTTTTTGTGCCCGACACCTCTTCCGAAGTCGGCAGGCGTGTAGCCGAACATTATTTTGCGGGGATGGATCAAAGCGCCTATGATGACGAGGGCTTGCACGCGGAGCGTATATCCATCGACGGCCTATATGTTGGCGCTGATTATATTAGCCACGGTAAAGCTTTAAAAGAAGCCTTCGAACAAGCGGGGGAAGGTACATTGATCCACCCTTGGTGGGGTGCAATCAATGTGTTGTTGGTTGAACCCGCAACAATTAAATGGAGTGCAAAAGAACTCCGCGTTGTTCGGTTTTCTGCCAATTTCGTCAAAATCATTGAGAATACCGGCAGCGGCTATAATAGTCATCATGCCACAGGTCCGAAAGTCTTTGACACTGCGCGTTCTATGGCAATGGCTGCCCGTTTGCTTGCAAACGCGGTCGGCAACAAAACATTATCGCGGCTTAAAAGCGATGCGACAACGCGCGTCGGAAAACAATTTTTTTTGGGCTTTGACGGGTTACAAGGAAAAAGTGGCAGCGCGATTAAACAATTATTGCCGCAAGCCGTACCAACCAAGCCGGATAATTTCGCAGACCTTTTTTCAACCTTATCGACGAACATTGTTGACTTGACACGGGCAGCGGCCCCATCGGCGGTAGCGCCAGCTGCGGGCGCAGAAGTGCGCGAAACGGTGATGAAAACCGATGATGGTATTGCTTTTTTACAAAACGCGGCAGAGCGCTTGTTGGATCTTTTTGCAACCGCGCCTTCAGCTGCTGACCAAAGCCTGAACGCCGCAGCCGCTGGCGACCTTCTCGCAAAAATGGCGACTGTGCTTACTGACGTTGCTCCGGCTTCACGTACTGATGCAATAGAATTAAGAAGCAGTGTTACAAATGTCTTTGAAACCCTGTCAAACGCGCTTCAAAGCCTCTGTGAAAGTGCTTTTGCCGGTGAAGCCTCGACCCTTGAACGTGCCGGCCGCGCCACTCAAATGGCGGTTTTTGCGGATTTAAATGAAACAATAGGCCGCTTGCCGCAAACAACGCGTTTGAAAATAGAAACAGATGCCGACGCTTTCGCTATCGCGCATTGCCTTTATGGTGACGACATCGCGGCAGTTGAATTGTATTACCAGGACATTATCAAGCGAAATCACTTGCGGCATCCGGCGACAGTTCTTCCCGGCGAACTAGAGGTTCTCAAATGACGACGCGGGCGATAATTATCGAAATCGACGGTAAACGTTTCGACACCTGGCAAAGCGGCGAAGTGACCCGTGACTTGAAAAATTTTGCAGGCACGTTCAGTTTCACCTTTCGAGACACAGAACGGTCGATGAACACGTTTGCTTTTGCAAGCAACATCCCGCCAATTTATCATTTGCGGCCGGGAAGTTCTGTCAAAATATATGTTTGCGACGAATTGATCCTTGTAGGCTATATCGAAAATGTCAATGTCGATATTGACGACCAAAGCTCTTCTGTGGCGATTTCAGGCAAAGACAAAGCGGGCGATCTCATAGACTGCGCCGCCGCTCCGGATGGACCAGCCGAATACAACAACATCCGCCTCGAGGACGCCGCGAAACGAATAGCCGGCCCTTATGGATTAACTGTCAGAAATGAAGTCGAAACTGGTGATGTTTTTCCGCGATATGGAATTGATATGGCTGAAACCGGGCTGTCAGCATTAGAAAAAGGCGCACGGCAACGACAAGTGCTTTTGCTCTCCGACGGTGTCGGTGGCCTTGTCATCACCCGCACTGGCGACCGTCGCGCCCCGGCAGATTTGCGCCTTCCCGGAAACGTAAAATCATCATCGGGCAGCTACACGCACAAAAACAGACATTCGAAAACAATTGTGCGGGGGCAACATGAAAAAGCAAGCGGCAAGCGAAAAACTGGCCCGCTTGATGAAACGGCAAGCCCGCTGTCATTATCTCGCTCGGGCAATTCCTCCGGTGCCAATTTGCAAGCGGGCGGCGCACCCATCGCCCCACGTGATCGCCAAAGTGGCAAAAATTATGCAACGGAAATCGAACGTTTTGGCACGTCGGCGACTGGCGAATATTGTGACGATGAAATCAAACGGTACCGACCTAAGGTTCACTTGGCGCGTACAAAAGGCAATAAAAAAGATTGTTGCTGCGAAGCCGAATGGCGGTCAAGATCGGCGCGCGGCCAATCGGAAGAAATCAGTTATAGCGTAGCGGGTTTTAAGGCCAACAACCAGCTGTGGCGTGTCAATGAAATGGTCTACGTGTCTGATGCCTTTCAAATGGTTGAACGCGACATGCTTGTTTCTCGTGTCAGTTTTTCCGAAGACGATAGCGGGCAAGTTACCGAGCTAACCGTGACATCGCCCGAAGCATTCGACAACAAGCCCGTAAAAGACCGTCGGCGCAACAAAAAAGGCAAAAATAAAAAGGGTGCCACCGGCCCGCTCGACGAAACCGCCAATCCGCTTTAATCAAAAAAGGCTAACAGAATGGATGATGAAACAGCCAACAAAACGCGCACCATGATCCGCCGCGTCGTTATAAAAAACTTTGACGACAGTGGACAAACTCAAACGGCAACCATCGAAAGCGCGGAAAATATCATTCATGATCACGTCGAAATCTTGCAGCCTTACGGCTTTGCTACATTGCCGCCGGCGGATGGTGCTACCAGCATTGCCCTTTCAGTGGGTGGTGATGAAGGTGATCCCGTCGTCCTACCAGTTGCAAATCCCGCGAACCGTATAGGCGGGCTTGAAACCGGCGATACCGCGCTTTACAACGCTGGCGGCGACCAAGTCATTTTGCGCGCCAATGGTACGCTTGAGATAAAAATGGGTGGAGCCGCAACGTTGGAAATTCCGGACGGCGTCACAATCAAAACGACCAAATTGCTTGTTGATGCAGAAATGCTTGAATGCACTGGCGATATCAAAGATAAAAATGGCACTATGCAAACAATACGCGATCAGTATAATGGCCATGGTCATCCTGATGCATCACCGCCACCATCACCAAAAATGGAATAAATCAGCTTGGCGCCCGCGCCCGCGGGCATGAACACGACCTCGCGCCCACGATATGATCCGCCTTGATAGAACAATTCTTCAAGGCGGTTTTTTTTCGTGTTTTTCGACTTCGCTCTACAATACGACCCCCAAAGCTTGTCATGCGATTTGGTTATCGGTGATGGTGATCTTGTCGTTGATGAGACGCCGGCCACGCCCCTGCTTTTATCCGTGGAACTTGATCAGCGCGCGGCTGTTGATGATGAATTGCCGCAGGGACGCGATGTTTTTTTGGCACAACAAACGGGCATTGATGTTCGTCGTGGTTCTGTATGTGATTGCGTCGACCCGATGTTTGAACTTATCGGGTCTAAATGTTGGTTGCTCGACCGGGCAAAAGAAACAGAACAAACGCGCCTGCTTTTTGAAATGTGGCTTAAACAGGCGGTGCAGTGGGTAAAACGCGAAACCGGCGAAGATGCCTTAGTAACAGTCAAATGGATCAGGCCTCAAACGCTTCAGTGGCGCGTTGTTGTTGGCGATTTTTCCGTTAGTAAAACGCGGAGGATCAACTGATGCCCTGGCCAATCCCTTCAGCAAAAACAATATTCGAGCGCATTGCCACATCAATTGAAGAAAAACTATCACGCGCCGTTCCAAATGTTGATCCCGCAGCGCTTTCGCGGGCTGCAAGGTCGTCTCACGGCATGATATCGCTGCTCGAACGGCCGGTTGCTTTGGAAGCAAGGGAAATACATGACCATGTCGCGTTTTACGGCCGGCAATATTTTCCAGACACGGCCGAAGAAGAGTTCGTCGAACGTCACGCTTCAATCTGGGGCATTCAACCTCGGCCGGCAATAGCTGCGACCGGTCACATCTTTGTCGAAGGATCCGGCGGTACCGTCATTGCAGCCGGCACCGAATTTTCAACAATCAACGGCATCATTGTTAAAACCACGGCCGCGGCCACAATTTGCGAAAATGGTAGCGTGCGGATACCGGTTGAATGCACCATCACGGGCGTTGCCGGCAATCTTGGCGAGGGAATAGCGGCAAACACGGTAGAACCGTTCCCCGCAATCAACCGCGCCATCGTCGCAGCGCCGGGCCTTACCGGTGGTGCGGAAGCAGAAACTTGGCAAGAGTTGCAAACGCGTGTGTTGCAGCGCATTCGCCAGCCGCCACATGGCGGCGCAAGTTTTGACTATAAAGAATGGCTTTCGGCCAAATTCGACATTCGTGCCGTTTCGGTTGAACCGGACTGGATTGGCCGCGGGTCTGTCGGGCTGATAGTGGCAATGAAAGACGGTAATTCCGGCCGCCCGCCTTCGGAAGACGAAATAGAAGCAATGCTTGATTATATTGGCCGCCCCGGTTCTCCTTCCGGCGTGCGGCCAGTGACCGCCCATGTTGTCATCGTTGCCGCCACCGCAAAAATCCTCCCGTTGCGTGTGCGCGTGCGGCCTTTTAATACCGCCACAAAAAAGGCCATCGAAGACGCATGGGCGGCCTTTATTACAACGGTCGGAGATGAAAACGACGACGGAAATGAAACAGCAATCGGCGCCACAATTGAGCGATCGCGCGTCATCGAAGCATTATCAGCAGCGGCAGGTGAATATGCACATGACTTGATTGAGCCAGCCGAAACCATCACTTTAGAAAAAACAGAATATCCAGTCGCGGGTACTGTTCAATTCGAGTTGCCAAAATGACACGCAACATCGCCACCATCGCACAAAGCCTTATTAAAAAATTGCCGACCGGTTTTGCTTTGGCTAAGCGCGGCGGTACGATCGACGCGCTTTATGCCGGCTTTGCTGTGTCGCTCGCCGAAGGGGAAGAAGCGGCCGAGCGGCTTTTAAACGAGATTGACCCGCGACACGCTTTTTTTCTGCTAGAGGATTTTGAACGGACATTGGGCGCGGATCCCTGCGGCCGAGATTTTAACAACAGCACTATTTTACAAAGGCAACGGCGCGCCCATCAACGGTGGACAGCAACTGGCGGCCAATCCATCCCATATTTTATCGAAATTGCCCGAAATTTGGGCGTTGAAATCACGATTGAAGAATTTTGGCCATCAATCGCCAATGATATGGTTGCAGGCGATTGTCTCGTTCCAGAAGGCGATCAGTTTGTCTGGCGTGTTCATTTAAAACTGGTCGATCCGGTGTTTTTCATTGCCGGAAATGCTGAAGCCTTTGAGCGGCTTTATGATTTTTCGATCAACGACGTCGAGTGCGTTTTAAGGCGGTTGAAGCCGGCCCACACGACCCTTGTTTTTTATTATCAGGAGAAACCAAATGGATAGGACGGATGGGCAAAATTATATTGACATCGGCGGCGGCAGGCGCGGCTTTCGCGACCAAAACGTGGATGCCGGCGTTCCTGGTACGCGTGTGACGGCAGCGTTTTTAAACTCGCTGCAAGAGGAAATTCTTACCGCGATAGAAAACGCCGGCATCACTCCCGCCGCCGCCGATTGGAACCAGCTTGATGCAGCAATCCGCAAAGTCGCAGCAAAAACAGTCAACGATTACATTATACCGCTCGCGCAGTTAAACGCTTTGCCTTGGTTGCCGGTGATAAGCTTGACACAAAAAAAGCCGCCGACAAAACCGGCACTCGGCGACTTATACGTTGTGCCGGATGGCGGCACTGGCGAATGGTCGGACAAAGGCGGACAAATAGCTGAATGGAATGGGCAAAAATGGCTTTTTTCTAATTCCCGCGACGGCCATGGCATCGGGCTTCCGGATGGTCAGATATTGCAGAAGGTGGGTGGCGTTTATGTTCCGCAGGTGGCTATAGATAGTCAATCGGGTAAATGGCTTTATGCAGAAGCCAGTGGCACAGCCAATGCACTGACGGCAACGCTGACACCTACACCGCTATTCTATTCTTCGGGCATGGCTGTGCGTCTCAAGCTGCAATCGGCCAATACTGGAACGGCAACGCTAAATGTGAATGGGCTTGGAGCTAAGCCAATCATCTATCACGAAACAGGAGAACCGCTTGTTGGTGGAGACTTTCAGGCAGGTGATGTTGTTTCACTTGTTTTTGATGGTGCAAGTTGGCGTTTGCAGGCGACACTTGCGTATATGGACAAGCGTTATTCACGCCTGACAGCGCCACCAACCGATACCTATTATGTTAATTCTTTGACGGGCGATGATGGCAACAGTGGAATTGCTCCCGATAAAGCTTTCAAAACCATCCAAGGAGCAATTGATGCAATACGCACCAAGTATATAAGTTTTGGCGCAATAACGATTAATGTTGCTGCTGGTAACTATGCCGGTTTTAGCGTCGGTAACACGTATATTTCGCAATGGAATATTATCGGTGCAGGTGTCGACAAGACAAAAGTCTATGCAGACAACATCAACACGACAACAGGACGTGGTGTTGCGGTCAGCGGTGGCAACGTCGTTGTATCCAACATGTATTTTTCAGCTTACTACGAAGGTGCTACCGTGGGGGCTGGCGGAGGTTTTCTTGAAATTTTGACATGCAAATTCAACCTTTCGTCGGGCGCAGCGATTGGTATTGGCAATGTTGCAGGTCAGATATCGGTTTATGGAAATATCGACTTTAGCGGTTCTGGGCGCGCGTGTGTCATGAGTGGCGGTTTAATCCGGTTAGGTTTTAAAGACGATATCAGTCAACGGGCGGTCGCTCTTGGATGGGCTTCTGGAATGAAAGTAACGGAGGGAAATTTCGTCGCAACCGATGGTGGCAGCTTACAAGTCTTTTCTTCGGTTTTCTATCAAGGTGGGGCACCATCGGGGCGAAAATTCTTAGCGACGATGAATGGTATCATTAGCGTTGGTGGCGCTGGAGTTAATTTCTTTGCAGGCACAGATGCAGGATTAACGCAACTTGGCGGCCAGTATTTTTAAAGGATAAAAGACATGAATATGTACAACCCACAAAACTGGTACTGGCTTGCCGAAGATGGCCGCATTTATTCAAGTGCTAAACAGGCTTTGATAAAGGATACGAACGAGGACTTTATCGCTTGGACAAAAGCGGGCCATCGGCCAACACCATGGCCTAAAGATCGTGACGGCGAAGAGACCGATGCTGCTTTGGCCGAAGTGCTTGCCCCATATGGCTTGAGGCTTTTTGCACCAACTTTTGATGAAATCAAAGTTGATTTGAAAACGAAGGTGGATAGTGCCGCCGAGTTTGAACGCCTGAAATACATTACCAACGGCGTCGGGCAGTCGATGACCTATCAGGAGAAGGTCAATCAGGCGGCAAGTTATTCCGGCGCATACACGGCTCATCTTGCTGATCCAGACAACAATTCAAAGCCCAATGATGATGAATATCTGCTTTTGCAAGCATCGCTCGGCATTGATGGCGACACGGTGCTGGAAGTGGCTGAAACCGTCACACACGCCTACGCGATCTGGCAAAAAATCGGTGCGGCAATCGAAGCAACACGCTTGGAAAGTAAGGCCGCAATTGAAAATGCTAAAACAGAGGAAGATGCACAGGCAGTCTTTGCCTCAATCAAATGGCCAAATGCATTGTCGGCCTGAATGTGCGTTTTTAACACAGCGGTAAAAAATGAGTGGCAAGCAAACTGTTATTACGATACTTGGTGTGGCTGCTATCGCAGGCTGCACTTGGTCTTTTAATGCGTGGCTTGATCAACAGTCATTCAATAAAAAAAGCGAATTCGATGCTAAATTAAGTGAACAAGAAACCGCGCGTTATCAGATGATCAAAGATCTTGCAAGTGAAGTGGTGAGTTTGGAAAAATCTAAGGAAGCCACTCTTTATAGTGGCCGTGATAAATTTTAGAGCTCTTAAAATAATATTTAAAGAAGCCTTAAAAACGGTTTGAAGGGAATGAAAAAAGTTTGAAAGGCATTAAAAGAGCAATTTTGAAATCCGGTTTACTGCAAAACCGCGTGTCAAATACTGCAAAACCGCGCGACCGGCTACACGAATGAAAAAGCGTTAAGAGGTCGTGCAATATAACACCAGCAAAAGAGATGTAGGGAGAACATTGAGTG
>JAAOBB010000049.1_pt1 | contig 35528 bp, 47 predicted proteins | sample 7267541 | NCBI WGS metagenome assembly JAAOBB01 (sample SAMN14345205, study PRJNA599270) | viral metagenome | isolation source: viral-like particles (VLPs) isolated from bee gut | host: Apis mellifera | place: Switzerland:Lausanne | collected 2017-01/2018-02 | reverse complement strand
ATCATCATTTTTCAGAAAACCCGCGAGAGAGATTCACCGGCACGCTTATGGCTTTCTCTCTCGCACGATTTTTGAAAATCTGAACTCAATCGGCCCCTATGAGAGTGCTTGCCCCCTATGTGCGTGAGAAAACGTGAGGGATTATATGAGAAGCCGCGATGAAATGCGATGAAGAGCGATGAAATGCGATGGGAGGCGCATAAAAAAGTACCCCCAGTCAAATGGACTACGGCATTTGACCTGGGGGGTACTCGGTGCCATTTGGTCAGGGGAGCAAAACAATCAGACCCATGGCAGTTTTGGATAATCAGTTATAGCACCAAATGTCAGGCTAGGACTTGACACGTTTTCAGCATACCACAGGTTTTCAGTTTAGGAGTATGGAGAACAGGAGATTTGCCGCCCATCGTTGAAAATTGAATACGATGAAAATCAGCAGTATGAGCAACGCCTCAAGGATGAAAGCCCAAATCAATGCGAACAGTGTGACGACAATCAACTTCGCCCACTTGCCCTTAACGTCTTTTACGGACATAGAAAACAACATCCAGAGGACGAATGTGATTAGGCAGTATATAAGGGTGAGTACAACAGCAAGGGTATCGGGTGTCATTGCTTTCCTTTCTCTGTGCCACCATTATGACATATAATGGTTGTTGGTGTTTTCCACAGGTCGGTTTCCGGCCTTACTTAACTTCTTACTTAAGCGCGCTTTCTTACGTGAGAAATACGTTTCTTGCGTTAGAAATCAAGTTATCCACATATATATCCACTGACTTATCCACATCATGGGGATAAGTCAACGTTATAAGTAAGAACTAAGTAAGAAGTTAAGTAAGACTCAAAACCCATATGAGAGTAGTGCTTAGATAGTATTTCTTACTTTCTTACTCAATATTGATTGATTGAGTAACAGTAGTTACATGCTTACGCGCGCGCGTGCGAGAAGTAAGTTAGAGTGATAAGATGTGGTCAAGGGATGAAGACCGACCATCAAAATCGGATACGGAGAAACATGAGCCGACACGCCAGGGCACTCAAAACCGTGCTCGCCGCAATCATCGTCGTGAGCATGTTACTTATATCCGCCATGGTCGCCGATATGGCCGTGGAACGTTCACGCCAAGACAGATACGTGACAAAAGACGCGGAACTTGCCTCGGAGAACGCCCGCAACACGGTGACTGCGGAGAAGTACCTACCGGCTATCATCAGATGGCACATGAGGGAACAAGTCGGGCTTGACAACAACTACAGGGAGTCAGGCACGCTTGATTACGGTTGCACCCCACGCACCAAGTGGTTCGTGACGCGGTACAAGTGCGCCGCCGAGGGAATCGAATACCGGATTGACTACGACAACACCGGTCGGGTGCTCAATTTCGAATGGAATCACAACAGGCTAGGAGTTTAACTTTGGTCAACTATCAGAAAGACCCGGAACACTGGGGGGCGGTTCGGGTCTTTGACGGAATGCCCAACTATGTCGGCGATGTCATAGACGGAATGACGATAATCTACGTCAAGAAAAACACCAGTTTTATCGACATGTTCGGCAACATCGTTGATATGCCGCTCAATTCCACGGGTCACCCTTTCTACGCAGAGGGGTACTATCGGGCCGCCTGGGACCTGAGGTGCGGAAATCTGAGACTGTCCGAGGATAAGACAACCTTGTACCGGCGTGACGTGGACATGAGCGGCGAACTGAAGAAACTGCGCACGTGGCATGAGGTCGCCAACATTGAGGCCGAGTACGGCATACCGGCAGGCCGCCAGCGAATACGCGCGTGGAGCATGTTAATCATGAACGAAGCCGACAAAAACCCGCCTGTGTACAGGGGAATGCGGTTCAACGACTATGCGTGCAAGCGGACCTCCGAGGGCGTAAGCACATACAAGTTGGGGGCGGATGACGACACGGCTTTCATCTTCTGCGACATGAGCGCAAAAACGGACCTTGAGACAGTCAAATTCCTGTTCAACGCCGCTTGCAGATGGACGGCGTGGCTCACGGAGGATGAACACTCGGCCCAGAATCTCACCAGGATGTTCGCAACACCGTTCCTTGAGCCATACAAGCACCTGACCTACGTTCTGTACGGCGGAGGAGGAAACGGCAAAGGCATATTGCTTGGCCGCATGAGCAAGCAGTACCCGCAATACGCCAGCGCGTTCAACACCAAACGGTTCGCGGACGGCAAAGGGTTTACGGCGGAACAGGAAAGCCGCAAGATAATAGGCAAGTACTGGCTTTTCGATGAAGAGGCCGACGTTTTGGACCAAAACAGCATGACGCAGATTAAGCGCCTGTCCACCGGCGAATCGGTCGTTGCCAGGAAAATCGGTGAAAACGCCATGACGTTCCAACCGAAAGCTACATTGGTCGTAGCGACCAACGAGCCGTTCATCAGCGCCCAGGCCGAGGCCTCAAACAGGCGTTTTGCTTTTGTCAGGATGAAAGAGGGCCGCTCGGCAAAGGATTTCGCCACTTTCATTGAGTGGATTAACGTCAATGGCGTGCTCCCTTTCCTGTATGCGAGTTGCTACCTGTGGTCGAAGTACGGGGACAATCCGTGGAATGATGTGACCATCGGCGGACAGGACGACATGACGGACGCGGAGGAATGGGTAAGAGACCGTATATGCCGCGATGGGTATGCCGTATCAAGTGATAATCCGTACGGCAAGAGGTTCGCCACTTCTTCAAGAAACAAGCTCGGTCTCAGGTCCGCCGCAAAGTACGTCAAGTCGCTCGGCGCGACAATCAGGGTCCTTGAAGTGAACGATGAAAAACGGTTCAGGCCCTACCGTGAAGCGTACGACCGCGACATGGCGAATGCTGAACGGAACGCCGAGATGGACGATGATATCGTCGTCGATGACGCACCTCAGGTTCCCGCACCGCCAAAGCCCATAGAAGTCACCAAGGCCAGCACCATCGACCCTCAGACCTACGGTTTTGAGTGCCGACTTGCAAAGGCGATAGCACATGGCGAAAACCAAAAAAAGTCATATGAATGGGCCGCAACAGAGCATAACCAGGACGCAAAGACCCGTGATGTCATTCTGAATCACGAGCTGGCTTTTGCCGTGGTCCCTGAAGACGGGTTCATCATCATCGACATGGACCGGGGCGACTCCGAAGACGGTTGGGACAGAATCAACCGGCAGGTCGGGCAATACGGGACTCCCGAATTCCCTCAAACGTTCCTGGTGAAGACCCCATCCGATGGCGTTCATGCCTATTACCGCATACCGGACGGGTGGAAAGGCAAAATCAAGAACATGGCTCACCCGGGAGGCATACCGGTTGATACCAGGCTGGAAAACAAGGGGTATGCAATCGGGGCAGGCAGTGTGCTTGACATGGGCAGTTACCAGCTCTGCGACGTTCCCGAGTCGGGCGAGATACCGGAACTCAGTGACGGGATGATTGCGTGGCTCCGAAAGAACGGATATATGCAGACGGCGCGCAGGTCGTCCGCTCCGGCCAGCAGAATACCCGACATATCCGACCCGGTTACACCCGATATGTCTGCGGTGCCCGAGGGCCAGAGAAACCAGGTGTTGCATGATTGGGCCTATGGCCGCCTTGCCAACCATCCTGACAATGAGGACAATATCAAGGCCGACTTGTTCAAGCGGGGCCATCTTTCGGGACTGAAAGACCGCGAGTTGGATACAATGTGGAATTCGATACTCAGACAGTTGGGAGAACGATAATGGACAAATACATGCACAGACTGTATGCCATCATGATGGACCTCCAAAAGGAGCGGGACAGAGCCAGGGCGCGAGGCGAGGCCTACAAGGCCGAAAAGCTGAGCAAGGCGATGAACTGTGTCGCAGACGCACGGGAAGAGCTGATGAAGCGAAACCCCGCAAAGCGATAGTATTTAATCAAAACCACTACAAAAACAGGAGACAACCAATGTCCGGGAGACAGCCAGCAACCAGGAAAAAGACGACAGCTCATGCCGGTCGCGTCACCACTCTGCCCATTACGGTGAACAGCAAGCATGACGTGGAAGAAAGCGGTGAAGTACGCGCGCCGGAAATCGGTGATGACTTTGAGGTGATTACTGGCGGCGAGAAGACCGGTGGCGAGAAGACCGGCTCCGAGTCGGGGCAGAAGAAAGACAATACCGCTGTCATCAACATGGACGAAGACGCAGACTCCAAAAAGGACGGGGACGGCGAAGACACCCATGATGGCGAGGAATCTGATTCTGCGGGGAATCCGGGCGGCACCGAGGAGACCGGCGAGAAGATTGACGATACTGATTCCGGGAAAAACGTCACCAGCGAGGACGAAAGTCAGGACACGGGTGAAGACGACAGTTCCGATGGAGAGAGCAAAGATACCGTCAAGCGTTTCACCAGCGAGCAGATGAACGCAATCATCGCCAGGAAGACCAAGGACCTTGTGGACAAAATCAGCCAGCTTGAAACACAGTTGTCCGATTCCGAGAAGATGATTGAGGACGCGAAGAAAGAGGGGATGGCCGCAGGCAAGGTTGAACAGCTCCGCGAGCAGACAGCGAAGAAGTACGGAATCAAAAAGAGCCTGATTCCAACCACCGAAGAGGACATTGAGGAATTCAATAAGCAGTTGGACAAATTCACCACAAACAACATGCGTGTAATTCCGGCACAGACAAAACTGGAAAAGGAAAAAGACGACGATATGATTGCGGGTGTCATCTCCGGCGGTTCCTATGTCAACTAAGCCGGATATCAAGCTGTGCGAACTTGACGATGTTGAAGTGTACCTACATTCAAAAGTGCCCGCCAGCCTTGTTGAATTCGCAGACAGGAAGATTGGCGCCGCCAGCGATGTCCTCCGAAGACTGTGCCGCAACGAGGGCAGAGACCTTGATAAGGAGATAGAGGAAGACGACCTTACGGGCAGGCAGGCAAAAGAAACGGTTGCGATGGTGGTGGCAATCGCCCTCAAGCGGACCATCGCCGGTACAGCTGACAACGGTCAGGACATGAGCGCGTTCACCTCGTTTACCCAATCGGCTGCTGGTTACTCATTCACGGGAACGTGGAACGGAAACCCGGAAGATGTGTTCTTCACGTCAAACCAGTTGCAGAACATGGGTATCGGATTGCAGACAATCAGGAAGTACGGGGTCCGATGACCGGACTTGCAACGACCGACCTTACCGTTCGCCATTATGAGGCCGACGAAAGCTATTTTGAGGAGCGCAGAGAGTGCTCCGATGTATCGCTGAAGTGCATGGTTGAGCGAGTTCCCTCGGTCAACGACATGGCCAACGGTGCTTTCCAGTCCAGCCAGTTGAAATGCAAAGTGCACGTATCCGACCCGAAGCGCCGCGTCGTCCGGGTCGGAGATGAATTCACCTGGAACGGCAACGTTTATACGGTCACCGGGGTGGACGATGGGATAATGGACGAAAACGTAGTCCCCTACGTTCCGTTTAGGTGGACTTTTACCGGGGAGGCGAAAAGTGGCAAGTCTTAAAGGTGCGAAAATCGCGGTACAGGCCCCGAATCCGGGGACAAACCGGTTGCTCACGTCGAATGCCATGCTGTCCATGTGTGCGGAGAAAGCCGCAAAGGTGCAGGCCCGGGTGTATTCGGAAACGACCCGTGATACAACCATGTCAACGACGGAGAAGAAACGGCGCTACCCGATAATCGAAAAACGTGCTATTGCAAGTTCGTTCAAGGGCACCAGGCGGGCCGGTGTCATTATCAAGGGTCAGCAGTGGGGCATTCGCGCCACGACCGCCCAGAAAGCTCTGAAAGGTCTGAAGTGACAGTCAGGGACGTGCAGATACAAAAACGGCTTTTTGAGATTATCCGGGAGGGCACGGGCAAGACGGTACTCAAGTCCCCCCCATCGGAGTCGTCGGCCCCCTATGTGCTCGGGCAGAAGATAAGCACGACTTCAATCGACCAGTTCATCAAGCTGTTGCAGGTCAAGTTTGAAGTCGTGGCCCGCACCCTGTCCGAGGCGAATGAAATCGCGGCCGACATTATCGACCTGTCGGACAGGCTGTATGACGACAACAGTCTCAATCTTACCGGAGACGCTCCCGAACTTGACGGCATGATGGACGATTCTCAGAACGGGCTGTTTACCGTGTCTTTCTTCATTCAGATAGGATACCTGGGATGAGGACGACGGCGGACAGCATTAACGACCTGTACCCTATTGCGACTTCAATACAGGGAGAGGGGATATCCAATGCGGTACTGGCCCTCGCATGGAAAGCAAGAGAGAACAACGACCGGAAACTAATGGCCCAGGTGCTCGCCCAGGTGCGGAATGACGTGGCCGAAAAGGCCGGAGGGTTCGCACTCAAAGACCTTGATGATGTTTCATTTGGGAAGAAAATTGGAGAGGCCCTTTACAAGGGTATCGACACCCCGGAGAAAATGGGGGCCTATCTTGGTCAGTACCGTAGGGACCTCGCAATAGGGCCAATGCGTCAGGCGATGGAATACGGCACCCGGGAGGGCCTTGTAAAAGAGGTCCATAGAGAGTCAACCGGTGATTCGACTTGCCCGTGGTGTCTGGAAAGGTGCGGGGTCTGGGACCCGTACGACGCTAACGCCTATGGTGTCTGGGCGCGACATGGCGGGTGCGATTGCAATATCTACATACGATGGGCCAAGGGGGCAGATGATGGCAACCAATGACATGAGCAGTGACTTCAAAGGGCGAATAGCAGAGGTCAACCAACAGCTTGATACGGTGTATGCCGCGATGGTGGTCGCCCAGGAGACACCCATCGAAGACGAAGAGAAGTACAGGGAGGCCCAAGCAAGATACGACATATTGCTTAAGGAATACAAGAATCTTCTGCAATGCCTGTCAATGCTGGTGAAAAGCTACTATGACATGAAGAACATACTCAACGATTCCGGTGGTTCCGGCAAGCCGACGAAATCGGTGTTGCAGGAACTGAGGGGAAACCACGAGAAAGCGAACAAGACCAATGCAAGGTGAGCCACTGGACCCCATGAACAACTACGACAAGTCGTTTAACGACATTTCGTGGACAGATGATAGTAATTCCTGGATACAAAGGGCGGCTAATTCGTATTCAGACCGAATGAGGGTAGATAACTTTTCCAAAACCGGTAATCAGATGTTCCAAGATATCGTCAAGAACGCCGTCCTTGGTCATGTCGTGTATTTTCTCATGTTGCCAAATGGGCGTGAGGCAAAGGTTGAGGATGTACCGGTCTCCGATTCCGTTGCGGTCAAGATGGGCAGTGACAGAGCAGAGCAGGATGATTCCTCGGGAGACGGCGAGGAGCAAAAAAACCCGGTTACTCGGCATGTTGTCACCTCAGGGACAGACCCGGTGCCCGCGCGTTCCGTCATCAACAATACGGAAGTCGATAATCTGATTGCGAGCGTTGGGTATACGACATATTCGGGCCGGTGCTTTACCAGTGACAATACTGAACTAAAAGGACTGTACGCACTGCGGTTCCTCAATCATCCGATTACCGGGTCGGCCAGGGCCATAGCAAACCGTGCCGAGATATTCGACAGAATGGTACTCAAGTACATGCGTGATATGTTGGTGCCTGAAAAATACATATCAGGTACTGAAAACAATGTGAAAATCGAAAACAGGGACGGCAACCAGAACAGGAACTCCCACGAGGGCGAGGCGACGATAATTCCGGTGACAGAAAGCCGTGGCTCAACCATTGTGCCCAAGTATGACATTCTGTCTCAATGGGACAATGAGAAGTCGTTTGATTTTCTCCGGTTTACCGCCGCAGAATTCGTGGGTGAAACAAAGGTGCCCCCTGTCGATTTCCCTGAACTCGGCACCCTCAATCAGACGGCGCAATCGCTGGTGTCCAACAGGGAGGGGTTTGTTTCCCGTGTCCTGTCGTTGAAAGCGCAGATTGAAACCGTGTTTGACACTGCCGGCATTCCCGAGCTTTCGTGGCTTTCTACGTTCCCCTACACGCCCCAGGATATCGCGTCTATTGGAGACGCGGCAGGAAAGGGAGTGGACTTCACTACATTGCGCAACTACAGTGATGTCATTGCCTGAGGGAGATTGCAGTTGGTCTATATTCTTAATCCGAATTGGCGGAGAAAGGTAAAGCCGAAGTCTGCGGTGGCGAAGTTCGCGGCAGAATATGTTAACTGGGGACCTGGTGCGCATATTCTGCCGTCTCAGATTGCGTTTTTCAACAATGCGTTCGAACAGGACTCACAAGGGCATTGGAAGTACTCAATCGTCGCGGAAAACGCTCCGAGGCAGAACTCAAAGACAAAGAAGCTGACCGCATTGGTGACGGAGGCGATGTTTGTCAACCATGCGAACGTTTTTGTCAGTTCGCATGAGAGCGAGTCGGCTAGAAAGGTGTTCAACGACGTATTCGATACGATTACCAGAAACCAGGAGCTGAAAAGCGAGCTGGATAAGTACGGTTCCGGTGATAGCAAGATGTCGATATCTCTGACCACTGGCGGCAGTGTGGTGTTCAGGTCCAGGAAGACGAATCTGGCCGGATTGGGAGGTACGTACGATATCGTCATCTTTGACGAAGCCCAGGAATTGCGCGCCGATTATGACGCGATGGTGAGCAAGACGCTGATGACGAAGCAGAACATGCTCACGGTTTATATAGGTACGCCATTTCTTGCAAATTCACAGGGCGATATCTTTAACCGGATAATTGACGGGGCCGAAGACAACCCCAATATCTACGCGGTACGTTATGGAATCGACGATGAAAGCACCCCTATCGACGATGAACGTATCTGGAAAAAGACAAACCCGTTGTACCCGGATGTAATGCCCCGTAAGGCGTTTCAGGACGCTATGGCAAAGGCAAACCAAAGCGGCGAGGCGGGAAAGCGTGATTTCCGTATCCAGAATCTTGGGCTTTGGTGGAAAGATACGATACCGTCAGCAATCCCGCTTGACCTGTGGGGCAAGGCGGTTAGCGATTTGCCCAATGACCCGGACACCAACGTTGCCGCCATTGTTTTTGACCCGATTTGCGGGAGACTTGCCCTTAGTCTGGCCTCTAGTACCGCTGAAGTGCGTTCGGGGAACGAAATAACCGATAAGTGGCAGTACATAACCGGTGAGATTCTCGGTGAGCGCTCGCAAAACGAGTCGTGGAGCTGGATAGCAAAGACCGTAGAGAGTATGCCCAGAAATACGGATATCATTCTTGACGCTGGCGGTCTCAACAAGGCCCTTGAGGCAGTATTGCCAAATAACATGAATGTAATCCACCTGTCCGGTTCTGAGTTTCTCGCCTCGCAACAAGGGTTCTACGACATGATTGAATCGGGAAAGTTCAAGCATACGAATCAACCCGACCTTATGGATGAAGTCAGAAATGCGCAAAAAGTCAAGTCGGGTGAGATGTGGAAATTCTCTAATATCGACAAATCCAGGTCGATAGCCGGGCTGAAAGCACTGTCCGAGGCCGCTTGGTACAGGTCGGTCAATACCCCCAGGGAAAAGAAGCCGATGGTCATCATTCATGGATAGACGTGTATCAACCACTTACCGCAAAAACCGGAACGTCTTACGCAGGGAGTACGAAGCGAATCTACTCCCGTGCGCCTACTGTGGCTTGCCGATAGACTTCAGCGCGCCTCCCGACGCTCCGCTTTCGTTCACGGTGGACCATGTTGTTCCCGTGGCGGCTGGCGGCAGTGACATGATGGAGAACTTGGTTGGCGCGCACCGTGCCTGTAATCGGGCGAAGTCCGACCATATGGCACCCCGCGTGGAGAAGTCGGAGACCGTCAAGCCGACTCGGCGGTGGTGGTAGCGCGTTTGCCTTGTGTTATATTAAGTAACTGAGGTTTATTCCTGTTCCGTATCCAAATCAGGTCTTGAGGGTCGCCGCCCCGCGAAAATGCGGTCATCATCAACTACTTTGACTTGATAAGGTGTGGGAAAATGCCACTAGCAACAGTAATCTATAAGCCGGGGACCCTGGTTGACCGTAACTTTATCGCCGACAACGTGCGCACTGGTGGCGTGCTTGCCAGCATGGGGCAGAAGCGCAACGTTTCGATTACCGGCGACGTTTTGCAGTTCCTTGACTTCAGCGGCGAAATGCAGATTTTCGGCGAGGACGATTCAGCCGCAACGGACGGCGAGAAGACCAAGATTTCCGGCGACGCAAACAACTACAACCGCGAAATCAGCCCGGTCACCTACCAGAGTTCCGTTCGTTTCCCGAAGAAGTTCATCGAAATGGCGACCGGCAACGGATATAACATGCCGACCGGCATGTACTACCAGCCCGGCACTCCGGCTGTTGAGTTCAGGAATCTGCTGAAGCAACCGTATCAAAAGGAGGCCGTTGGCATTTTCCGCGACCACCTGAATTCCGGAATTTCCCGCGCCCTTGACTTTTCCGCCCTGTTCGGTGTCAACCCGGCATTCGGAAAGGCCTCTCAGATTGCCCGCAGAAACGGGTTCCTTTTGCAGAATAACAACAGCGAGGACCCCTCCGAGAACGTGACGGTCGTCAAGTGGGATAAGCCGACAGCCCACGTGCCCGGCAAGACACCCGCCGCAGACGTGTTCTCCGACACCGTGCGAGAGCTTGCTAACAGCGGGGAAAGCCGTGTTCAGTGCATGATGACCAGCGAGTTTGAGACCTGGCTTGCCGGCGAGCAGACTACCATTGGCGCACCCAATCCTCTGACTGCTGGACTGCCCCTTATTGCCGACGACGTGACCATCGGCAATGTTCCTGTGACCCTTTCCCGTATTCTCCCGTCCCATGTCGTTGACCAGGTGGCCGGGTACGAGAATCTGGTTATCGACGGCATTGTGGGCAATTTCGCCGACCGTTTCGTTTGGTCTGCCGACGCTCTCGGCGGCCTTGACGTGTTTGATACCGGCGACCCTGACGGCAAAGGCGACCTTGCTCAGGTCAACAAGGTTCTGCTCCGCCAGGAAGTCCGCCTTGCATGGCGCTTTATCGGCGGGTCCTCCAAGTTCCGCGTCATTGCGCACGAGAAGACCGCCGAAACTCCCAATACCCGGTCTTCCAGCAAGTGAATTTGAGGTGAATTCAAATGGCAATTAACACTAACAAGCAGGATACCGATAACGTCAGTGTCGGCAAGGGCATTCGTGACTCTGACCGCTCTGGCTGGATTTGGATTGCCCCCCCGGGGACCAAGCTCCCGGAGTCTGCGACCGAGAGGCTGGATGACGCGTTTGTGAGCACCGGATTTATTTCCTCCGATGGCCTTACCGAGCCGGCCGCATTGAGCCTTGGTGACGCGTTCACCGACGCTAACGGCGATGTCACCGGCACCGCCGACCCGACCTATAACAAGCAGTGGACCGGTACTTTCCAGGAGTATCTCAGGCCGAACGTCATCAAAGCACTGTTTGGCGAGGAACAGACGGTGATTAACCCCGAAACCGGTGAGATTCTGGTTGACGAAAAGGCCATCACCCTTGACAACCATGTAATCGTCGTTGACGAACTTCTTTCCTCCACAGGCGATTTCCCGCGTGGCCGTCGTGCGCGGTACATCATGCCCAAGGCGCAGATTGCACTGACCGATGATATTACCCACAATTCGACCACTCAACTCGGGTATGGGTTCACTATCACGGCTTATGCAACCTCGGACTATCCGGCCCAGCGTCGAATCTTGCAGATTCTCAAGCCCTCTCCGGCTCCCGAGTCAAGGGCGGCGAAAGACGATGTAAAGGCGACCAAGAGCGCCAAGTGAGATTTCCTGTGCCATGAACTGAATCGGGGGTTTGTGGCACAGGATTTTATTGAAATTCCCGATACTCGATAAAGGAAAACGCAAATGACAGCACGTAAAAGCACCACGACAAAGCGGACGGCGAAGACAAAGGCCGAGGAATTCGACTTCAATATCCGCGAGGACGCGGCACAGCGTCTTGAGGATTTTCTAGCCGACCCGGATGTGTACTTTGTCGATTCCGCAGAGGAGGCGGAACGTCTTGGCGTTGACCAGGCACAACAGGTCAACAACATGAAACTGCTTTTGCATGTGCTGATTCCCGACGACGATTACACCAAACTGCGTGACCATCTACAGAAGACGCTCAACAAGAGGGGTGTCACCGGAGAGATGTACGAGGCAGTAATGGGAAAATTGAATATCGCTACGGAGTGAGCCTTGCCAGGCTCATACTGGCCTTTAACGTAGACGACTGGCCCCCCGACTTGCTCGCTACGTTCGCCTCGCAGTTCGGCTCCCCAAGCGGTTACACGCTTATGGAAAGGGCTAAGCTGGTTGGTCAGTATGGTGTTGTTGCCCGATTGCTTGATATCGTGCAACAAGCGACGCTTGCCCCGTTTGCGAAAAAGGAAAAGCCGCCGAGTTCGGTACTTCCGTCAGTAAACAACAAAGATACGCGCATGAGTGAGAGCAAGCGAAAACAACTCATTGACGTGTTGGGTATCGAACGTCATGGAGAGGGACTGAAAGATGGCGAGTGGGCAGACTATAGCGACAGCGTGGATTAAGGTACTGCCGTCGCTTGAGGGCCTACAAGCGGCGCTTGTCCGCCAGTCCAAGGGGGCCGTGATTGAGCCGACCGTGAGACCCGCGAAAAACACCGCCTCGGTGTTTGCGTCGTCCGCCGCCAGTCTCGGCCCCCTGTTCTCCAATACGTTCGGAAAGACCTCTGCCCCGTCGCTTACGGGCAGTATGAAGAACATTCTCAACTCGTTCACCTCCGAGTTTTCCAACTCGGGAAAGCGGAGCGGGCAGGTTTTCACTCAAGGGTTCAGCGGCTCAATCGGACCTCAGGGCGTTGGCGGGTATCTCAAGATAGGTGCGGCGACCGCTGGTGTCGCCATGATGGGGCAGGCCGTGGGCCGTGTCGGCTCAATGCTCGTGGGGATGGGCAATGAGTGGGCCTCAATCATCGCCCGTGTCCAGAATGCGGTAGGCTCTACGGGCGACTGGAATGAGGCTCTCCGTTCGACCCGTGATGCGGCATCGGAAATCGGTATCAACATGGGCGACCTGGCCGACCAATCGGCCCGCCTCCGTCTGCTTGCCCCCGAGACTATCAAGGACTACGGGACCGCCGTCAAGTTCACTTCACTGCTGAACAAGAACATGATTGCCACCGGCGCAAGCTCAGAAGAGGCCGCGTCCGCCACCAGGCAGATTACACAGGCCCTGGGCAAGGGCATTGTTAACGGCGACGAATTGAATTCCATTCTTGAGAACGCCCCCCAGATTGCCCGCATGTTGGCCGACCATCTTCACGTAGGTGTTGGCGAACTCAAGGAGATGGGCAAAAAGGGCAAAATCACCGGCGACGACTTGCGTGATTCCGTTCTGGAAAATGCCCAGAAAATCAATGACGAATTCGCCAAAATGCCCCTTGTGGCAAGTCGTGCCGCGAAAATGGTTGCGAACTACTGGAATCTGTCGATGTCCCAGACCGCAACCAAGATGTCCGTAACGTTCGGCAACGCCCTGAAGTCCCTGGTGACTGGCGGATATGTCGAAGAGGTCGCCACAGGGCTTACCGCCCAGTTGGATAAGGTGGCGGACCATCTCGGGCCGGCCATGGAAAACCTGATTGGTCAGTTCGGGCCGCACGTGCAACAGGCGTTTGCCGAAATCAATCTCAACCCGTTCTTTGATAAAATCAACGCCGTCATCGACCGTATCGGACAGGTGTCTTTTATTGAGTTGCTCAACGGGCTGAAACTGGTAGGCGTTCTCGGCACGGTGGCTTTTTCCGGTGTCCTCGGGGGCGTTGATACGTTCCTGGGCAAGATACCTATTCTCGGCAAGGCCCTGGTGAATCTGCGCAAGGGCCTCATTGGTGCCCTGTCAAGCGTCGGGACCGCAGGCGGCGAGGCCATTGGGGTATTTGGCCGACTGATAGACAAAACGGGCGACTGGGCGATGTCCATCAAACTGCCCGTCAAGGAGATGAAGAAAGTAGACGACGCTTTTTCCGGTTTCAAACGGAATCTGAAAGGCGTTGACTTCTCCCAGACCGACAAAGGGTTTCAGCGTGTACTGAAGAATATGACGAATTCCGCCGAAACGGTGGAAACCCGTCTTGCCAAGATGAACAAGTATCTTGACGACAACGCAAAGAAGTTCTCCTACACGAAGATACCGCCCAGTTTCTTCAAGGAGCTGGACATACTTGAGGGAAAGCTCAAGGAACTTGACACCACAGGTACGGATACTGCCTCGCGGTTCAAAATCAACTTTGCCCAGATAGGGCAGAACATTTCAGATATCGTTAACAAGTCGTGGGCTTTGAACATCCGGTTTGACACCGGTACGCCCCAGGCGCAGTTGACGCAGTTCAGGCTTGATATCATCAAGGACCTTTCCTTGATTCACATACCTGATTTCCTGAAAGAGCCGATTGCGTCGATGGTTGCGGTCGCCGTGAACACCCTCCATCGTTTTGGCATTGTGGCGACCGGAGTGTTCCAGCTCATTGGTCGCGGGGCCTCTAATATCTTTACCGAGACCCAGGCGATAATATCGCGGGCCGGGGGGATTCTCGGACCGGCTGTTAAAAACCTGTTCACCAACATGTTCGACCCGATTCAGCGGTATTTCGCCGAGACGACGGGCATGATGTTCGGCGACCTCGCGCGTTCCATCACCTCAAAGTACGGCAACATGCTTGTCTCTGCCGTCACCGGGGTCGTGAATACGGTAGGGAGCAAGGTCAGCGGTGCGGTTGGATTTATAAGAGACAAGTTCAACAGCGTAGCGGACGATAAGAGCAATCCGTTCTCTTTCATGTTCCAGAACATTAGGGAAGCCTCCCAGCTAACCAGCAAGTATGTTGCAAAGGTGGTGCCGGAGGGGTTCTCTAGGATGGCGGGGATGGTCGGACGCTCGGTCAGCAACATAGGGAGTAAGTTCCCGGCGCTGAAGAACGTCGCCGTGGCCGCGTTCAGGGGCATAGCGAATGCGGCCACGACCATTCTCGGAGGCACGCTCAAGGGAATCGGCGCCGCCGTGAAAGGCGTAGGCAAGGCATTCAGCGGGCTGACCCATTTCGTCAGTTCCTTGGGGGTCACGACGGCGGCCACTACGGCGCTCACCAGTGCCGTGAGTGCAATGTTCCACATGAATCCTCAGGACCTCGGCAAGGGGTTCGACGACCTGAACAACAAGATGACCGGTGCCATGAAACGGTTCACTGAGATGGCCCCCCAGATAGCCAGGGCGTTCATGGACGCGGCCCCGGAGATGGTCGCGGCGATAACCGCGTCCGTGCCGGGCCTGGTTGCCGCGTTCGGCGACGTGGTGAAGACCCTGGCCCAGGTCATTTCCGACAATCTGCCGTCATTGTTGCAGGCGGTCACCAGCGGCTTGAACGTTCTCGTTGGCCTGATACCCACCGTGCTACCCGTCCTCCTGGACGCGGTGGTTTCGCTGTTCACGTCGCTCGTAAGCTCATTGCCCGCGATGTTTTCCGTGCTGGGAAACGCCATCATTGCGCTTATCCCTGTGCTGGCTGATTTCTTTGCCGATGGGTTGCCGACGATGATACAGGCAATCGGCGATATGATGACCCAAATCGGGCAGTTCCTACCCAATCTGGTGGAGAACATCGCCGCCGGACTCCCGGCCCTGTTCCAGGCGATAGCCGACGCGCTCCCCGGTGAGATAAGCACCATCATGAGCGGTCTTCTGCAACTGGTGACGGGGATACTTCAGTCGTTGCCCACCATATTCCCGGTGCTTATCCAGGGTGTCACAACACTGCTTGTGGGGCTGGTGAATGCCATCCCGCAGTTCATCAACACCCTCATGCCGATGATACCGGCCATCGTCAAAGCGCTGTCCGATACCCTGGTGAACAGTATCGACGCGCTTATCCAGGGTGCCATCCAGTTGGTCAATGCCCTTGTGGAGAATCTGCCTACCATCATAACCACGTTGGTTCAGTACATTCCGCAGATTATCAACTCGCTGGTTGACGCATTAATTGATAATCTTGACATACTGATAAACGGTTCGATTCAGTTGGTCATGGCATTGGTTGAGGCCTTGCCCACAATCATCGAAGCGCTTATCAATGCCATGCCCCAGGTGCTAATGACGCTCGGCAGTGCGATAGTCAACAATTTCCCGAAGATTATCAAGGCGTTCGGCGATGGGTTCGTCGCGGTTGCCAGTGCCTTGCCCCAGCTTATCGGTGCCGTCATCCAGGCCATCCCCAGGATTCTGGGTGACATGGCAAGGGCGTTCGGTTTCCTGGGCGACCGTATCAAGGACAACATAGGCAACGTACCGGGCAAAATCATGGAGGTTTTCCAGGGGGCGGGAAACTGGCTTGTGGACGCGGGGCACCGTATCCTTGACGGTCTGCTTGCCGGTCTCAAGTCGGCATGGAAAGGTGTCACCGATTTCGTCGGTGGTATCGGCGACTGGATTGTTCAGCACAAGGGGCCGCCCGCATACGACAAAATCATGCTTGTCCGTAACGGACAGCTCATTATGAACGGTCTGTACCGGGGCATGGCCGATGGTTTCACCCAGGTGCAGGATTTCATTGGAGACGTGAATCATGAAATCATGGGCGTTGGTTTGCGTGACCCGCTGTATAACGTCGGTTCGCTCAAGGGTGCCAACATGGGGTACGCGGTAGGCGCATACAATGGTTCCGGAAAGGTCGTCAACCAGACGTTCCCCGCAAAGATAATCCGCAGGGATGACGACCTGTATACCGCGTACCCACAGTTGCAGAGGATAGCGATGAACGAGGCAAGTGCAGTATGAACAAAACCCAGGTGACCGCAGAGCTTGAGGATGGTGCCAACCGTATCGTGTTCGCCGTATCCGGCAAGGCCCCGGATACTCCGTACCACCTGGGCGAACGCGAGATAAAGGGCTTTTGGTCAACTCCGGCAATCAAAACCAGTCTTACCGAAGCCCAGACCCGGAACGGCGCACATTCGGTTGACCGTAGGGTACTGTACTCCGCAAGGGTGGTCACGGTCCCGTTCATCATCAGTGCCGCAAACAGGGTTGAGCTGGACCGGCTGAAAACCAACCTGGGTCTTTTTGTCGGGAGGCCTGACGTTGTTTTCAGGGTGAATGACGGTGACAGTTCGACATTTGTAAGCGGAATGCTGACCGTCGAATACTCGGTTGACATCGATGAACGCATAACCAAAGGCGAGCTTACTCTGACATGCCAGAATGCCGAGCGAATGAGCACCGACCTGTTCACCACCACCATCGGATTCGGGGCGACAACCGATGGTGGTGGGCTGAATTTCGGCCCTGGCAGACAGGGGCTTGTGTTCCCGATGAATTTCGGGAAACACACCACAACCGGGGTGAGGAACATGGTTGTGCTGAAGAACTCGGGGAGCTACGCGGCGGACATGCAGTTGACGTTACGCGGTCCGATGTACGGCGCACTTTTCGAATGGTTTGACTCCGAGGGGCGGCACGGAAACCTGGAATACGACGGGTACGTATCCGGCTATCAAGAGGTGCTTTTAGATTCCAGGACGGAATCCGCGACGATTGCCGGGTCCGATTTCTCTGGCAACCTCCGATACAGGAAATTCCCCAGGATACCGGCTGGCGGCAGTGTGCGCGTGCTCATGCTGGCGACTTCAGGTAACAACGGCGGCGGGTTTGCGACAGTCGCATTCCGCGATACATGGATGTGAAAGGAAAACAATGAGTGGCGCGTTTGGAATTGCACAGAACAGCGAGGGTAAAGGTCTGCTTGCCCGTGACCTGAGAAAGATAATTGAGGGCAGTTACACCAGCCCGGGAATCATCCAGGGCGGAGAGGTGACCGGCAACCAGAATCTGACCTATCACGTCGAAGAGACCGTTGGCCTGGTGTCCCGTGGTGCCGCTGACGGCATGAGCATGTTCTACCTGAGCGCCACTGATACGCCGGAGGTCGCCCCTGGTACTTCTCTGCCGAGAATCGACACCATATGGGTCAAGGCCCTTGACCCGGAGATGGATGATGACCAATACGGGGTGCAGGTGGGCGTGACCTCTGGAACGCCGTCACAAACGCCGTTGCCTCCGACCCTGGACCCGTCCGCAACCAGGATAATCGACATGCAGGTAAAGCCGAACACCACCAATCTCGCCAATGGTGCAACGGTCGGCGGTTCATATGATTACGCTATTCCGTATGGTTCGACGCTTGGGCGGCTGGGGATAAACGAGAACAAGGCGATTGGCAATGGCGACGCGACTATACGCAAGTGGTTTATTGAGCTGGATGTCCCGTTCTACGTGCCGACCGACAGATACGTAGAGCTTATCTACAATGCCGACGTTGCCTATCTTGGAGGCGGCACCGGGGACTTCATGACCTGGGCGACAGAATTCGTTATAGACGGCACCCGGGTTCCCAACACCGCGCGCGAATCCTATCACCCCGTTGGTTTGTGGGTCCATACGACGAACAACAAGGTCGTCCAGGTCGGAAAAGGTCAGCATTTGGCGCAAATCAAATATGGCATGGCCTACAAGACGGGAAACGGATGGCCCTATTTCCATTATGGTGAAAACGGCGGCCTGAGCTATCCCGGACGTAGGCTTGAGGTCTGGGACAGGGGTGTAGCGGAGTGAAGCACGTCGCCTACATCACTGACATTCACACCGGGCAGATACTGAACAAAATCGACATCGGCTCATTCAGTTGGCGACTCACCATCAACGACGCTGAACTATCGACCCAGCGGAGCAAGAAAGTCGGCGAGGACGAAGTAACCAGTGTCGATGTGAGATGGGCCGAGGTGCCCGGTGCCACCCAGGCGGAGAAAGCCCTTGCGCTCATGCCGGGAATGAGGGCCATAGCGGTATTCAGCCAGGACGATGACGACCCCATAAATAACGGTATGGGGGTGCCCATGCTGTGGGGTGGTATCGATGTGCGAAAGTCCGATTGGGAGGGCACGTCGTTCGGCATTGAGAGTGTCTATAAAATGCTGGATGACAGGTACGCGGTGCCTGAGGGGTGGTTCCGGGATGGGAGGTCAACCAATGTGCTCAACCTGTCGAAGATGACCATGCGCGGCATAGCCTCATACGTAGGCACGTTATGCACGTCATCGAAGCCGGGCGGGGAACTCCCCGTTGACTGGCAGTACTACGGCGAAAAACACGTACACGTGCGGGGCGAGGACGCGAACAAGCACGTCAGGAACTACCAGGCCTGGAACGTGAACAACATCAGCGGCAAGGACATTTTTGACAAACTGGCCGGTGTCCAGGATGGGGTTGATATGCAGTTCAGGCCCTACATGCCCGACAGCAACCACGTACGCAACATGTTCGTCGCCGGTACCGATGAAGAGCAGTACCTCAAGCCCGAGTCCGGTAATCCGGTTCATTTCATATGCCATGATGGAGGCGGCAACCTTGAAAACCTGGAGGTTGACTATTCAAAGCCCTATCAACGCGTGTACGCGACCGGTGCCGGCGAGGACGCTGAGACGTTGACGGCGTTCGCCGAGGATTTGACCACGGTAAACCATGCCAACGGTCTCGCTCTGCATGAGATGGCAATGAGCGCCACGGATGACGATAATTTCGATTTGCTGAAACGCGACGCGCTCGGTCGTTTGGAAGCGAGCAAGGTTCCGCTCATGCAGTTTAGCGCCGAATTCGACGAAAATGACCCGAACACGCCGAGGGTGGGTGTTATCCACTCCGGGGAGCCTTGTACTATCGATTTGCAGGGATACCCGGATATCCCGGATGGGGTGTACAAGACGCGAATCATGGAGCTATCCGGTGACGAAACCAGTAGGGTAAAAGTCGTCTTTGACGTTCTCCCGGCCCCCTACTTCTAGAAAGGAAGCCAGATGGCTTATAACCCACGACATCGCCGACTGCGTAAGGACCCAATCAGGTCGATTATCGACAGTATCGACGAAGCCCACAATAACGCACAGTCGCAACGCACGTCGAACTCCGGCAGTCACTTCATTCCCTCGGGGAACGTGGATGAAGACGGCAAGCCGGACGGCACCGGTTCCATCATCGGCAGTGGTGCAGTCGGAGGCGGTATCGCACCCTGGGTGAACGACACCACGCCCCCGGGAACGCCCACAGGGGTCGCGGTGACATCATCGGCAAGTATGATACTGGTTTCATGGGATGGGACCCTTGACGGCGGCATTCCAGACGATTTTGACCATATTGGGGTAGAGGTCGATGGTACCGAGGTGGGCACGATATCCGCAAAGGGCACCTACCCGTTCAAAGACGGGTACGAGACCGGCAGTGTGCACACGGTCAGGACCCGAGCATTCGACAACGCCCACGATTCGGAGGGCCAGCCAAGGCCGAACGCCTCGGGGTACTCCGAGGAACTCACCGTGAAGATAGTCAGCGCGGCGGACGGAGGCGCGGTGGACGAAGCAAAGGAAGCCGCACAGAACGCCGTCAATGCCGCCGCAGAAGCCGCAGAGGCCGCCAAGAACAAGAATCGGAATCTGACCGGGCGGAACGAGCCGGAGCACGACGGGCTGAACAAAGGCGACTTGTGGTTTGAGCACGATGAAAACGGAAACGTCGTCGGGGTGAAGATATGGGACGGTGAGAGATTCGTCGCCCGGCAGATTATCGCAGATACCGTGCTTGTGCCCGGAAGCACCGGAACGGTGGCCCTTGCCGATGGTGCCGTAACCGCAGAAAAGGTGTTTGCCGATGAAGCGCTCCTCAAGAAACTGCTTGTTCGAAAGCTGTTGGCCGATGAAATCAATGTAGGCAACCTGGCCGCCGCCATCGTCGAATCGAATACGTTTGTAACCAAGGACGGCAACGCCGGTTTCGACAACAACGGTTTCTGGGCCACGGACACGGACGGCAACGAGGCGTTCCGCGCCAATTCAGACGGCGTTTCCATGACCGGTGTCTTCAGAACGAACACCGATGGGCACTCACGGTTCGTGATTAAGCAGAAAGACATAACGACACCGATGGATAAGCGGTCTCTCGGGACCATCCAGTATTTCAACGGGTTGGACGACGAAAGGCCCATCCTCGGTATCACCGCATGGGATAACAACGCCACCCAGCAGTTGACCATAGGCCCCGGAGACACCTTATTGTCTTCTGATGAAGAGAAGTACAAAGTCGGGCAGATGACTCTGGCGAGCAGTTATGTCGGTGACGGGTACCGGTCCAGCGCGGACATCGACGCTCAGCGTGTTTCCCTGGGTCACATCGACCAAAACGGCGCCACTTACATTAGCGCCACCCACAGTAGCGAGGATTTTGCCGATAGCGGTTGCGTCACCATCGCCGCCGAAAAGAGGGTTGACATTACCGGCGACCTGTATGAAAACGGCAAACCGAGCTACCATCTGAAGCCGCGGCTGGCGTTCGCCTGGTGCAACGACTGGGCCGGCAAACCGTTTGACTCGGTGCTTACCGAATTCAGGGAACAGTTTATAGTACAAAGCCCCGGAGAGGGCCGCTGGTATCAGCTTGACATGGGGGCCAGAGTGCAAGGCCCCGGAGAGTATGGTATGCGGTTCACGATGAACGGCGACAACGGCAACTACCAGTACACATTGCTTTCTTCAAGAATGGAGGGCCTTTCGGTAGACAACTTCACCCTGTCCAGAAAGTTCTTTGTCAAGAACGGCACCTACACAATCATGTTGCAGTGCCAGCCGTTCGGCGGTGCCCAGATTCAGGGCGACCCGAATTGGACATTCAAGGACACGACGATTTCACCGAAATCCTTTAACCGGTATCTGACGATTATAGAGGCGTGAAGTGTTGCCAACAGAAGTCATCATCCCCATGATAACCGCAATGATAAGCGGTGGTTTCACGTCCTTTGTCGTTGTCCTCAAGACACGGTTGACGCAGAAAGACCGAATGAGCCACGCGTTCAACGAGCTTGTGGACACGCTGGACGACCTTGAGATTCACATCAACAACCAAGAGGGGCAAATCAGGGACTTGCGCCACCGCCTCCAACAGGCCGAGAAACGGGACGACGAAAAGACCATGTACATTCGTCGTATCGGCCACTGGTTCGATAAGACATGCGAGATTCTTGACCCCGATTGGCTCGCCAGAAACCCCAAGCCCTCACTGCCCGATTCGTTGAGGGACTCAATCGGAAAGGAAAAACTAAAATGAGCCGCATATTCACCAAGGAACTCAGGGAGGACGCGATTGAGCGCGCCATACGGACCATGGCGCAGGCCGCTTTGGGTTACATCGGCACTGCGACACTGCTCAGTCAGGTGGATTGGTGCCAGCTCGTAAGCGCCACACTGCTTGCCGGAATAGTCAGTATTATCATGTCGATTGCCGGTGCCGGTGTGAACGATACAATCAGCCCGGCAAGCGTAGTCGGAGTGCCGGAAGCAAAAACAGTGCCAAAGCACGCAAAGAGATAGGATACTGCGATGATGAATGGAATTGACATCGCGTCACACCAGGCCGGCATTGACCTCGGTAGTGTGCCATGCGATTTCGTGATGGTAAAGGCCACACAGGGCAGAGGGTACATAAACCCGTACTGTTCCGAGCATGTCGAACGGGCCGCTGGGTTGGGGAAAAGCGTGGGCGTATACCATTACGTCTCGGGTGGCGACGCAAAGGCGGAGGCGCGTTTCTTTGTCGGCAACATCCCCAACTGGGTCGGCAAGCACGTGTTGGCCGTTGACTGGGAGGAAAACCAAAACTCCGCATGGGGCGACCGTTCGTATCTTGAGGCCGTCATTGCGGAGATTATCTCGCTGACCGGCGTAAGGCCGCTCATATATGCCCAGGCCAGCGTATACCCGATGGTGTCGCAGGTCGCCCGGATATTCGATTGCGGACTCTGGGTGGCGCAGTACGCGAACGACGGCACGACCGGCTACCAGGAAAATCCGTGGAATGAGGACAAATACGGTCAGGCCATGCTCCAGTATTCCTCCCATGGCCGTCTGCCTGGCTGGGGCGGGAATCTTGATTTGAACAAGTTCTACGGGAATGCTCTGACCTGGAATGCGTACGCCTCCGGGAGCGGCTCCCCGGGGCCGGGGCCGGTGACCGAAAACCCGGTAAGGGCGGTCAATGTTCATTATGCGCTCCGGCGCACAAACGGCCAGTGGCTTGCCGAGGTGCTCAACAACGGCACCGGGCCTGACGGTTTCGCGGGAATGCCGTGTGATTCGCATGATTTGCTGTATGCACGGGTTGACCGTGGGAAGCTCCGGTACAGGGTCCACACGACGGCTGGCGTGTGGTTGCCGTGGGTTGACCGTGGGGACCCGAATGACATGGTTCACGGGTGTGCGGGGAATCCCGGCGAGCCAATCGACGGGGTGCAATTCTACTATGAGACGGAGCCGGGCGAGCCGCTCAAGCAGGCGTGGTACCGTTCCCAGACGACACAGCGTGCCGGGTGGTTGCCGGTATGCTGTGATGATGGCTCAAGTGTCTCCGGTTTTGACGGGTGGGCCGGTATCCCGGGCGAGCCGCTTGACCGTCTCCAGGTCGTCATTGCCGACCGCAACCCGTTCTGAGGGTAAACAAAAGGCCCGTCATCGGAATCCTGAATGACGGGCCTTTTGGCACCTCGCGCGGTCTTTGTGGTCTAATGCGGAACAAAGAAAGGAAGAAACACATGACCGCAATAAAAAGTGTATCACACTTTTTATCACCTGTTTTCAGAAAAATCTGCTTGTTTCCACCTTGTGGTGCGGGCAATAGAACTCGCGGCCTAAATCCGTCTCCCTGACTTGCCACCCAAGTTCGGCAAGCTCTTTCTTGACAAAATACCTGTCCGCCTGAACGAACGACCTACTGCACCTGTAGCACGACGGACAAAGTTCATGGTCGCAATCGACTTGCCACATGTTGTCCGGTTTCGAAAATCGCAGGCTCATTCCGTCCTCAACTTCACGTCTTTGACACCCATGGACCTGACCAGGTAGATTCCGTCGTTTTTTTCGATGATGTAACGGAATCGCTCCGTGGTTACCGAGAACTGTTCCAGAAGACCCAGGTCGATACCAAGCTCCTTGATACGGGCATTGTGTTCGGCAATGAAGTTGTATGCCAGGCCAAAGCCAGACGGCACGACCACGGACCACAATTGCAGGTTCTCCGCCATGGTCTTTGATATTGCCTTTATGCGTGCCTCCTTTCCCTCCGTCGCCCATATGGACATCATGAACAGGTCTATCACCGATTTGAGTTCAGAAAATGCGATTTCAACACCCTCTAGCCTGATTTCATCAAGACTGGACTCTTTCTCAAGTTGCCTAATCATCCTGGAAACCTGTTTATCCATCCTGGGGTCTTTCATTGTTCCTCCTTGCCGACAGGGCGGGCCTGTCACTTCTGTTGCTTGTGCCTTACTATTTCGTCCAGTTTTGCACGACCTTTGACGACATCGAACACGTTGCGGTTCAGCTCCGTTTCCGCGATGAATATCATCGGGCTTGGGTCGGGCTGTCCCTTGCGTATCAGTCTCGCGTTCGCCTGGATGAAACTGGCGGCGGTGTATGGCAGGTCCACCCAAATCTGATGACTTGCATAGTGCTGAAGCCCGTCCACTCCGGTACCCATGGACTGTTGTGAGCCGACAATGATATCAACGTCATCATCGGGGGATTCAAGAAAGTCCCTGGCACCCATCACGTGTTTCTCATGTTCGAAAAACCACTCAAACGACGCTTTGAATCGTGTCCATACCAATACCGGACCCCCCCCATACTCACGGCGTATGGAATGGGCTTTTTCGACCACCGAATCCAATTTGCTTGAGCCAAACCAATGGGGAACGCCGGACGTGTCGTATATGAAACCGTCGTCAAGCTGGGCTTTCTTGTTCGCAAGCTCGGAAGCCGTCCTTGCGTCTATCTGTACGTCCTTATCCTGGTAGGTTTCATCCTGTATCCACTTGTTGAACGTCTCCACTTCTCGCGCGGACGGGGCGGAAACCGGGCAGACATAAGGGCGTGGCTGGCCCATTTCAGCATGAATGATAGGCGCTACGGTCGATTCAAGCAGTCGTGACACCTCGCTTGCATTGCGCTCGCTGTAGGTCCACTCACGCTTGTTGAAGCCGTTGACCCATCTTGAATGCTCGGTGCCGTACTCCTTACGGAACGCTCCGAGGGACGAAAAGCCAGGCCCGTACACTTCACAACGGTCGTCTTTCGCCGGGTAGAGTACGGCGCACTGGCAATACAGGTCCTCCAGAGACCTCGGCGTGGGGGTTGCGGTGAGCATAAGCACACTAAGGGCCTTTTTGCTTACGACCACCGCATTCTTGTGACGCAGTGAGCGCGGCGATTTCGTATAGTGGGATTCGTCGAATATGACCCCCCACCGCAGTTCCCCAGGCACTCGCTTGAGCATTGGCTCCAACAGGTGCATTGAGTTGTAGCTGACCACAAAGAAACGGCGCTCCCCAGGGTGCTTAAACATGTCGGCCATCATGTCGCCGCGCCGTTTCATGGTCTCACCATCGACAACGCGGACATCTGCGCCGGGGCACCAGCGTTTGACCTGTGGGACCCATGCGGTGTTGACGACACTGGCGGGGCAGACGACGATGATACTCTCGCAGTCATCGGCAACCATCATGTCGATGGAACGTTTCGTTTTGCCCGTGCCGGTGTCGTCAAAGATGAACTTTCTCACCGGTCGTCACTCCCTGGATTTATCCTGGGTGACGCTCAGCCGGGTGCTTGACGTGACTTTCTGGTACTTGGCTAGTTCGTCCTTGCCGATGTGGTGGTCTTCAACGAGCTTTTTGTAATCCGTGGATGTTCTTGACGATTCGACGATTCGTGCAAGTCGTCCGCCGTAATGCAATTGGACATCCCGGTTTTCGTTCAGGTACTCGGACAATTTGGCTTTCGCCTGGTTGAACCGCTCTTCTGCCTCAACGTATTCCTTGAAAAGCTCGGAGTCGTCGGATTCAGCGTCGGCCCGCATTCTCTCAAGCGCGGCAAAAATGGCGTTCATGTCGTTTTTGCTGTTCAAATCAATCGGGGTCGTTTCCGGCTCCCGGAGAAGCTCTTCGATTGACCTTGAGTCCATCTTCTCCCATTCGTCCGGTCGTTGCGCATATACGATATCAGCACAGTCGGCACCTACAACCCTTGCCTCAATCGCGGCCTGAAGACTGTACCGTTTAAGCATGGACTGCTCTATCATCCATAATTTCGGCCGCCCCGAGGTCTTCACCTCAAGCGTGTGAAGCAAGCCGTCTTTGTCCCTGTAGATTGCGTCGGGAGACATGTGTAGGCCCCACTCCTCGCACACGTAGAACGAGCAATCATACCAACTGATTTCCCCGGCCTTAAGCTCAGAGAAGTCGGTGTTGACCGGCCTGATGGTCAGGCCCATGTTGGCCGCGAACTTCTGCACGATGTACGGCTCCCATATCGACCCGAAAGCAAGGGCGCTTTGCAGTGCCGGGACGTTATCGGGGAGTGGCGTGGGTTGCTGGCCGGTGGCCCAGAACTGCGCCAACCCACTGGCACCTATCGTCTTCTTGCGTGCCTCAAGCCATTCGTCCTCATTCCTGAAGACGACGAAATCGCGGTTGAACTCGGGCATGGTTGTTTTTTTCTGTTTCACTTACTGCTCCTCCTGTTGAATATCTGCAAGAAACGTCCGCACGCCGTCTTTTCCGACGACGACGCGAACATCACATCCCGCTGAGCGCATGAGGGGTATCTCCCTCTTCTGTGACGGCCTCAGCTTTCCACCGTCACGTTTCACTTCGACCCAGACCACGTGCCCGTTCTTGGCGGCCACCACGTCCGGGAGGCCAGAGCGGCTCTGACCAACGACTTTCTGAACCCACCAGCCGGAGGATTCAAGGCCTTTGATTAGAGCCGCCTGTACCGGTGCCTCTTGATTGACATGCTGTCTGAGAGAGGTCAATCGTTGTCCCTCATGAAGCGTGCGTACCCCTTGCCTTTCTGGTACGCGCTCTTCTTCAGTATGCCGCGCTTGGCGAGCGTATCCAGGGTGTGCCTTGACCACGCATAAGACAATCCCGCCTTGTTTGAAGCGTCAATGATTTTCATGTGGTCCTCAACTACGTAGCGCACGAGGTCGGTTTTCTTGCTCAAACCTCTTCATCTCCTCCTGTTTTTTTCAGTTCCGGGCATGAGGACAAAAGGGTTTCATCAAACCATGCGGAACCGGAGATTGAACAGTGGCCTCTTCCATCGAACTCAAAGACGGGTTTTTCGTCTTGCTCAAGCACGTATTGCCCGGCTTTGCGACGTTCCGGCTCCGGCCTGAAAGCGCACTTGAAATGCAACCCGGTGGGTACTTCTTTGCCTTCCTCTCCCACGTAGACAGCGCCGCGCGACTCAAGCGCCACCGAGTATTTGGTTATGTCGCTATGGTCCGTGAGCATACAGAACAGACGGGTATCCACATACGGGTCCGCAATCAACTCGGATATGTTGGCCGTCATGAACGCAACTACGCGTTCCTTGTCGTCGGCAAGTGCCACAAGGTCGCCAGGGCGAATGTTCTGGGGATGGCCGATTCGTTTTGTCGAACTGTCATCAATAATGATACGGTCTTCCATCATCAGAATCCAAGCTCCTCTTCATCAGGGTCTTCCTGACTTGCGTCCGCCCTCGGTGCCCGGGTAGCCGGTTGAGCCGGCGCCTGGGCGCGGAACCGGGTAAACTCATATTGCTTATCCTCGTTGGTCAGCGCCCCGCCCTCATACGGGTGTATGTCAAGCGCCACTGCCTTGACCAGGAAATACGAGGCCGTGGGAATGGTGGGACTCCCAAAGTCGTTCGACTTCCTGTTGTACTGGGTTACTTTCAGTGCGGCAAGAATCCTGGAATCCCGCCCAGGCTCAAACTCAAGCGCCATCTTGTTGCCGGTCTTGTCCAGGAACGTCGGTTGAGTGTAACCGGCACCAACCCACAGTTGGTAGCAACCCGGGGCGACAGGCTCCCCCCTGGATGAAAGTTCGGTATCCCCATCGGTCACGCCGAGTTGCTGGGCGGTCAGCCTGTCAAGACCGAGCACCTGTTTTGCGGCGCTGGCGATTGTCTTTATCTGCGGGTCGTCCTTGGGAATACGCAGAGTGCATGTATACAGAGGCCGCTTGCCTGGGGTCTTTGATTCGCGCGGCTCATACAGGTTTGAGAAGACAATATCAGCCTCAACCTCAATAATCGTTGACTTGTTGGCCATCAGAAAGTAATCTCCTTATCGTTGTGTTGCATGTTCTTGTTGAGTTCCGGTTGCGGATAACTTGCCTTAGACTTCTGCGACTGCTGTTGTTTCGCGTCCACGTCCTCAGCGTCCTTGTACACGGTCAGCCCGAGCAGTGCCATGAGTCCATATCTGCGGTAGTAAGTAATCGACTTACCCACTTCCTTTTGAGGGTCGTCGCCGCCCACGAGGGGGATTGCGACACTGAACGACTTGGATTGCCTCTCTGACGGGCCGTCGTATCCTATGGCACTCACGGTGCTCACGAGAACAAAAGTGGGCAGTTCTGCGTGTTCTGTCTGAACAGACGGCCCCATGTGTGCGGTCGTGGTGTATGCCACCCTGTACTTTTGGCAAAGGGGTTTTGCCATGGTGTCCCAAATGGCGTAATAGTCCGCGTACTTGTAGTTGTAACTGTCCGCGTTCTTGCCGATTGCGCCGGCCTCTTGCTGAATGTAGAATAGACGCTCCTCAATGTCCATTGCGAGAACGTCATGCCCCTCTTCGTCCATTGTGAGAACGTCATCATGCACCTCCTCGCTTTGCTTGTTCTTTGCGGGGGTCGCCCGCTTTCTGGTTGCCGGTTTGGCGGTTTCAGTCATCGCATTCCTTTCTATTGGGTATGTCCACACCAAATCCAAATACTGTATCGATGTCGGACTTAATTTGCTTTGACAGATTTGGCAGTTCACCTCTTGTATACCAGTTTTGAGTTCTACGGGTGTCGTACTTAAAGGAATAGTAGGCCGCACAAGGTCCATTATCGTAAAAACGCAAGGTAAAAAGCGCGTCCATGTAAAGAACGGTCTCTACATAAGGTGTCAGTTTTGGCAACGTAACCATGGTGGCCTTAACCGTCAACTCCAAGCCAGTCACCCTTATGGGGCCTAATTCGGCGTCTATCCTAATCAGATGATAAGTGGGGTCTTTTGTGTAATCGCTGATTACAGAAACGCAATCCTCAAAGGCACTCATGAGCAATGAACGGTTATCCATACTCATTCCGTCCCTCCTTTCATCTTCCTGATGTCGTTTTCAAGGTCCCGCAACAGACACGGTATCCTCTTGTTGCGGTACAGGTCGGTGCTCTTTGGCACATTAGGCCCCTCCCTCGTGTAATCGGTGTACACCAGGTAATAGGGGACGAATGGAATGACATAGAACCCGAGGGTGAATATCATTTTTGCCGGTTTCCCGTTTGACGGCGCGGTTTTCGCGTCCACCCGGACGGAGAAAGAACGGAACGGCCCCATGCCGCCAGAACGGTCAGGCGGGAAAAACGTGTACTTAGGCTGGTGCCTGTCCAACTCCCGGTCGAACACCTTAGTGCACCGCACCAGGACTTCAACCGGGAGCATACTGTTCGTTGACTTCATTTTTCCCATCCGATTCCAAATGTGTCCGCCGAATAAAAAGCCGTCTTGTTCAACTGACCTCTTACCGCCAGTTCGGCTTTGTCAATATCGTCTTTAATGAGTTCTGCCAGTCTTTTGAACTTGCTTAAATTGAGGTGCTCAAGCCTGTTGTATAACGACTCAACAGAAAAACGGTATGTAATAAAATCAATTTGGTCCTGTGGTATATCATGTATAACAGACGGCGTTATTGGCGTATCCATCTTGATTGTGTATAGTTTTTTAAGCCTAAAAGGGCCTGTATCAGGATACTGTACATATCCGTTGCATGTGACACAAAGATGAATCTTGCCATCTTCTTTGTTATGCGCAATATCGACATACGGTGCTCTCCCGTCAACCCATCTGTTATGACGCAGTGCGTCAGGGTAAAGAAGATGTGCCCGGTCGGTCGTCATTACATCTTGTATTTGTCTATCGGTTAATGCCATCGTCATACCTCCGTCTCTATTGGCGGGGAGGGGCGGGGGGGTACAGTTGGTCTATAACGCGTTCTATGTGGCTTGCAAGACTGTATACAACCCTGAGGTTGCCTATGACCTCCGGCAGTTCGTCGCCATTAGATTCCTCTTTGGACAGCCACCCACTCAGTTCGGTTGAATCAATAAGCCGTATCTCGTACCGAATGTAGTGCTGGTCGTCCCAATGCTCCTCTTCCCGCAAACCGGGATAATCGTTTTCCGGTGGCAGAAAGAACTCGGCCGTCATTATGCCGTCTTTGATGTCGTCTTTTTTCGCCGCCCCGTCCAGCATTTCATTACTCAGTTTGAACAGGAATTTGACCCCGGGCTCTTCTTTGTCCTGGACGCCAGACCAGGCGCTATACTCGGTGAAGCAAAATCGACGCCATTTAATCATGATGTCAATTTTGTCCTTTGATACGCCGTTGACGTTGTTGGTGTAGCCGTATTCCATTTTATTTCCTTTCTCGTTCATCGTCATAGTAGCACAAGTACTTTCGCTATTTCAAACCATGGCGCGTCGAATCGCGTCACGCGCGAGGATAAGCCAACACCCAAAAAGCGATTGTGCTACCATCGTGTCGGCACCGACAAACAGGAGGAACAAATGAAATTCAACAAGGCAACAATTACGTCTCTGGTTTGCATGATTTTCGCCGGTGGCCTCGGAGCGGTGTGGGCATGGTCTTCATCCCCGCAGATGGCCCGGGAATGCACGGGTGACGAACAGGTACTATGTGTGGCCGAGGATGGGCGCGGGCACCCCGTCTACCGCGACCAATACGGATACCGGTGGGTCGGAGAATCGGACAGGGTTGGTTGAACGGGAGTCACCCCGGTGCCCGCACATTCTCCGAACGACACCCGCCAGAAGATAGACGCAGTAGTTTACCGGCGATATCAGTTCCAGGAACTGGGAGACTTGCGAAAAACCGCAGATTGACAACGTAATTTAGTCTTCACATTATCTTCACAAATAGCGCTTGCGCCTTTTTTGGGCAAGCGCTATAGTCTTAACTATCGGAACAAAAACACAAAAAAGGAGAAACACAATGAACACACCAATCACCATCTCCCTCACGGAGAAATTGTTCAACCGTAAACTTGATATAGAACTGTCGCACTGCGACGACATGGCGTTTGTCATGCTGGTCATATCAAAACACGCAAAGCTACAAGGGCATTTTGACCTCAAAGCCGCAGGGAAAGACTATCTAGACAGGCTCAAGGGCATTTTTGAGCCAAACGGATGGGAGGTGACCGACAGAGGCAAGGAAATCAAAGACACAAGGAAAACCCAGGACCCCATCATTCGCATATGGCAGGCAAATGCGCTGATAGACAGGGCCGCGCAAATCGATGTGATTGCGATTCTGAACACGCACAAGGACGATGGGTGGGTCGTCACCAAGGGAGGCAGAGTATACGACCCAAAGAACTTTGCCGTTCTCTACGCAAAGATGGACCAACAAATCGTGTGGGACAAAATGCGCTTCAAAAATGAGCTGACAAACCAGGAATTCGCCGCCGAATACGCAACCATACACGAGAGGGAAACCGGCAAGCGTTGGGGAGCATGGGATGAAATCCCCGACCCGAGCGCCGCTCCCGTCAGGTAGCAAAATCATGACGGCGGTCCACAGCGGACGGGCCGCCGTCATGTCAAGCCGAAAAGAAAGGAACCAGAACAATGAGAGACTTCAATCTTAGGATAACCGGCCCGAACAAGGCCGAGATAATCGACCTGTCCAACGGCGACACAATCAATCTCGGTCCTTTCGACATCGTGAGCATACGGGTAAGACGCAAGCTAACGGGAAAACAGCCATTGCCACCGGTGAAACTGACCCTCCGCGTCAGAGAAACTGTATGGGAGGATTTCCATGAACATGCGGATGAAAACCTGAACACCCGCGCATACATCGACAAAGACACGTTGAGGCTGGAAACCGCCACGGACCTGAGTGAATACGTGCGCCTGGATGAAGTCAGGGCGATAAGTATCAAAAGGTACAACGCGGAGCACGAGATGATAAACGGTCGCGGAGGGACATACCTGGAACTGCTTCTATACCCCAATGAGGTTATAGAAGTCCCTGAAGACGACACAAGCAAATGACGCGGAACACAGAGGAAGGCGGAGCAATGACAATACCGTTCGACATGGAAATACGCGGTGCAGAGGAAATCAGGATAACGGAATGCGACGCGCCCGACCTGTTCGGCAACAGGTACGCCGTGGACCTGGCTTGCTACGGATTCGACCCGTCCAGGCTGATTATCCAGTACCGTTATCAGGGCGAGTTGGACGAAATGTGGCGGCCCGGCCAGGAAACCTACAGAGAAGACTGCGTTTTCCGCGTCATCGCCACCATGGAAGTCGGAAAACTGGAATTCGACGACGGGCGCACCATCTCAACCGGACTTCACATACCCGGCATATCCCTCAACGGCGGCGTGTACGTCGATACCTCGCCTCGCAACGAGGGCCTGAACATAGAAAGCTATGTAGACAGGAAAGATATCAGATTCACGCTCCCCGCCACGTTCGACAACCGGGGCCTCCCCGTGACCCAGATACTGGCCGAACTGACGCTCTACCCCGAACACCTGAAAATCACCCGGACGAAAGACGACGAACAATGATGATATCGTACGACATGGAAATCAACGGTACGTCGGTCCTGTTGACGGAGGATATCGGCAAAACCCCCTATGAAAGGACTCTGAACCTGACGAAATTGGGGGTAACCCCTGAGAACGTCTCCGTGCAGTGCAGACAACGCGTGGACAGGGAAATCGCTACGGCACCATGGGAGCCTGTCGAAACCAGCGGAGAGTTCAGTTTCGACTACCGTCGTGAATACCGCGTAGTGGTCAACCTGAATATCAGCGAACTGGAAATTGACGAAAATCACCCACGGCTGTTCGTCCTTGCCGAGCCGTCCGAGTCGTCGCGGCTGTCCCTACATTTCGGAATGTACCTGTGCGACGGCAAGGTTGAAATGGGCGCACGGCTCAATAAATACCTGGACTGGGACGACGTAAATATCACGTTCCTATCCGAGCGGGACGGCGACGCATTGAAAGCAATGCGGGCGGAAATGACGTTCTACCCACACACGGTGACCATCGGAGACGACTGGAAAGGCATGAGGAAATGACGAAAAGAACACCCCGCAGAACGACGCTCGCCGACCTGTCCAAGAGCGCGGCCTCGCCGTCCGTCTATATGGACATCACGGAAAATGCCGAGGACCTACTCACCGTCCCGGATGTGTATTCGGTGGGCAGGGCGATAAACGCGGTAATGTACGACTTTTCCCCCGGGCTGACTCTGCCCAAACTGCTGAAGACGCACGACTTGCGTCTTTCGGCGTTCCCGGTCGGCGGCGCACATGTACAAGCTCTGCTCAGGAAGTCCGACCCGTTTGACTGGCCGCACAGTGTCTGCATGGTGCATGGCAGGCCGTCGCTCGCCAGGTCGCTCGGCGCGAACGGCCCGTTTGTCCTGGTGTGCCACGGCAGAGGCTATGACTGGATAGACCTGGACATGTTCGGCGGTGACGGCTCCGGTGAGACGCGGACCCGCTTCATGCCCGCGTCTGTAAATCCGATATCTGAAAAAAGCAAACCAGAAAAGAAAGGAAGATAAAATGACCAACCACCCGTTCACAATGCAAATCGGAGAGAGTTACATCGTCAATATACAGGACATGACCGCCCAGGATTCGGGGTCGGGAATTCGCCTGAGTGACTTTGACGTTGACCCGGAGGAGGACATTCATGTCGAATACCGGGACCGGAAGTCTGACAACTCACCCTGGACCGGTGGTGGCAGAAATATCTACGACGTTCAGCACCGTATCAAGGTCGTTTTCAACATCGATTCAGTGACTTTCCGGAACGGGACCACCATTGGCACCGATGGCGGCACAAGCCTTTCCCTGGATAGCCGGGTCGCGCTGAAAAGGCTCGGCAAGGGAGGCGAGGAAGTTGTAGCCGACCTTACGTGGCTTGTCGATTCGGAGGACATCAAAATCGATATCAGAACCGATGCCATCACCACCACCAGATTCAATGTCAGTCACAAACCACTAGATGAAAAATCCACGGATAATATGCAGATAAAGGCAGAGATAACTTTCTACCCATGGGATGTTATCTGGGGTGCCGAGGAGGAGGACCCGGCCTATTAGGCCCCCTATACGTCCCGTGCGGCTTGCATATATGAACCGCCTGGCTTACCCTAATTCCTTCACATCTTCTTTACATTTGCGGCTTGCCCAAAAAAAGCGAAAACGCTACTATGGGAGATACAAGGAACAAACGAAAGGAACCCAAAATGATAACCAAGACCGCAAGAATCTCTCCCAGACAAATGGACGCTTTCATCGTCGGCTTTTTCACCGGGTCCGCCTATGCCGGAATGTTCGACGACCCCAAATTGTCGCAAAAAGGAGAGGATATCAGAATCAAGCCCGGTGAAACCGCCTATGGTCTCGCCGCCCGACTGCTGGACGTAGATTCTGCCTGTGGCGCACTGATACATACGTGCGAGCGGGCCAGGAAAATCCCGGTGGACCTGGTGTCTGCACAAGCGTTTCTTTCCATCATCGGCTACAACTACCGCAACGTGTCGCCCCTCAACCATCACCCAGATACCATGTTCTGCATGGACCGGCTTGACGACACCGACACCATTTACCTCATCGTGGGCGCAAAAGCCGGCGTCCGCCACCAGGAGGAAACGCACAGGATGGCGGAATCACACACGGTGATGGAATGGTCCGACAAGGACGGTTGCAGGGTCATTCCCGGCCTTGACCTGGACGGTGCCGCCGCCAAGCTCATGGGCAACACCAACCCGACAGTAGAGGAACTCATGAACGCGATAGGCTAACCCCAATTCCTTCACATCTTCTTTACATCTGTGGCTTGCCACAGAAAGGCGGAAGTGCTACTATTGAAGACACAAGAAATAAACAGAAAGGAACAACCATGAACGCAAACACAGAAGACCTGGTCTTCACCGACGAGCAGGTCGAGACCATCATCCAGGAGGAAATCCGGGAGGTCGGTGGAATCGACGGACTGACGAAAGTCCTCGGCACCGATGCCATGGAATTCATCGACCCCGAGGATGCCGACAACCCCAGTCAGGGGACCACCTTCACTTTCGGCGAGCGCGAGAAGCAGACCCTCATCAAGGACTACATCAACAGGCTCAACGACCCGATTTCCGACCTGTCCAAGCTGTTCGGCAACCAATCGTTCATCCGCAACTGACAAAAACAACCAGCAGAGGAACTCATGAACGCGATAGGCTGACCCCATCGCCCCAGCTCCGCCCCGGCCCACCAAGGCCGGGGCTTTTTCCATGCCCAGGGGGCACCCCGCAACAGGGGGGTCGGGGGCACCCCCCCCCACCGGGCCTACAAC
>JAAOBB010000091.1_pt1 | contig 36731 bp, 56 predicted proteins | sample 7267541 | NCBI WGS metagenome assembly JAAOBB01 (sample SAMN14345205, study PRJNA599270) | viral metagenome | isolation source: viral-like particles (VLPs) isolated from bee gut | host: Apis mellifera | place: Switzerland:Lausanne | collected 2017-01/2018-02 | reverse complement strand
GCTCGGAAGTGCGGAGGGTTCAAACATCCGGGGACGGGCCGGGGAGGCGAGGTGAGCGGATATGGTTTCAGGCGGCGCACGGGCCAGGTCGGGACCGGCCTACGACCCCACTTCCGAGCGGTCCGAGCGCCTGGGCCGCTCCGAGGGCGGGGCCTACACACTGGATGCGAACGGCTACCGGTACAAGCCCCCTAGATTCCCTCTAGGCACCTACCTGCTCGACGACGAAACCGCGACCGAACAGTGGCATGAGCGCGAGACCGAGGTGTGGAGGGGGCTGTGGAAGCTGCCGCAGGCCATCGCCTGGCACGACCCCTGCTTCGCCTACCTGCAGGGGACCGTCGCCCTGTACGCCCGCCAGTACGTGATCTGCGAGTCGTCAGCATCGTCGGCCTCCGACCGGGCGACGCTGGCGCGGTACGCGGACACCATCGGGCTGACCCCGCAGGGGCTGAAGCTCAACGGGTGGAGGATCGTCCCCCACGAGACCAAGACGGGCAAGAAGTCGCGGAAGACCAAGAACGTGATCGCGTTCCCGTCCGCAAGGGAGCGTTTCGAAGAGATGGGGTGATGCACCGTGGCGAAGGCGGCTCCCAAATCGCTCGGTTTCCTTTTCGCCGACTGGACCGCCTGGCATTGCGTGGTCCCCAGCGGCTTCGACCTGGGCAAGCCGTTCGTCCTGACGGGCTGGCAGCTGGTCAACGCCGTGGACTTCTACACGGTGCGCGACGGCGCATCCTATGATGTGCGTCGCCCTTTGCAGGGTTCGGTGTACAAGTGGCGCAGGGGGCAGATCGTCGGCGGGCAGAAGCTCGGCAAGAGCCCGTTCGGTGCGGCTGTGTCCTGCTTCGAGGGCGGCGGCCCGTGCGTGTTCTGCGGGTGGGCCAAGGGTGGCGAGGTGTACCGGTGCTCCGACTGGGGGTGCGGGTGCGGATTCGAGTACGAGTACAGGCCGGGCGACCCCATGGGGATGCCCAGGCGGACCGCGCTGGTGCAGCTGCTCGCAAACTCCGAGGAACAGACCGCGAACGTGTACCGTCCCCTGCAGACCATGGTCCGCAACGGCAGGTTGTCCGACCTGATGACCGTGCGCGAGGGGTTCATCCGCCTGCCCAACGGAGGCCGCATCGATCCGGTTACCGCGTCCGCCAGGTCCAAGCTGGGCAACCCGGTGAACTTCGCCTTGCTGGACGAGTCCGGCATCTACACGCGCCGTTCCGGCATGTTCGAGGTCGCCGACACGGTGTTGCGCGGCGTATCCGGCATGGACGGGCGCATGCTTGAGCTCACCAACCCGTGGGACCCCATGGATGCGAGCTTCGGGCAGTCCACCTACGAGAGCCGCCGCGACGACATCATGAAGTACTTCCCCCGGCACGATCCCGGTCTTGATTTCATGGACGCGGGCGACCGGCGCAGGATACTTGAGTTCGTCTATGAGGGCTCCCCGTGGGTGAACCTGGATTCGGTCGAGGCCACCGCGTCGGAACTGCTGGAACGCGACCCGACCCAGGCCAGGCGGTTCTTCGGCTGCGAGCTGGTGCAGGGCATGGGCTCATACATGCCGGAGAAGCTCTACGACGACACGACCGAGGACAGGCAGCCTCCCGAGGAGGGCGCGGAGATATGCCTGGGCTTCGACGGCTCCCAGTCGGGCGACTGGACGGCGCTGAGGGCCGAGACGCTGGACGGCTGGCGGTGGACGCCCACCTACGGCCCGTCAGGGCGGCCCGCCTTCTGGAACCCCAGGGAGTGGGAGGGCAGGATACCCCGCAGCGAGGTGGACGCCTGCGTGTCCGAACTGTTCCAGCGGTACCGGGTCCGCCGCTTCTACTGCGACCCGCACCCCTGGGAGACGCAGGTGGACGAGTGGGGCGAACGGTACGGGGAGGATACGGTCGTCGCCTGGCCGACCAACCAGGTGGGCCGCATGTACGACGCGCTGGTGAGGTTCCGCGAGGACACGGCGGACGGGACCACCACGCACTCTCCCGACGCGACCGCGAAGCTGCACATGATGGCGGCCCGCATGGTCGCCAAGCCCGGGGACCGGTTCGTGCTGGGCAAGCCGAGCGAGAACCAGAAGATCGATATTTCCATGGCGGACATCCTCGCCCATGAGGCCGCCAGCGACATGAGGGCGCTCGGATGGAGCGCCAACCAGGACAAGGCATACGTGTTCAGCAGCGCGTACGGAGACGGATACGGAGACGGGTATGGCACAAACGGGTCTATCTTCTGACGAGCAGACGCTGGTACGCTCCCTCTACCATCGGCTCACCCGCCTGCGCCGCACCCACAAGGAGCTTGACGACTACTACCGTGGCACCCAGATGCTGCAGGTGCTCGGCATCGCCGTGCCTCCGCAGCTGCGGGCCTTCGAGTTCCCGCTGAACTGGCCCCGGGTGACCGTGGACACGGTGGTGCAGCGCCAGCGCGTGCGCAGCTTCAGCCTCCCCGACGTGCCGGAGGCCAGCGACCAGCTGTGGGACATCTGGGAGGCCAACAACATGGAGTCCCAGAGCGTGCTCGCCCACCTGGAGACCCGCATCCAGGGGCACGGGTTCGTCACGGTCGGCACGAACCCAGACAAAAAGGGGCACCCGCTCATAACGGTGGAGTCGTCCAAGTCCATGATCGCCCGCATCGACCCCAGGACCCGCAAGGTCACCGCCGCGCTGCGAGTCTACTTCGACCCCTACCGGGCCAACGCCCCCACGCAGGCCACCCTGTACCAGCCCGATTCGACCACCTACCTGGACAAGGGGCCCGGCTGGAACTGGGTGGCATCCGACCGGGACGAGCACAACCTGGGGCAGGTGCCGGTCGTCCAGTTCATCAACCGCCCCCGGGTGGGAGACTTCGTGGGTGAGAGCGAGATGCAGGACGTGCTGCGCCCCACCGACATGGCCGCCAGGACGCTCATGGACCTGCAGGTGGCGATGGAGACCCACGCCGTGCCCGGCAAGTGGGCGGTGGGCCTGTCCGATACGGACTTCATCGACTCGAAGACCGGCAAGGTGGCCGCCCCCTGGCACGTGTACTACACGACGATGACCACCACCAAGTCCAAGGATGCCAGGTTCGGGCAGTTCTCCGCCAGCGACCTGAGCAACTTCAAGACCGTCATCGACCTGCTGTCCGAGCAGGTCAGCGCCGTCACCGGACTCCCGGTCCGGTACTTCGGTCAGAACACCGCCAACCCCGCCAGCGAGGGGGCCATCCGCGCCGACGAGGTGCGGCTGGTGAAGAACGTGGAGCTGAAGAACAGCCTTGACGGCGACTCATGGGGCGACGTGATGGCCCTGGCCTGGCGGATGGCGACCGGCGAGCAGGTGGACGGGCACCGCATCCGCACCGACTGGGACGACCCGAACACGCCCACCTTCGCGCAGAAGGCCGACGCGATCCAGAAGCTCGTCGCCACGGGGATACTCAGCCGCGAGGGGGCATGGGACGAGCTCGGCTGGTCCGAGGCCCGCAAGGACAAGGAACGCGCCCGCATCGCCGACGACGATGCGCAGGCCTGGAGCGGGTACGTCAAACCCTTGAGCGGAGGGGAGGCCGGAAATGAGGACCATGGCGGGGCAGGAACTGCCGGGGACGGCGGTCGGGCAGGCGCAGCGGCTCAGGAGACGGAGCAACCATCTGGCGCGCCGGATCACGATCCTGTGGCGGTCCAACGCGGGCAGTGACTTCGCCTCATCGTTTGAGTGCATCATGCCCGCACTGTTCAGCTCCCTGGACCGCGCGCAGCTGGACACTGCCGCCGATTCCGTGAACACCACGCCCGAGACCATGCGGGAGCTTGACGGGCACCCGCTGCATGCCCACTACCCGGTCGACCCGCGCCAGTGGGTCGGCGTGGACGGTGCCGGGTACGACACCCTGGACACCATGTGGGGCGCTGTCGTCGCGGGCAAGCGTGCCGTCGCACGCGGCATCGACGAGGGGGTGGCCCTGAAGGTCATCGAGACCGAGCTGGAGCAGCGCGCTAGAACCATCCTCGCCGACACGTCGCGGTCGGCGTCATCCATGGCGGCCAGGAGCCGGCACCACACCTGCACCTACGTGAGGGCCCTCACCCCTCCATCGTGCGGAAGATGCGTCATCCTGGCCGGGCAGCTCAGCGGCATGAGGCCGTTCGAACGCCACCCCAGGTGCGACTGCATCGCCGTATACGCCTCCAGGATGCCCGAGGGTACCTGCGCGGACCCGGGACAGTACCTGGACGGACTGGACGACCATGAGCTCGCGCACACCCTCGGAAGCCGCGCAAACGCCAGGGCCTACCGGGACGGCGCGAACCTGAACGCCCTTGTCAACGCGTACCGCCGCAAAGGCGGTGTGCGTGCCGCCCAGGTGTACGACCGGACCATCAAGTACACGACGGAGTCCACCACGCGGCGCGGGTACGCCGCACACCGGATGATCAACGCAGGGTACGCCAAGTCCTTCACCAAGAACGGCGGAAGGTATACGCGCGTCGACCGCCCCAGGCTCATGCCCGAGACCATCTACCAGATCGCGGGCGACGACCACGACAGGGCCATCAGGCTCCTGCACAACTACGGCTGGCTCGACTAGCCGCAACCACCTTTCCACCGGGCATGCGACATGCCCGGCGCAGCCATGCGACATGGCACCCAACACAAGGAGAAACACATGCCCAACTTCAACTGGATGCAGACACGCAACCTCGACTGGATGCGGATACGCGCCATCGTGCAGCCGGACACCGAGGGGCAGGGATCGGGCGATCCGGAGCCGCAGCCCCAAGGCCAGGCCATCGAACCGCAGCAGGACCAGGGCGACGAGCCGTTGGGAGAGGGCGGCAAGAAGGCGCTGGAGGCGGAACGGCAGACAGCCAGGGCCGCGAAGGCCAGGGCCGCCGAGCTGGAAGCCAGGCTCAAGGAGTACGAGGACCGCGACAAGACCGAGGAGCAGAAGCGGGCCGAAAGGCTCGAAGAGCTCCAACGCGCCGCAGAGGCAAGCCAACACAAGGCCCTGCAGTACGAGGTCGCAGCAGCCAAGGGCATACCACTCAAACTCGCCACCAGGCTGCGCGGCGACACCGAAGAGGACATGTCCAAGGACGCCGAGGACCTGTCCGCACTGCTCGGAACCCAGCCGGTCAAGCCCGCAGCACCCAAGCCCGACAGAAGCCAGGGCATGGGAGGCGGCCCGAAGCCCACGAACCTCGCCGAGGCCATCGCAGGGCACTACAAGCAGTAACAAAGGAGAAACCACATGGCAGTCACACTGGCGGAAGCCAAGAACAACACACTCGAGGACTATGATCCCATGGTCATCGACGAGTTCCGCAAGAACTCCGAGATACTCGACTCCCTCATCTTCGATGATGCGGTCAATCCCGCAGGCGGCGGCGCTACGCTCACCTATTCCTACCGCCGTCAGACCACCCAGCCCACGGCGGCATTCCGAGCCATCAACAGCGAATACGCCACCCAGGAGATCGAGACCAAGAAGGTCTCCGTCGACCTGGCCCTGCTGGGCGGCGCTTTCGACGTCGACCGCGTAATCGCGGGCGTGGGACCCGCTGCGTCCGGCGCGGTCGCACAGAACCTGACCCAGAAGATCAAGGCCACCACGACCCTCTTCCAGGACACCGTGATCAACGGCGACCAAACCAAGGACGCCAACAGCTTCGACGGCCTGGACAAGGCACTCGCCGGCTCCTCCACCGAGGACACCACGAGCAACCCCGACTGGACCGACATGAGCGATTCGGGGTTCAACATCCTGGACAGCCTGGACGAGTTCCTCTCCCTGCTGGACGGCACCCCCACCGTGCTGGTCGGCAACTCGCAGTCCCTGGCGAAGATCCGAGCCGCCGCCCGGCGTTCCAGCGCCTGGACGCGTGACCCCGTGGAGGGGCTGATGGGGGCGAACGGCAGGCCCATCACCCGTGAGACCTACGGCGGCATCACCCTCGTGGACGCGGGGGCGAAGGCGGGCAGCAACGACCCGATCATCCCCGTGAAGGATGACGGCACCACCAGCGTATACGCCTACAGGGTTGGCCTGGACGGGTTCCACGCCGTATCCACCGCAGGCGGTCAGCTGGTCAAGACCTGGCTACCGGACTTCACCACCGCCAACGCGGTCAAGAAGGGCGAGGTCGAACTGGGACCCGTCGCCGTCTGCCTGAAGGCCACCAAGGCCGCCGCCGTGCTTCGCGGCGTCAAGGTCATGCCCGGCCCGGCCAGGAAAGCAGGGAAGTGACCCCGATGGCCGACGACGGGCGTTCCACGCGGGAAGAGAGGCACGCGCTGTACGCGACGCCTGAGGACGTGGCCGTAGCCATGGGCAGGACCATCGGCGCGGACACGACCGAAGGCCGTCAGGTGCAGTACTGGCTCGACAAGGCCGAACGCAGGATACGCTCCCGCGTCCCCCTCCTGGACGACTGGGCCTCCTCGGATGCCCAGTACCGGGGCACCGTCAAGGATGTGCTCGTCAGCGCCGTGGAACGCAAGGCCCTCAACCCCGAGGGCCTTCGTTCCGTCATGACCCAGGTCGACGACGCGAACGTGCAGCAGACCATCGACTCCACTCGCAGCGTCGGGGAGGTCACCATCCTCGCCGAGGAGTGGGAGCAGCTCCTGCGCCTCGACACGACCGGCACGAACAGCGTCCACGTCCACGCGGACCCGGTGTACGTGCCGCTCCCCGCATACCCGTTCACCTACTAGGAGGACAGCATGGACCCGGCAAGGATGATCGCCGCCAACATGCCCAGACTCAGACGGAACGCCGAAAGCCTGATGACCGACACGATCCGGGTCATCAGGCCCGGGGGAGTGACCGTCGACCCGGAAACGGGAGCCGAGACTACGGGCGGGCGGGTCCTGTACGAAGGGCCCGGCAAGGTCCAGACAGCCGGAGGCATGGCCTCCCAAATGAGCACCGCCTCCGGCGAAACGACGAACCTGGGCGGGATCGTGCCCGAGTGGAGCCTATACCTGCACCTGCCGGTGGGCGTCACCGGGCTGCGGGAGAAGGACGTGGCGGTGGTCGTCGCCTCGGCTGACCCGGACCTTGTGGGCAGGCACCTTCGCCTGGTCAACATGCAGTCCGAGAAGACCCACGCGACGGCCAGACGCTGGAACGTGCAGGAGATACCCAAGGAGGGATGACATGCCCATGATCGACGTGAGCCAGGTCAACGACCTGTCCGAACGGCTCGCCACCGCCACCATGCGCAACCACGGGCTCGTGGCCGCAGCGGTCAAGCACGGCGCGCAGAACATCAAGGAAAGTGTGACGGACGACCTCAAATCCTCGGGGAACCGGGCGATCAGGAAGGTCCGCATCCGCTACGACATGAAGGACCGGGGCACCGTCGTTGAGGCTGACATCGGCCCGGAGAAGGACGGCGCGTCCAACCTCGCCAACATCGCCTTCTTCGGCACCAGCAGGGGAGGAGGCCGCCACAGGTTCTACGAGCACGGTGCCGACGAGCTGGACGCCACGGCCAAGTACGTCAAAGAGGCGGCTTCCGCATTATGAGCCGCAGCATCGAGGCCGCCCGTGCCGTCCGGGACCTGGTGCCCGCCCTGCCCGGCTGGGACGTGTACGAGGACGTCGCCACCGGGCAGAGCCCGCCATGGGTGGTGGTCGGGGTTACGGAGACCGGACGGCACGGGGCGGAGGACCTGCACACCGTGTCCCACGACGGGATGCTCGACATCCGTATCGTGGCCCGCACGGGGGAGTCCATCTCCATCGTCGCGGACCGTCTCCAGTCCGCCCTCGACGGGGCGGTGCCCGGCGACGGGAGGACCAGCAGGCTGCTGCCGGACCAGGACTCCGGCACGTACGCATCGGAGCTGACCGTCACCGACACCTCCACCCCCTACCTGATGCGTGTGCTCACCTGGCGGTTCTCCTGGACCGCCTGACACGCAGCCGACCGGCCCCGCCACCTGGCGGGGCCTTTCCATTACCAACCAAAACAACCCAACCTTAGGGAGGCACCAATGCCAGAAACCACCAACACCGCCAAGTCCGCGCGGCTCTCCGGGCCCGTCTCAAGCGAGGAAACGGGCCTGCCCGCCGCGATCCTCGAGGACGGCAACATCCTGACCATCTTCGTTCCCGGATTCGACGGCATCAAGGACATGTCCAAGCCGACCGAGGCGGAGCTCAACTCGGAAAACAACCTGAACGTTTCCGCCTACCTGACCGCCACGGGGTGGAAGCTCAACCACACCCAGGAGGCCATCAAGGACGACAGGGAGGCCTCCGCCGAGGTCGGTGAGATCCCCGGAGCCGAGAAGTTCGATGGAGCCTCGCTGCAGGTGATCAACAACGTCAACAGCGAAGGCTACGCGAACGCCGCCGTCGAAACCCTCACCAAGGGCACCAAGGGGTACTTCGTGCGCCGCAGGGGCGCAAAGCAGGCACCATTCGAAGCAGGCCAGAAGGTGAGCGTGTTCAAGAGCGTCATCGGCATCACCACGCCCGTCGCCCACGCGGACAACACCAGGATGATGAGCACCATCAGCTACTCGGTCATGCCCGGCTCCAAGGACGAGACCGCCACCGTGGTCGCCGCCGCCTGACACTCAGATACCTCCCCGCACGGCCCTGTGCTCCGGCCATGCGGGGACCCCCCGAACCGCAGGAGCACACCACCTTATGAGGAGCACACCATGAACATCACAGTCAACCCCATCACCAAAGACGTGGAAATCGTCACCGACATGCAGCTTCTGAGCGACATCATCGACCTGACCAACACAATCAACCAGACGGAGGAACCGGCGAAGAAGGAGAAGGACCGGCTCGCCGGAATGGTCAAGGAGCTGGATTCGAAGACCCTTGTCCTCACCCTCAAGGGCTTGCCTTCCAGCCCGTGGAACGCCATCGTCATCGAACACACGGATGTCAGGGAGGGTCGCGCAGTCAAGGACCTGCAGGGCATGGTCGCCGACGCTTTGCCCCGCATGTTGTCCAAGGCCGCCTACAAGGGCGGGGAGCCCGTCAGCCTGGACGGGGGCGAGATCGAGAGCCTGGTCGGGTCGCTCACCGACACCCAGGTTGCCGAACTGATCCAGACCATCCAGACCCTCAACACCCCCATCGACGCACTCCCAAAAGAAGTGCGCGACCTGATCGGCTAGCGGACCGGCTCGCGCAGCACCCCGGGATGCTCGCCCAGCTGCGCGTGGCCCGCAGCCTGGGCATTTCCTACAAGCGGTGGCTCGGCTGGGAGCCGACCCCGGACGACCCGATCGAATGGGACCGCGACGAGCGCGACTGGATGATGGCGCTCGACGCCTATGAGCACGGGCACAAGTGTCCGGTGTGCGGTATGGACATCGGCTTCTGCCATGACGAGGTGGCCGTAGCGACCGCGTTCAGAAGCGCGGGCGTGGAGACCTGCCACGTGGGACGGATGCGCGAGCTTGCCATGGCCCAGTTCTCCCAGTCCGGCACCGTGGACGCGCCCAACTCACAGACCACGAAACTCAACCCCAGATAGCGGAGGTGGTGCGTTTTGGCACTCAATCAGAACATCGTCATCAGGCTGATGGCGGACAGTGCGGATTACACCGCCAAGATGCAGGCCGCCTCCGCTTCCGCCACGCAGCTGTCCACGGCGCTCGAGAAGCCCATGAGCAAGGGCGAGCGGTTCGCCGCCACCGGGCAGAAGGTCGCGCTGGGAGTGGGTGCCTTGAGCGCCGCCGTGGGCGTGGCTGCGGTGAAGGCGTTCGCCGACTTCGACGAGTCCATGAGCGCCGTCAAATCCAATACCGGCGCGACCGGCAAGACCCTGGACGATCTCACTCAGGCGGCCCTAGAGGCCGGCGCGGTGACCGTGTTCTCGGCCACCGAATCCGCCGACGCCATCAATGAGCTCGCCAAGGCCGGCGTATCCACCAAGGACATCCTCAGTGGCGGACTCACGGGTGCCCTCGACCTTGCGGCATCAGGGCAGATGGGTGTCGCCGACGCGGCTGAGCTCACCGCCAGCGCCCTGAACGAGTTCGGGCTGGAGGGCAAACAGGCGTCCCATGTGGCCGACCTGCTGGCCGCAGGTGCCAACACGGCCCAGGGCGGCGTGCAGGACATGGGCGAGGCGCTCAAGATGGTGGGTGTCAGCGCCAGCCAGTTGGGCATGAGCATCGAGGAGACCACCGGTGCCATCACCATGATGGCATCCAAGGGCATCGTGGGTTCCGACGCGGGCACCCAGCTCAGGTCCGCGCTGATCGGTCTGACCAGCGCTTCCGGCCCGGCCAGGAAGGAAATGGAACGGCTGGGCATCAGCATGTACGACAGCCAGGGGCAGTTCGTCGGGCTTGCTGATTTCGCGGGCCAGCTCAAGGAGAAGCTGTCGGTCCTCACCCCGGAGCAGCGCGCCAACACCATGAGCATCCTGTTCTCCAACGCGGCCATGAGCGTCGGCAACACCCTGTACGAGCAGGGTGCGGAAGGCGTCAACAACTTCACGAAGCAGGTCAACCAGCAGGGGTTCGCCGCCAAGCAGGCCGCCCAGCTGACCGACAACCTCAAGGGCGACGTTGAGCAGTTCGGCGGCGCTGTTGAGACATCCCTTATCAAGATAGGCTCAGGTGCGAACGGTCCCATCCGAAAGACCGTGCAGGGGGTCACAGACCTGGTGACGGCCTTCGGCAACCTGCCCGCCCCGGTGCAGCAGACGGTGGTCATGCTCGGCTTGGCGTCGGGGGCTGCTGCCGGGCTGCACAAGATCTTCGGGAATACTGCGCAGAGCACCAGCGCGCTCAGCCGCAGTTTCGGGCTGGTCGTCGACCCGGTGCAGCGCGTGCAGGCTGCCATGGGGCATTTCCGCACGGCGGTGGAGCAGGTGAAGCTGTCCACGGCCACCTATGAGGTGCAGATGCAGCGCATGGGCACCGCCACCAGCGCCCCCACCCTGCGTTTGGGTGCGCTCAAGAGTGTCGGGTCGGGCATCGTCGATATGCTCGGCGGCCCGTGGGGTATCGCCCTGGCGGCGGCAGGCGCGGCTCTCACCGCCTGGTCTGCCCATGCCGAGCAGGCCAAGGCCGCTGCCAGGCAACTGTCCGAAGCCATGGAGGCAACCGGGGACGACAGCGAGGCCCTGATTGACCAGCTGAAGACCGGAGACAACATCGACTGGGGCTGGGTGCAGAAAGGAAACACCGGCTTCGGGAGTCTCCGGGACATGCTCGACGCAGCCGGCATCTCCTGGGCCGACTGGGCCCGGGCGGTGCAGGGCGACGAGAAGGCTATCGAAAGCGCCGACAAGAAGATCCGGGATCTGGCCGCTACGGGCTGGCATAGCGTAGGCATCATCACGGAGTACAACACCAAACTCAGCCAGCAACAGAAAGCAGAGAAAGAGGCTGCCGAGACCAGCAAGAAATCGAAAGCAGCCAAGGAAGAGCTGGCTGATGCCGACAAGAAGGGGGCGGACGCGGCAGGGGCCCTTGCGGACGCCCAGGGGGATGCTGCGGAGCAGGAGCAGAAGGCCGCCGATGCTTCCTCCATACTGACGAACAACCTCAACGCCACCAGCAAGGGCCTGGATGCGGAGGCAGCGGCACTTGGTGAGGTCGTGAGCGCCCTGAAGCAGTATTACGGGTTCAAACTGAGTGCCTTCGATGCCGACACCAAATGGGGCAAGGCGCTGAACACGGCGGAGGAGTCCCTGAAGAAGAACGGTGCGGGGCTGGACGCGAACACCGAAAAGGGGCAGGCCAACAGGGACGCCCTGAAAGGCCTCGTGGACGCGGCGGACCAGTCGGCCGAGGCGCACGCCCGAAACGGCGAAGGCATCGAAAAGGTCAGCCAGGTCATGGACGAAGGCAGGGAGAAGTTCCTCCACTATGCGAAGGCCATGGGCATGAGCGAGGAGGAGTCCGCCGCCTTCGCCGACTCGGTGGGCCTGTCGTCCGAGAGGGTCAACGAGCTTATGGTGCAGGTCGAGAGGACCAATGCGAAGCCGCTCAAGATCAAGGATGAAGCCAGTTCGGTCCTGGATAAGGTAAAGGCCAAGGCCGAGGGTCTTGCGGACGGCAAGACCATACAGATCAAGGGTGACGACAAGGACTACATGGAAAAGGTGTCCCAGGTCACCCAGGTGGAGATCAACCCGAAGACAGGCACCCTCGATCTTGATAAAAAGCAGTTCGACATAGCCCTGGCGTTGGCGAACGGTGCCCGCATCGACCCGAAGACAGGCCAGCTGCTCGCGGACAACAACAAGTTCTGGGAGACCTTCGCCCGGACGCAGGGGTGGACCATCGAACCGAAGCACGGAATCATCAACGCCGAGGACAGCAGTTTCCGCGCCGCCAAGGCGTATGTGGACAGCATGCCCGCGACCCAGACGAAGAGCATCATCTTCGAAAGGGAGTTCATCGACAAGTACGTCAACACGGGCAAATCCGGCAGCTCCATACCGGGCATGCCAGGGGGGCCTCCCATGGCGACGGGCGGCCTGGTCATGGGTCCGGGGACCGGCACGAGTGACGACGTTCCCGCCCGCCTGTCCAATGGCGAGTATGTCATCCGGGCGGCTGCGGTCAAGCAGTATGGCGTGCAGTTCCTCGATGCTCTTAACCTGCAGCGTTTCGCCACTGGGGGGCTGGTGCGGCAGTATGCGGCGGCTCCGGTGCCGCAGGTGAACGATGTGGTGCCGAACGTGCAGGTGCCGGATGCCGGCGTGGTGAGAGCCATCGAGCATCTGGAAGGCATGCTTGGACCCATCATCAGCGAGTACGCGCCGAAGCTGGGTGAGCGGGACTTCGCAAGGCAGGCGCGGAAGGCGGTGGGAGTATGAGAACGTTCCACTACAGCTCCGGGGCACAAGGTGTGGATCTGAACGATCCTGATGGTGCCCTGGTGGGGCAGATCGCGGACATCCGCACCCACACGTGGGAGTACTCGATGTCCGCCAGGTCCCTTACTGGGGTGTCCAAACCGGCGAGGGAGACAGGCGTCGTGGCTATTTTCCAGGACAAGGGAATCCTGGAGGCGGCCACGGCGCGGTGGGATGCGGACATGCGTAACGGCGTGCCGGGGGTCCTTGAAATCGACGGCTGGACACAGCGCGCCTATGTGTCCGGGGTCAAGCCCGACTACGTGACACCGGGCCTGGTACGGGCCGAGCTCACGATTGTCCTGCTGGACGGTTGGTGGCGCAGGGGCACGACCCAGGCGTTCAACCCGGTGCTGCTGCCCGCCGCGCGGTGGCTGGATTACCCCTACGATTACCCTCATGATTTCGCCCCCGGACAGCTGGGTGCGCGGGTGTCCAACCCGTCGCTCACCGCCTCTCCGATCAAAATGGTGATCTACGGCCCCGCCACCAACCCGTACGTGGTGATAGGCGCTAACCGCTACCAGGTGGATGTGAGTGTGCCGGCTGGCGGCTACCTGACGGTGGACGGGGTGCAGCGCTCCATCGTCGTCACGAGTCCAGAGGGCGACAAGCTTGATGTGTTCGCAGCCGGACACCGAGGGAGGGGCCGAGACAGGGGCGAGTACATTTTCCAGCCGATCCCACCCGGCTCCAGCGACGTGTCCTGGGCCAACGGCTTCGGCTTCGACCTGACCGTGTACGAGGAGAGGAGCACCCCGCCGTGGACCTGATAGTGACCGACCCGTCCGGACGCGACCAGGCCAGCCTGGAGGACTACGACCTGGACCTGGCCTACGGCAGCGACGAAAACGACTTCACCCTGACCTCCCCGACAGGCCCCCGCCTGTCCAAGGACTGCCTGATCTACATGGACGGCACGGAGTACGGGGGCCTGGTCTCCCGCGTGGAGACCGCCAAGAACGGGGACGCCACGGTACTGACCTACAAGGGCCCCACATGGACCGGACTACTGTCCGAACGCGTCCTGTGCCCCGACCCGGGACAGGACTACCTGACGGAATCAGGGGACGCGAACCGTGTCCTGGCCCGCCTGCTCGCCCGGACGGGACTGGACGGCGTGATGCGTGCCGAACCCGCCGACAGCGGGCTGCAAGTCAACGCATATCAATTCGACCGGTACACCGACCTGTACACGGGCGCACGCAAGATGCTCTCCACGTGCGGCGGCAAGCTGTGCATGGAACGGCGGGACGGGGTCACGTGGCTGAGCGCCCGTAGGGTTGTGGACTATGCGGATGCGGTGGACTCGGACCGGATCGATTTCAACGCCGAGCGAGATTACCGTCCGGTCAACCACCTGATCGGCCTGGGTGAGGGCGAACTGCGGGAGCGTGCCAGGAGCGACTGGTTCGCCGATGCGCAGGGCCGGGTGTCCCAGGTGCAGACCCTGACCGGGCTGGACGAGGTGGCCGCCGTCTACGACTACTCCAACGCCAAGGCCGAAGAGCTGTCCGACAACACCCGCGACAAGCTCAAGGAGCTGCAAAGCCAGGGCGAGATCAGCGTGGTGGTGCGCGAGGGCGAGTCCTATGACATCGACGACTCCGTGACCGGGCGGGACAACCTGACCGGCTTGACGGTCCACACCGTCATCGCCAAGAAGATCGTCAAGGTGTCACGTGGCGTGCTGAGCGTGGACTACGAGGCAGGCAAGAGCGACAGATCCTCCTTGAGCCTGTCGGCCAGTGCCGAGAGCACGCCCGGAGGGCGCACCTACTATGCCGGTGACGGCCTGACCCTGACCGGCAACACCTTCGCCGCGCAGGTCACCCCAGCCACGCTCAAACCCGTAGCTGACAAGGCCACCGAGGCGCTGCGGACCGCATCGGCCATCAGCGCCGGCGTCGGACAGGCCCAGCAGGAGGCGCGGAACGCCACCGCCGACGCAACCCTGGCGAACGATGCCGCCCGGCAGGCCCAGGCCACGGCTGATGGGGCCCAGTCCATGGCGGAGCAGGCCATGCGGCAGGCTCAGGACGCCCGCTACGAACTGCCGGTGGCAACCGCCGACACCCTCGGCGGTGTCAAACCGGACGGGCGCAGCGTGACCATCAGCTCGGACGGCACCCTCAGCGCCATCATCCCGACCACCAACCTCGACGCCACCCACCCCGTGGGCAGCGTCATCACCAACACCACCGGCACCGACCCGTCCGCCGTCTACGGCGGCGTATGGCGGCAACTCCCATCCCTGGGCGCATGGACCTACGAAAGGACCAAATAACCATGGCTAAAACCGACAACATCACCAGATACGAGTGTGACCGCTGTCACCAGGCGGCCCATCTGACTGGAGACGACCCCAGGCGTAGTGACTGGCGGCAAGTCAGACGCTACACCTCTGACGGGGTGGAATCCGAGCGGCTGCTTTGCTCGGCGTGCTACCGAGACTACCGCTCCCTGGTCGTCGGACAGGACAACGACTTCAACAGGTGGATGATCCAAGCCCCTGCAGACGAGAAAAGCAAGGAGGACCAGATATGAGTTGCGAACTGGTGACGGGGTTCGCCGGCAAACCCCACGTGAGCGCCACCCAGATCGGTGCCCAGAACGTAGGGGCAATCGGGGGCGGCAGGTACGTGCTCAGCGGCATCGGTGACGAGCTGAGCGGCAGCATGAGTAACGCCAACACCTTCGTCCTGGGCACTGGCGGGCTCATGTTCAATGGACGCTACGTGCACTGCGAGTCACCCACCCAGGTGACCATTTCCTCGGGCGGACAGGGAGTCAAGCGCAACGACCTGGTCGTATGCCGCTACGAAAAGGCGTCTGACGGTAGAGAGTCAGCACGCATCATCGCCATCAAGGGCACCCCGACCAGCGGCACGCCCGCAGACCCGGACCACCACGACTCGCCTATCTGGAGCGGCACCAACGCGGCTGACATGCCCTTGTACCGCATCCCGATAGACGGCATAAGCGTAGGCACCCCGGTACCCGTCTTCCGGATTTTGCATAGCGCCAGCGACGTACAGGACCAGGTATCCGGCATGCCACGCCAACCGTTCGGCACGAAGGTGATCAATTGGCAACCCGGAACACGACAGGGGTGCCAGCTGGCAAGCCCCGAGGACATCCAGAAGCTGTTCGGGCACGGCTGGGACACCAACAACATGGCCGGCTACGCCATGTGCACCTCCGATGACCAGCTGGACGTCATCAGCTGCGACTACTACGGCGGCTTCAACGCCCGCTTCAACGTGCACACTGGCGGCCTGCACCGTATCAACTGGTGCATCACCGACTGGTCGAACACTCCCGACGCCATAAGGTGAGGACTCCAAATGCCTGAAATCCAGCTGACCGAAGGGGCGCCGACACTCTCGGCCCCAACGACGCGCTCGCCGACTTCTTCAGTGGTCGGATGCCCTGGGCGGAGGTGAAATGACTGAAGTACTGATCGATCTGGTTGAGAACCTGGTGTTTCCCATGCTGATACCCGCCCTGACGGGTGTCTGCGGCTGGCTGTTGAACGGGCACCGCAAGGAGGAGGAGCGGGACCGTGCCGTGGAGGCCGGTCTGCGCACCCTTCTTCGCGCCGAACTGTTGGATATCCACGCGAAGTGTGCGCCTCAGGGTCATGCTCCGCTTGCGGTCATGGAGGAGGTGGAGCGCATCTACCAGGCGTACCACAGCCTGGGCGGCAATGGGACGGGCACGAAGATCTACGAGGAGATCAAGGCCCTGCCCACCGTGGGCTGACCCGGTCCTGCCGTCGTCGAGCCACCTGTCCGGGTGGCTTTCTTTTATCCCTTTGAGAGGAGGCCGTATGCGGCTGCCGAGATTGAAGACCGTCGCTCTGTTCTGCCTGACCTTGCTGGCCGTGGTTGCGGTCGGTGCGGTGGTGGCGGCGGCCAGGCTGGTGCTGTCGTGGTGTGTGGGACGGCTCCTGGCGTTCTGCCTGACGCTATTGCTTCTTACCGCCTGACCGCTTTCACTCTGTTCCATTTGTTGTTTACCGCCGCCCGTCCGGGTGGCGCTTTACCTATGAGGAGGTATCCATGTCCTACCAGGACATCACCCAGTACAATGCCGCCTGCTTCACGCCCGGCAGGCCCTACGGCATCACATCCATCACTATTCACTGGTGGGGCGACCCGAACGACGGCCCCACTTTCGATGGCGTCATCCGTACATTCACGTCCGGTGCGCGCGGCACGTCCGCCCACTATGTGGTCGAGGACGGGCGTGTGGCCTGTCTCGTTGCCCCGGGTGACCGCGCCTGGGCGTGCGGGGACGGCGTGGGCGTCGGGTCGGGCGGCAACGACACGAGCATCTCGATAGAGTGCAACCCCCGCCAGAGCGACGGGGACTACCGGACGGTCGCCGAACTGGTGCGGGACCTGCGCGCCGTGTACGGGGACCTGCCCCTGTACCCGCACAGCCGCTGGTTCAACACCCGGTGCCCCGGCACCTATGACCTGTCCAGGATCGACCGGATTGCCCGGGGCCTGCCCGACACAGGACACACGCCTCCCGCCCCTGCGGGGCCGGCCCAGGTCCGGCCCGGTCTCGCCGCCCATGTCCACTACCGGCTGCATCGGCAGGGCGGAGACTGGCTCGACGAGGTGACCGACTACGGGCCGGGCGACGAGGGGTTCGCTGGTCTACCCTGCTCTGCCCACGACCTGCTGACCGTGCGCGTGGATGAAGGCAAGCTGCGCTACCGGGTCCACATGCTGGGCGGCGACTGGCTCGACTGGGTGGACCGCTCCGACATCAACGACACCGTGAACGGGTGCGCGGGCGTGCCGGGACAGGTGATTGACGCAGTGCAGCTGTATTACACGACACCGGCTGGACGCACCCTCGCCCAGGCCTGGTACCGCAGTCAGACCGCCGCCTGCCAGGGATGGCTGCCCGTGTGCTGCGACGACGGTGGCAGCGTCCCCGGCTTCGACGGGTGGGCCGGTATGCTCGGCGAACCCCTGGACCGCCTCCAGATCGCCATCACCGACAGCAACCCCTTCTGACCGAGAGGAGACACCCTTGACCGACCCCAACACCATGCCCAGGCACGCCGACCCGGACAGGCAGGACGGGTACACGCCAGTCTTCAGCGACAGGATACGCACCATCATCTATGTGACCGGACTGGTCGCCTCCATCGTCGGACTCGGTTTCATGTGCTTCGGGCACCCCGAGATCGGCGGCTTCATCAGCACTGCCGCAGGGGCACTGACCGCAGGGTTCGGTGTCGCCTACAACCCCGTAAGACTCTCGGGCAAGTAGCCTGCACCCGCTACCACGCCCCTCGTTCCGGGAAACCGGAGCGGGGGGCGTTTTCTGCGTTCAAGGCCCGAGGCAACGCCCATCGCAATCCATCGCTCCCCATCGCAATCCATCGCCGTATCATCCACGTATGGCTTACTTCCCCGATGCCGTTTCTCAGATACCCGACAACCACCCCGACTACATCCCCGCCCCTCCCGACCGGAGGGCACGACTCACGGTCCTCCTGCACAAATACCTCGACCAGATCATCGACCAGGAGCACCAGCCGGGAATGACCAGACAGGAACGCGAACACCTGGCCGGACTACACCAGCAAGTGAAAGCGGACATCGCCTCCATCAGGTACGGGGCCAGGGAGAGCGAGGTTCGGGACATGGAGCGCAAGTATGGAACACCCCGTTGAATTTCGTTTTGCCGATTATGGGTCACACATGGGTCACACATTTGGTTTACTGGACTCGGAATCTACATATAGTAAAACCCCTGCTTCCTTGGCGGGAGTAGGGGTTTGAGGTGGGGTGGCTAACGCGGCTCGAACGCGCGACCTCCTGAACCACAATTATGGGAAACGCTCTTCCGGTGGTAGACTTGTCAAACAGGAAACGGCGGAATTCCAACGTTTGCCAGGCTATAACCATGCTGCAACCTTGCTGTAACCGTGCAGTAGGATGGGTCACACATGGGTCACACATTTGGTTCAGGAGGTCGTGATGCCGAAGCAGAGGGCCGCAGGTGCAGCCAAGCCGTATCGCTATTGGCACACCTACAAAGTCGTAGGCGAGGACGGGAAGACCGTCACCAGACGCAGCCAGCGGTGGATGGTCAGGCTTGATCTGGGGTACGACTCCTCCGGTCGGCGCATACGCAGGACCATCACGGGGAAGACCAGCGAGGCGGTCAAGGAGAAGCTCAGGGAGGCCCGGTCGGAGCTCGCCGAGACCGGCACCGTTGACCGTGGCAAGGTCAAGCTGGGCGACTACGCGCACCAGTGGCTTGAACACAAGTCCCGCGAGGCCGACCCCAAGACGATTGAGATGTACCGTACCGTCATCGACCGCCACCTCGACAGGTACGCGGGCCTCCCGCTCGCGAAGATCGTGCCGAGCACGGTCCGTCGCATCCTCGAAGAAGCCCAGGCGTACGACCAGAAGGGCAGCCCGAAAGGTCCCGCAGGCGTGAGCCTGAAACGGCAGATACGCACCTGCCTGAACCAGGTCATGCAGGCCGCATGGGCCGACCGGCTCATACCCTCGAACCCGGTCCTGGCGGTCAAGACGCCAAGCCGGAAGGACCAGGGGGAGGGGCGCAGCGCGTTCAGCGTGCCCGAACTCCGCTCCATGCTCGACGTATCATCCCGCATGCCCGTGGAGGAGGGCACCATCTGGTGGTGGCGGCTACTTACCGGCATGCGGCAGGGGGAGATACTCGGCGCGACCTGGGACAGCCTCAACATGCGCACCGGCGTATACACGGTGGACTGGAAGCTCCAGACCGTGACCAAGGTCCACGGCTGCGGCGAACCCGACCACGGCGCGTACCCGTGCGGCAGGAGGAAGCCCGCCCTGTGCCCGGACGCGCGGTGGCTCACCCCGGACGGGTACGACATGCGCCCCCTGTGCGGCTCCTACGCACTCACCCGGCCCAAGTCGCGCACCGGCAGGATCGTGCCCATCGTGCCGCCGCTCATGGAGGCCATGCGCCGCTACCGGAAGGCCACCAGGGACACCCCCGACCCGTACGGGCTCATCTTCCGGCGCGAGGACGGCATGCCCATCTCCAAGAAGAAGGACACCGAGGCCTTCGCCTCCCTCATGCGCGCAGCCGGTATCGACCCGTCCAAGCACACCGGCCACGAGACCAGGTACAGCGCGGTGACCCTCCTCGCCAGCCAGGGAGTCGACCTCCAGCTCATCCAGGAGATCGTCGGACACTCAAGCGAGGCCATGACCATGCACTACCGCACCGCAGGCCTGGAGGAGCGCAAGCAGGCCATGCTCAAACTCGACTCGGCACTCGGCATAGACTGAGCCGCAGCGGGAAGCAAAGATAACGAAAACGGGAGCGGCACTTGGCGCAAATCCTCTTCTGTCAGACGCTGACGATGCTCTGCATGGTAGCTGGTCGAGGGGTATCAGGGCTACTACTTTGCAGGGCATTGCAAGTGAGGAAAAGCAGGGCGGGTGTACCCCCCCGTCTGTTAGGCTGAAACCAGATCGTGATAAGGAGGTGGTGAAAATGAGTACGAAACCGTCGAGAATCTCCAATGATGATATTCGGGTCTTTGCTGACGGACTGTCAATGTTCTTTCGAGAGTCGAATGAGCCGGGTGATTTGAAGCTCGACCTAGACCGTGTTTTGGAGGCACTGAATGCTGATGTTCTCCGCATTCAGGGCATGGAATCTTCCCTCGTGGATGAGAATGGGCGCTTCCATATATTTATCCCCTCCATGACATCGAATCGCAGAGATCGCTTTACGATAAGCCACGAGATAGGTCATTATTTCCTGCATTACAGGTTACTTCCTCCCGAATCGGTGAAATTGCCCATCAAATACGGGCGTGGTGACAGGAACCGGGCTGAGACTCAGGCAAACGTGTTCGCGTCATCTTTCCTGATGCCCGAAAAGCTCTTCAAGGATGAGTATGAAAGGCTGGGTGGCGACTCTTGGGCTGTAGCGGAATCTTTCGATGTTTCACCTGCCGCCGCTGGTGTGCGAGCGCAGGTGCTAGATTTGGCATGACACTTTGAATGGCAGGTTGGTATGGGTGCGAATTCTGGTATTCCGTTGGAGAGACCACAGACTCGACTGTTCTTTTCCGTGGACTTGGTAGGGTCCACTGCTTACAAGCAAACCGAACCGAAATGGCAGCCTAAGTTTCTGTCCTTTTACCGCGAATTCCCCCAGTGCTTAGCCAATTCACTGCGGGAGCAGGAGGCAAAACTGCCCAATGGGACAGAGTTGCCTAAGCCGGTTTTTTGGAAAGCAGTCGGTGACGAGCTTTTGTACGTGTGCCCGGTGGAGAGTATGGCACAGATCAGGTTCGCGGTTGATGCCTGGCTTGAAGCACAAAAGAAATACGAGGAGAGCACCCTTAAGGGTGAGAGTCTTCAAAAGACAAAAGGAGCTGTATTCGCGGCCACTTTTCCAGGTCCGGATTGCATGGTCGCCATTCCGCGTGATCCTGATGACAGTGCGGATAGCGACAGTTCCGTAATCAACCTGAACGACAAGGCCGTCAAAAAACTGGCACAAAGTAACAAGATGGCGGATGATAAGTACTTGCTCGACTTCTTGGGACCATCCATTGATACGGGATTTCGGATAATATCCCAGAGCACCGACCGGTACTTCACGATGAGTCTCGAGGTTGCCTGGGCTTATGCCGAGAATTCCAGTATCCATGAAATCAACAATGCACACCAGATAGAGCTGCTGGGGGAGAAGCAGCTTAAAGGCGTGTGGAGGAGCCGGGCCTATCCGCTTTTTGCAATTGACCGTATGGCGAACGACCCAGTCAATGACGCTCTGAAGAAGATTCATGATCCTAGGTGCTCTCACGACAAAATCACCAAGATTTTCCTCGCATGCTCCCAATCGGAGAACTGGCCTTCGAGGTTGTACCTCAAAGATAGTATGGTGCCCTGTGTCAATTCTGAACCCGAGGACGTGATTCACGACGGCGATAACACGTCCACAGATATGGAAGGATACGAGCTACAGGATCAAGAAGAGGGAGAACGAGGTGCGCCAGATGGGTCCCCAATTGCTTATGCGACCATGCCAAAGGCTACTTTGTCCATGATAAACTCAGTGCTGGCGGGGCAAGACTCATACGCGCGTAGTATTAAATCGTTTTCGGAACACGTAAAGTCACTCGGGTTCTACCCCGAAGAGAGCTAACCCTTTCGCCTACTTGAGCAGGTCCCAGAGGCTGAACGTGGTCTTCCTGTACACCTTGTTGTAGGCAGCCTTCCTCGGGTTCCTGACCCAGCCCATGCCCTTCTTCCCGTATCCGGGTATGAGTGCCTTCTTCGCCTGTCTCTTCCACTTGGCCGTGGTGCGGGCCTTGAACGAGCGCCGGGGGCTGGGGGTGCGTATACCGTATTTCATCCGTTGCCTCAATCCTTGTCCGAGATGGACAGTGTCAGGTCGTGCCCCGTTGAGTATATTCCGATGCTGTACTTGCCTGTCGAGAGGTGACCACTCCCGCCATTGGGCACTTCATCATGTATCTCATTTACAGACACCCCGAGGGAATCCACGAGGCAGTCCAACCCCGGCAGTCCCTCGCCGGGTGTCGGGTCCTCCAGGCTCGAACTATATACGATGCTGTCGTCGTCCTTCTTGTATTCGACAGCAACCGATGCTCTGGAGCACTTGTCGCCGATCTGCCGTACTGAATTCGCGTTCTGCCCGCCGCAGGCCGCGAGGGGGAGCGTGAGTGCAAGTGCGGCTGCGATGTAAGGTGTTGGTCTTTTCATTTGGCTCCTTGTCCGCTGTGACTCTCAGCAGACTACCAGCGGCCTTGAACGGCGGGCATGGTCGATTCGGTTAACGCGGCGCTTTGTAACGAGGGCGGTCTGTGTCGAGTATCCGTTGGTAGTCCTGGATGATCTGGAGGGTCACATCGAGTTCGCAGGCGATCTGGAAGGGGTCCCCCTCGTAGATGGTTTCAGCGGTTCGATACTCGACTGGGTCCACGAGTTTGAGCGCGGTCTCTCGTCGCGCTCGGTTCTCTATGCGCGACCCGTACACGCCCGTGTGGGAGGTATCGGCATGCTGCCAATGGATGAGTTCGTGGACTAGCGTGCATCGTTTCTGGCAGTAGATAAGCCTCCGGTCAATGAGGATGGTCCTGCTGGCTTCGTCGTAGAAGCCGTTGAAGCCTCTCGGCAGCAGCGCGCTGCTGATTGTCACGTCAAGCGTGTCTGCGTAGCAGCGCATCTGTCCGTACGTCATCGTTGGGGCAAGACCATCCAGCAGCCTCGTGTCCCTATCTGCCATCGCCGCCTTGGGCCTCCTTTTCCTTGGCGGGGTCGATCATGGCCGCAAGTGCATGGTCGCCGGCCCTGACCTTGTCAAGCACGAGGGCCACCTTCTCTTCTTCCGGGAGCCAAGAGAGATCCATGTCAGTTTTTTGGGTTGCATCGGCTCTTTCGGCAGCGTCACTGAGGATTAGGAATGGGTCGACTCCCATGGCTTTGGCCAGAGCATCGATGTCTTCGGTGGTGAAGCTGGTATCCCCGCGCATCTTTCTGAAGAATGTAGATCGTCTGATTCCGGATCGTCGGATGAGTTCCTGGGTTGTCATGCCCACTTCCTGCCTGGTGGACTCAATCGTTTTGATTGCTTGGTCGGTGAATGTGTCTATCTCTTTCATGTTCCTCATAGTAACCAATTTTGGGACTTTCCACAATAAGTACCGTTTTAAGTTGACACGTAGTCCCAAATATGGCACTATCAAGGTGTGCCAAAAATGAGACTCAAGCAATCCTCCACTCGGATAATCCGGGCAGTGAGGGCGGAAGCGGCCCGCTGCGGATACAGCGGCAAGGACGTAGCAAAGGCGTTAGGCAGGGACCCGAAATACGTATACGAGAGGTTCAGGTTACAAAAACCGTTCTCGACCGAGGACCTCAATCAGGTGGCTGAATGGCTTGGTATCACCTTTGGGGACCTGATGAAATCAGCGGAGTTCGATGCCACCATGCATAAGCAAGACTTGTCTGACAGCAGCCTGGCGGCTTGAGATGGATTGGTTGAGGTTAGGAGAAGGACTGCTCGAACTTCTCGCTTCGTTTCACCCCGAGGGCGCTGGTCCAAGTGACGGCGAGATCGGTTATGACGTTTCCGGTAGCGATGAACATGAATCCTGCAGCATTGATGTCGTCAATACCTCGCTGGCTTTCTCTGATCTTCTCGCTCAGGAGATCGCATTTGAGCAGAGCGTTTTCGAAGGGGGCCATCCTGTCGATGTGGCTTTCAGCTATGGTCTTGCCTTCGTGCCGGACGGACACCGCAACGTCCATTGCGGGGTTGGGGCTGTCGTTGGTCACCGTGAGGGTAGAACTCTCCTTGTCGAACTTGAACCCCCAGTCGTAGGCCGTCTGGTCCGCGCTGACGGAAAGCGCCCGCTGGCTGATCGAGTTCGCGTCGCCACTTATCTTGTTCGCCTTGGCTGCAAGGCCGTTGGCCTCGGATGCGATTCGTTCGGAGTCTTTGGCGATCCTGTTGGATTCCTTGGCGAGGGTGTTCGCGTCCTTGGCGAGCTGGTTCGCCTTGCGCGTCTGGATGATGGCGACGGCGGCGGTCAGGGTTCCGAGGATGCCTGTCACGGCTCCGATGAAGGAGATGATCATACCCGGTGTCATATCGGCTTCACCTCTGATTCTTGCCCAAGTAAGAAGAATGCCGCAGCTGCAACTGCGGCGATGACAAAGAAAGTAGGTAAATCCAATGTCAACTGACATTATACAGCCATTCGACTTCAAGGGCCATCAAGTGAGGACCCTGACGTTCGAGACGGGGCAGACCTGGTGGGTGCTCAAGGACGTGTGCGACGTGCTTGGTTTGACCAACTCCCGGGTCGCCATGCAGCGCCTGGACAAGGATGACGTAAGCCAGGCTTACATCACCGATGCCTCCGGCAGGAACCAGCGGACGACCATAGTCAACGAGTCAGGGCTCTTCACGCTGATACTACGAAGCAACAAACCAGAGGCGGGCGAGTTCCAACGCTGGGTGACCCATGACGTACTCCCGGATATCCGCCGCCACGGCGCATACATGACGTCGGACGTGATAGAGCACACCCTCTCCGACCCGGACTATCTGATCCGCCTGGCGCAAACCCTCAAGAAGGAGAAGGAGGCCAGGGCGCTCGCAGAAAAGAAGGTGGGCGAGCTGGAACCCAAGGCCATCGCACTAGACGTGCTGTCCAACGCCGAAGGCACCTACTCGGTAAACGAGGCAGCAAAACTGCTCAGCGACACCGGCTGCTCCTTGCGCGTCAAGGACCTATACGACTGGCTGTCCTCCAACAAGTGGGTATACCGGCGAGACGGGCACTGGCTCGCCAGCCAGGACCGCATCAGGGCAGGCCATCTCCTCATGCGGGGCTACAGCCACCCAGGGCAACGCAAGGATGGAACCACCTTCGCGCTCGCGGCCCAGGTGCGGCTGACCGCCAAGGGGCTGAACCTCATAGCCAGCCGTATCAGCCAGCAGCGGCTTGAGGCCGTCCGTAGTGAGGATGTGGAGGTGGCGGCATGAGCAGGGCATTGCTGTGCGAGGAGGAGGCTCACGAGTATGTGGGCGGTATGCCGGATCGTACGTTCAAAGCGCTCTTCGGTGACCATGCGATTCGTCTGGGGAAGCGGAACTACTACAGGCCGCGCGATCTTGACGAGGTGGTTACGGGTCTTGTCTATGGCGTGCAGCCGGAGGCAGGGAAGTGATGGGTGCGCCTGACTTGTCGTTGTTGGAACTGGAGCGTCTGGACCCGGGCACGCTTGCCTGTTACGGGCTTGGGGGTGGGTCTGGTGGCTCTGATGACTCCGCATGAGATTCGTGACGTGAAGTTCACTTCGTGGCGCGGCTGGTTCGGTCGTCCTGACCGGTATGACGCGGACGAGGTGGACAGGGTGCTTGATGATGCTGCGGACACGGTGGAGCGGTTGTCGCGGTGGGTGTTGGTTGCGAACAGTCGCGTGAATGCCGCGAATGCGGGTCGTCGTCATCGTCGCCGCTCGTTGAGGAGCGGTCGCAAGTCAAGGAAATCAATCGTGAAAGGAGAAGGAAAATGAGCGAGTGGTATCAGCCCCTGGACCCGGAAGAGGTGACGGGCAGGCATCATGTGCGCGTGGTCTTCAGGGACGGGACCGTGATTGAGGGTCGTCTTATCTATGACAATCTGGACGACTTCGTGAGGCTGGGCCCCATGAGGAACGTCCCATGCACCGAAGGACTGCCCGTGGAGGAGACGGGAATGCCGCCTGTACTGACAAGAAGCTCGGACGACAGTTGGCACCCGTTCCCCGACGTCAAGTCGATAACGCATGTCTGGGACGAACGTGACTGGGAGCCGGTCGAACCCGCAGATGCGGTCGTTGGAGACGCAATAGTCGTCAATGGGCGGCTTTGGAAGATAAGCCACATTGACGTTGTCCGCCAGTGCATCTCGGTCAACCACAACTTTACTTACGACCTGGACCAGTCCATGGTGTCGGTGTTCCTGCGGTCCCGGTCGTCTGTGCCTACCCGTCCTGGCTTCTACAGGGACAAGCACGGGGAGTACTGGGCGAGAGCGTTCGAAAATGGCGGGTGGTACCGCCTTGGCTCGGGGGATGAGATAAGAACCTGGCCATCTGAATTCATGGATTTGTACATGCCGTTGACCCGCGTTGAGGCGGAATTCAAGGAGGTCGACTGATGGTGTCGAGAAGCAGGGATGTGGCCGAGGCTCTTGCCGAGGGTGAGTACACGCCGTTTGAGGCGGCCCAGCAGTTGGCGTTGGCGCAGTCGATGCAGCGTCAGCTCAAGCGGCAGGTCGACGCGTTGAAGGAGTACCTGACGGATCGGTTGGATGCCAGGGAGCATCTGACGACCGGGCTTGGCACGGTGTCGGCGAAGCGGGGGAGCGAGCCCCGGTGGAAGGTGAAGGACCCGGTGGCGTTCGCCGGCTGGCTGTCCGAGCACGGGGAGGAGTCGAGCGTTGAGCGGGTGTCGTACCCGGTGGAGTGGGTGACCAAGCATGACGCGATCGAGCATCTGATCGGACAGCATGGCGGCGAGACTCCCGAGGGTGTCGAGCTGTCGCGAGGCACGGGAGACACGGTGGCGGTCAGCAAGGTGAAGGACTGGGCTGAGATCCTGGCGGACTCGGCGGCTCAGGAGCAGGCGGGCAGTCTGCTCGGCATCACGGCGGACGGCGAACCGTCCCCCGGGGAGGAACAAACGGAACAGGGGGAGGAGAACCCATGGGCCAGGATCTAGCGGAACGCACGCCGACCGGTGAGGAGATACAGCTGCAGATGCAGTGGGCGAAGCTGGCGGCAGGGGGTGACATCCTCCCCGACGCGTACAAGGGCAAGCCTGCGGACATCCTGGTCGCGATCGGGTTCGGTTCGGCGATGGGGCTTTCGTTCGCGGACAGCCTGTACCGGATCAACGTGATCAAGGGCAAGCCGACCATGAGCGCGGAGCTTATCGCCAGCCAGGTCCGCAAGGCCGGGCACAAGCTGCGCATCTACAAGGACCCGGAGCGTGAGAGCGTGAGGGCCGTCATCGTCCGCAGGGACGACCCGGAGTTCGAGTTCTCCGCCGTCCGTGACCGGGAGTGGGCCAAGCGGATGGGCCTGTCCGGCAAGGACAACTACCGGAAGCAGCCGATGACGATGCTGATGTGGCGCGCGATCACGGCGGTCGCCCGTGAGGCGTGCCCGGAGGCCCTGTACGGTGCGGGCTACACGCCGGACGAGCTGGACGACATGCCCGCCGTCCCGGTGCGGGAGGAGACCGCCGACGTGGTGGTGGACCCGGCACCGTCCAAGGAGCAGTGCAAGGCCATCAGCGGCGCGCTGCGCCGGTGCGGGGTGACCCACAAGGACGACGCGGCCATGGTCCTGCAGCGGCTCACGGGACGGGACGGCGTGAAGCGGACCGACGACCTGACGCTGGTCGAGGCCGAGGACTTCCTGTCAAGCCCGGACGTCCTGGAGCAGCGGATCAGGCAGTGCCTGCCGCAGGACGCGCCCGAGGAGCCCGCCCGGCAGGGCGGGGACGGTGAGGAGGCCCAAGATGATGCCTCTCGCTGATTTCCTCTGGCTGTGCGCAGCCGGCCTGTGCGGCGCGGTGTGCGTGTTCGCTTCCTGCTGGACGTTCGCGCACCCCCAGCTTGGTCTGCTCGACTTGGCCGCCCTGGCGGGGTTCGGTTGGTGCGTGGAAAGGGGTGAGCGCCCATGAGCGTGAGCGAAGAGCGCGGAAATACGGGGCGTGTCCCCGAGGACGGGTGGCGGTTCGACTGCGACGCGGCCAACTGCGACCAATTCATCTCCATCTACAGGGACGGGAACGTGTTCGACAGTTCCACCTTCGGGTCAATCTGGACCGTTTCCGATTTCACCGATGCGGAGACGGCTTTCGATCTTGTTGCCGACGAGTTCGGATGGCAGAGGGGGACCCTGGGCGTGCAGCGGGGACACCACTACTGCGCCCTGCATAGTGAGGAGGTCGGTTCATGACTCTTTCAACCAGGGCGGGGTGCCCGTGTGCGACGTGTTCCCGGCTGACCAGTGGCGAGTGCTGCAAGTGCTGGTCACCGTCGTGTGCAAAGGCCATCTGGCATGGCTACACGTGCAACTGGGAGGCCGAGCGTTCGCACCCGGTCACCCGCCGCTACCGGAGTGAGGACAACCCGATCGTAATCAACGACTTCAAGAAGGAGGCCTGACATGGCCGGAGAGACCATCATCACCATCATCGGCAACCTGACCGCTGACCCCGAGGTGCGGGCCACGCAGAACGGGGGGAGGGTGGCGAACGTCACCATCGCCTCCACGCCGAGGCAGTACAACCGCACGTCGGGCCAGTGGGAGGACGGGGATGCTCTGTTCCTGCGCTGCTCGGCGTGGGATTCGCAGCACCAGCCTTTGGCTTCGAACATGCAGGCGAGCCTGTCCAAGGGCATGAGGGTGATCGCCCAGGGCCGGCTGGTGCAGCGTTCCTACCAGGACCGTGAGGGCAACAGCCGTACGGTCGTGGAGCTGCGCCTGGACGAGATAGGCCCGGCCCTGACCCGGGGCACCGCCCAGGTCACCAGGAACAACAGCAACGGCGGCGGCAGCCAGGGTGGTGTTGCCGGGTTCGGCGGTCAGTCCGCGTGGGGCGGGGGAGCGTCCCAGGCCCCCGCGCCTCAGGGACAGTACGCGCCGGGACCGGCAGGATCGCAGACGGGCGCACCGGAACAGGACCCGTGGGCGTCAGAGCCGGAATTTTGAAAGGAAGGGAGATGCAGATGCCGAAAGAGACCGGAACCGTCGAAGACACCGCAAGTGGACGGGCAGGCCAGACGCTCCTTGAACGCGTCACCGAGGACATGGAGAACGACCGCATCGACCCGGAGAACGTTGTCCATGTCGCAAACATGGACGGGGAACATCTCGACTGGCCCGCGTTCGTCGACATGGCTCGCGGCATCCACCCGGACAACCACGACTGTCTTGGCCTGGTCGTCCGGTATCGGGACGGAGATCACATCGAGGGACATGCCTACGTATACGAGACACAGGGGAAGGAAGCGGCGTATGAGCAGGGTCCGCTTTGATCCGTTCGCCGGGGTTGAGACGCCGCCCGAGCCTGACCGGGTGTGCCCGGAGTGCGGCTGCGCGGTCTGCGTGGCGGGCCGCTGCACGGGATGCGGGTGGCCGTCCTGGGAGGCGTGCGCATGAGCAGGCAGAAGGACAAGGGCACGAGGTTCGAGACCGCCGTCCTGCGGTACCTGCGTGACCGTATAGGCGACCCCGAGGGCATGATCCGCAGGGAGACCCTGCACGGGAACGCCGACGAGGGCGACATCAAGGGCCTCTACATCAACACCAGGAGCCTGGTCCTGGAATGCAAGAACGTAAACCGGTTCTCGCTGTCCGACTGGCTGGGCCAGGCGCGGCAGGAGGCGGCGAACGCGGGTGCCGACTACGGGATGGTGGTCTTCCACCGTCCCGGCAGGGGAGAGGCGAGCATGGGCGACCAGTACGTGCTGATGGACCTGGACACGCTCGCCCGCCTCGCAGGAGCACAGGACATGAACAAGGAAAGGGAAGAACATGAGTGAAGCCAAAGTGCTCGGTCCGGCTTCGCAGACCGGCCCGTACCGGATCGTGTGGATCAGGGAGGACGGGGCGTGAGGTATGTGAGCCTGTTCAGCGGCATCGAGGCGGCGAGCGCGGCGTGGGGCCGGTTGGGTTGGGTGCCGGTGTCGTTCAGTGAGATCGACCCGTTCCCTTCGGCGGTGCTGGCCTGCCGGTTCCCGGGCGTGCCGAACCTTGGTGACATCACGAAGATCGATTGGAGCAAGCATGGAGAGTGTGTATCAGCCGACCTTGTGGTCGGGGGAAGCCCCTGCCAGTCCTTCAGCATCGCAGGGACCCGCACGGGTCTCGATGGTGCCTCCGGACTCATGTGGGAGTATGTTCGGGCGGTACGTGAGCTCCGTCCTCGCTGGCTTGTCTGGGAGAACGTCCCGGGAGCGCTCAGCAGCTCGAGCGGGCGGGATTTCGGATGCCTCCTCGAAGCGTTGGATGACCTCGGGTACGGTCTGGCATGGCGGGTACTGGACGCGCAGTTCTTCGGAGTGGCCCAGCGCCGCCGCCGTCTGTTCCTTGTCGGCAGTCTTGGAGACCAGCGTGCCTCGGAAGTACTGTTTGAGTCCGAGAGCCTGCGCTGGGATCATCCGTCGAGCCGAGCAAAAAGGCAAGCCCTTACCGGACCGGCTCAAGGCGACGCTGGAGGCGCAGGCGGTGGGGGAGGTTGCCTGACCCCGTGGGACGTCCAGTCCCGCAGGATACACGATTGCGACCACGCCTGGCCTGCACTCTACGCCGGAGAGGGTGGCGGACACGGATACGTCGCCCTGACCTCCCGAATGGGCACGGGCGGCAACCAGGTACCCCTCGTCCAGGAGCCCGACACCTACTGCCTGCACAATACCGGTTTCGGTTCGGACGTGGACGAGGACGTGTCCGGCACGCTCCTCGCCAGCGACGTCAACCACCCCAAGGCCGTGGCCTGTCTGCCCGGCCCTGGGTCGCGGCCCGCCACCCTGCAGGTCCGTGGCGGCAAGGAGGGTGGCGGCAAGGGTGCTCTGGTCCAGGACGACATGAGCGCGACCCTCACCGTCGCCCAGACGCGGACCCTCTTCCCCGGGGACGGGACCGTGCGTCGTCTCACCCCCACCGAGTGCGAGCGCCTCCAGGGTTTCAAGGACGGGTGGACCGACGTCCCGTACCGGGGTGCGGAGCACGCGCCCGACAGTCCGCGCTACAAGGCCCTCGGCAACAGCATGGCCGTACCCGTCATGCGGTGGATCGGCCAACGGATACAAGAAGCAGAAGGAGGTGCCTGACATGGCCGGTAGACGCGGTTACGCGAAGCTGAAGAACGACTTCTACCTGAACGGGAAGATCAAGGAGCTACGTGTCGTCTGCCCGTCCGCCGTGGGGGCGTTCGTGTTCGCCATCGCCTACTGCTCGGACAACCTGACGGACGGGCGTATCCCCGACCGTGATCTGCGTTACGTGCTGGGGGTCACCGATGAGGAGATCGACGCGCTGTGCGAGGTCGAACTGTTGGAGCCGGACGGCAACAGCGGGTACGTGATCCATGACTACACGGAGCACAACAGCAGGCGCGACCAGGTGGAGCGGAAGCGTGAAAGGAACGCCAAAGAGTACCGGAAACGCAAATTCAGTTCCGATTCAGACGACTTTCAGACGGATGAATCCGACCTGAGTCGGACTAAACACAAGAACACAAGAACACAAGAACATTTACCTAACGGTAAATCCCCCAAACCCCCAACGGGGGCCGACACCGAAGACCAGCCCATCCGGGAGCCGTCATCGGAACAGACGGACCAGTTCCGACAGTTCTGGTCGCTCTACCCGAACCACGACTACCCCGATGCCGCCGTCCGCGAGTTCAAACGCGTCCTGCACCGGACCGGGACGGAACGGGTCAGCCTGCCCGCCCTGCTCCAGGGAGCCCAGATGCTCCGCGACGAGCAACGCGACCCCCGGTACATCCCCACCGCATCCAAATGGCTCCACGACGGCGGCTGGAAGAACAAGCCCAAACCCAAGGCCAGGCAGCCGGACCGGCAGGCGAGCAGGGCCCAGCAGAACCAGGACGCGAACGCCGCCCTCATAGCCCGGTACGCGCAGGAGGAAACCCCGCAGACCCAGAGAAAGGAGATACCCGCATGCTGAACCTCGCAGAAAGCACCCTCGTGCTTGCGAAGATCCGGGCGCACCACGGCAACGCACCCATCACCGACCTGGAGGCGCGCACCTTCCACGAGGAGCTACGCGCCGACGCGAACCTGGCCGACGCGATGGAAGCCGTCAGACGCTTCTACGCAGACAACGAGACGGGGCGGTGGATGCTCAGCGGCGACGTCAACGCAGGCATCCGCCGCATCCAAGCGCCCCGGGTCCCCGACGCGACGCGAATCCATGAACTCATGGAGCAGGACGGCATCGATATCGGCGACTCCCGTTCGATCCCCTACAAGCGAACCCTCATAGCGCAGGCCCGCCAGGGCGTACCGATCCGGGAGGCCCGCGCCAAGGCCATTGAAGCCGCCCGGCGGGTCATCGAACCAGCCGGGACGGAACCGAAACCCCGCCAGGGCGGGCACTTCATCGGCAGCGGGATGGGACGACTCGGGGCGTTGAGCCTCGGCAGCACGATAGGAGACACGAAATGAACAACCAGCGGAAATCACAAGAAGCGCCCTCTGAGCGCCCGGCAGAGGCTGACCCCAGTCCGAGTGCGGACAGGACGGGAAACAGCCGGGAAGGGGCCAAAGAAACACGCACAGAGCACACCAAGGAGGAAGCATGACAGCCACACGACAGGACAAGGCGAAATGGACGGCAACCCGCCTGCTTTGGGATGCCAAGAGAAGCACCGACGCCGCCTTCGAACAGATGACCAGCGCCGCGATCAACTTCGACAGGTGCGGACAGCCGGACCGGGGGAGGGAATGCCTGAAGATGGCAGACACACTCGGGGGCCAGAGCATCGCCATCAACGCCCTGTACATGCAGCTGACCGCAGAGGAGGAGCAATGAGCTGGATCACGCAGGAAGTCCCCTGTAGCTGGCCTGGCTGCGGCAGCAGGTTGCTTGTAGACGAGCGCATGGTGAGCGAGATACTCAGACAACCCCGAAGAGAGGCGCTCATCCTGGGAGCAGGCCAGCAGTCATCCGGAAACTGGGTGTTGATCCACCTCAAAGGCCTCTACTGCGATAAGCACTGGCACGTTGATGAAGCCACCAACAAACCGGTCTCAGGCCCGCAGGCGGGAGGGTCCAGCGGAACAACCCCGCCCCCCATCGAGCGGCTCAGATCCGAAACAGACCTGTACTACGCGGTCATCAACCACACGGACCCCGCCCACGCCGAGGAGGTGTTCGACCAGTACACCAAGATCCTGCGAGAGGTCAGAAGCCAAGCCTGGAAGCTGGGATACGCCGGTGGCAAGGCAGGCTTCGACCCCGCTCTCAACCCCTACCGGAACGAGGAAGAATCATGATCGGACAAGCAATCTTCATAGTCGTGTTCCTGGTGCTCGCGGTAATGAGCCTTTTCGCCGTCCAGTACTGCTTTGCACGCGATTGGATGGCCCCAAGCGTGGGATTCGTGTTCATCGCTGCCCTGTTCGGGGTGGCCGCGCTTATAACGCTGGTCATGCTCGGCAAGCAGGTGTGGAAATGAGCCGCGCGTCCCAGCGGGCCAAGGCCCTGTCCGGCATCCGCGAAGGGGCCACCGACCAGGACATCACCCGCAAATACGGGTACGGACGGCCCGTCATCAACGCCATGCGCGCCACCATCAGCAGTGAGACAAGCACCGACACCGACCAGGAAGGACCCGAGTTTTGACCACAACCCACTGCCCCGCATGCGCGGACCTGCCGCGCGGCCCCCTATGCAAGGCCCACCGGCAGGAACTCGCCAAAACGATCCACCAGCTCAGACTCGGCATGGGCGAACTCAAACGCATGGAACGCCGCGAGGTCCGCCACCGGACCCACGGCGGGGGAGCCGCCAGCCCCGCCTTCCCCCAGGCCCCCATAGACCTGACCGCCGCCGACCTCTACGACTACGCCGAGGACATCATCCAGGACGCGGCCGCCGACATCGGACTATGGGGCGGCAAAGCCCCACAGGTCCTCAACCGGCTGACCGACAGGTTCGACAGGCTTGCGGACGCACCCAACAGCGGACGCGACTACCGCAACCTCACCCTCACCAACCGGAAAGTCCAACAGCACATCACCCCACCCGAGGACCGCATCATCCACGGACCCTGCCTCAACCCCGAATGCAGAGCCCAACTGACCGGACTACCCGACGACACCATGACCACCTGCGGCAAGTGCGGCAGCACGTGGAGCCTGACCGCAGTCAGACAAGCCAGGGGGAGAGAGCTGAAAGGTCGAACCATCACCTGCACACCTACCGCCGCAGCCGAGTGGACTCAATGGGAGACCGGGAGGAAAGTCAGCCGTCACCGGGTGCAGATGTGGCTCAAGCGCGGGAAACTGCCATCGGCAGAACCAACTGGCGAACCAGGCAAATGGATGTTCGACACCAGCGAACTGGTAGCCTGCGCATGACCGGAGAGGTTGACAAACCCGAGCTGTTACCCTATAACTGATATAGTTGGATTTAATGTAAGGGTCGGGCAGGGATGTCCGGCCCTTGCTATTGCGCTAGAATACACATATGGCATCACGCATCTGCTGGAGTTGCAAAGCTCAAACACACATGACGCGAATTGGAAATCCGGTTAGTGCGGAAGACAGTAGGGTGACAGCTAAGCCAAAGACCTGGTTCGCCCTTTTCCAATGCGACAATTGCGGATATTGCTCTTTAGGCGCGATGATACTGTCCACGTCGACTTACGAACTTGCTAGAGGTCTCGGCAAGGATGTGGGTTATGCGCTTGAAGTAGACGCTCGGATCGAGATCGCGGCGCGTTACTTCGACCGATTTGACGCCAGTATTCAGTGGCTTCCTAAGATGGCACTCGGAAAGCGCTATGAAGACGTGCCTGAACACATAGCTTCTGTCGCCTCCGAAGCCTATTCGTGCTTCTCTATTGAGATGTACCGTGCAGCATTGCTGATGGCACGAACGGCCTTAGAGGCCACTGCGAAGCAATGCGGGATAACAGAGGGTACGCTGGCTAAGAAAATAGAGACAATGGCCGAGAACAACATTGTCCCCGACTATCTGAAAGACGAGGCAACAGAGATACGCCTGTTGGGCAACGACATGGCACATGCCGACCTGGATACTCCTGTGGACAAAGATCATGCCAACGAAATACTGGGCTTCCTTGATTCCGTCCTCAATCACGTCTACCAGCAGCCCGCAAAGGCAAAAAGACGTAAGGAAGAAAGGGAAAAAGCGAAAGCGGGCCAAAAACAAAACGGCAAGTAGGCAGCATCAAGCCCGACAGCACAGTGAACCGTTTAAAGCTCTTCTCGCGTCTTTAACAACACAAAGGCCGATGGTATAACGCCATCGGCCTTTACCGTACTTGCCCGCAGGCTTTTCCCTACCTTTCCCTGCGGGCATCATCCTTGCCCGCCCATGCCACAATCCCAATACCTGGACGTGAGCCGGGCAAGGACCTACTTCTTTTTGCGTGGTCTGCCGCCGCCGACCCCACGGCCTGGCCTTGCGGCGTTCCAATCGTCGATGGTCTTCTCGCTCCAGCCGCGTGAGCGGCCAACGTACACGTCGGGCGCAGGCAGCCGGTAGTGGGAGAGCGCGCCCAGGGTCACGCCCAGGCGTTCGGCCACCTGCGTCATGCTGAGGTACCTGCGGGTCATTGGTTGCTTCCTGCGGCTAGTCCGAACCCGCCAGCGGCCAGCCCGAAGATCCCTGCCGGGATCGGGTTCCAGAAGGCGAGGGCGAGGCTGCAGGTGCCGAGGGCGAGCGCCACCCATCCTGTCGTGCTGAATCTGTTCATGATGATTGCCGATGGACTAGTCTGGTAGACCGGGGGTTCCGGTTTCTAGGGATAACCGGAACCCCTTTGTCATGTCACCTCTGCCGCTTCTGGTAGATGGCGATTACTGCGGCGACAGCCGATACCACCGAAGCGATGGAGCTGATTGCCGTCCAGATGTTGTCCATTGGTTTCCTCCTTTCTGCTTACAATAACTATAATATCAAACTCGTCATAGTATTCAAGTCCGACACGCCGATAAGGGTGGATTACCGACCTTGCTCGGAGGTCGTGACCGGTATCCCGACCCCCACCGGGGAGAGGAGGCGACATGCGATACAGCAGATGCGCATGGCGAAACTGCCCGCAGCTAATCCCCAGCGGGCAACGCTACTGCCAAGCCCACCGACAGGCCCACGAACGCCAGCGAGGAACAGCGACACAACGCGGATACAACGCCAGCCACCGGGCCCTACGCACCTCCTGGGCGCGCCTCCTCGCCTCAGGACAAGCAGCGAACTGTCCAAGATGCGGCAAACCCATAACCGCACGGGACGCCTGGGACCTCGGGCACACGGACGACCGCACAGCATGGACAGGGCCAGAACACGCACACTGCAACCGGAAAGCAGGACAAGCCAACAGCACCAGAATGCGCGAACACTGGACCTGACAGACACCAACAGGCCAGCCACGGCAGCAGACAGCGACGCGCGGACGCGCGAAACAACAACAGCGACCCACGACAACAAGCCCGAAGACGAAACACGAACCCCAAACGACCCCAAGCAAGGCGATCGAGAACCCCGCCCCGACCCCCAGGGGGGTGCCC
>JAAOBB010000017.1_pt1 | contig 37088 bp, 58 predicted proteins | sample 7267541 | NCBI WGS metagenome assembly JAAOBB01 (sample SAMN14345205, study PRJNA599270) | viral metagenome | isolation source: viral-like particles (VLPs) isolated from bee gut | host: Apis mellifera | place: Switzerland:Lausanne | collected 2017-01/2018-02 | reverse complement strand
GAAGTCGTTCAAACAGCTATGGAAGCATATCTAAATACCCTAAGCAAAGATGAAAGAAAGCTATATGATCGAAGACCTACTAAATATATTTAATATATTAAATATATTAACTATATTTTAATTATAAAAATAGCCTCACTCTTCAATGAGTGGGGCTTTATTCATCTATAGGGTTCCTGGTTTGTGTTGTATGAAGTACAACCTTGCCGATTATATTAAAATGCCAGGAGTCTTTATACAGATAATTATAACGTTCCTTAGTTTTGTCGGTAGTACGAGGAACAAAAGATATAATCTTAGCCCTTTTGTCATTAAAGAATAATCTAATATCCAATCCATGGCAGTTTTGAAAAACTACGATATCGCTGTCCTTTAAATCCTCCATTTTGACCTGTTTAACGGCTACGGTAACGGTATTAGGCATAATATGGTCTAAGGAACTAGCATTCATTTTAAAAATACATATATCTTTCACGCCGGCATAATCACCCAAAGCAACATTTGGGATTAATATTTTTTTACTAGCCTTTTCGTCATATAAAATATTGGCTTTTTTATAACTGTAATTAGAATTATCTTCAATATCAAAATAATTCAATTCTGTATAAGAATCAGACGTTTTAGAAACATTTTTTAAAATTAAATACTCCACTGGTACTTTTAAAGTATCGGCCAGCTTTTGTAGCAAGTCATAAGGGATTTTCCTTTCACCGTTAAAATATCTAGTCAGTGCAGAATTTGTAATATTGAGTTGCTTTGCTATTTTTGCATTAGATAAATTTTGTAATTCTTCTTGATATTTAACAATTTCTGCGATTTCTTGGGCTGTTCTAAGCATTAAAAATTACCTCCGAACAGTACATTATTCATATTATTGACATTTTGTCAATAACTAAAAAAATATGGCCATTTATGGTTGACCTTTTTATACTGAGGTGCTTAAATACTACTTGTTCATTTTTACACGTTCTTTTTCTTGATAATAAAAAAGCCCCCAAAGGGACTTATTGTTATTATATAAACAACTATTTCATTGACGTTTGAGACTTTCCGCTAACTTTTCCGTTCGTAAAGGTAACATTAAAGTTAGCTCCAGTTTCTCCTTTGATGTTTGAAGTAAAAGAATCCATTTCGCTTGATTGATTACCAACTTTACTTTCTGAATACTGGTTTGGTTTACCAAACTTGTTAAATATTTCTTCTTTACTCTGTCCATTTTGGATTGTATTAAAATCCTGCAATGAAATTTTTTTATTTCTCTGTACTTTTAGGCCGGTAATAGTTTTTGAAATTGCTTTACCATTGGAAAATCCAACAGAAAAATTACCGCCAAAGTCTCCGCCTTGAATTTTATCCCAGATTTTTTCTTCAGCCTTAACATTTTGTATTGTCTGACTAGATGTTGTAGAAGGCTTGCCGAATTTAGATTCTAGTTCACTTTCACTAGTGCCGTTATTTTCTCCAAGCTGTATGGCTTTATAATCTTCTAGGCTAGGACCATTTGATTTTGGATTTTTTTCTTTTTTCTGTACATTTTCGGTTTTTGAATTACTGGAACTTTTATTTTGCTTTGATGAAGAACCAGACCCTATCCCTGCTGTAATAAATAAAATTAAAACAACAGCCAGCAGCCAAAACCACCATTTTTTATAAAAAGGTTTTTTAGGCTTTTGTGGTGGTTGTTGATACCCACCATTTGAATATTGATAACCATTAGGCTGTTGGTAATAACCTTGCTGACTATAATTGCCATTAGGCTGCTGTGGCTGCTGGTAATTGCCATTATAGTTAGGATACTGTTGATTATTAGGCGGATACCCATTATTAGGTTGATTATTGTTATTATTATTAAATTTTCTCATTGATAAATGCTCCCCCTATATGTAAATTATACAGCTTTTATAGCCAATCAGTATTTGGGCTTTGAATTAGTGATATTCACGCTTTATTTCAACCAATTTTCCCGCAATTAAAATATTATTGCATTCTTCACCAACAAAGGTTCTCGGCGGATATAAAGGGTTAGCAGCAGTTAAAACAATAGTATTACTATTCTTACTTACGTGTTTTAAAGTCCCTTCTTCTCCGTCAACAATTACTGCACAAATATCACCATTTTCAAATATTGGAGTCTTTTTAATTAATGCTAAATCTCCATCAGCGATCATATCCCCAATCATTGAATCACCAGTGATTTTTAGCCAGTAATATTCAAAATCTCGTTCGATTTTTTTACGATCCACTGGAGAATAGCCCTCAAAATGTTGTTCTGCTATTCCATTAGGTCCCGCTTTAATAGTTCCAACTATTGGGATTTGAACAATATTAGATTCAGCTTTCATCCTTGAAGAATCAGCAGGTTCTTCAATAATATCGGAGGGCTCAACGTTGAAGTGGTCCGCCAATTTTTGAACGCTTAGTGGTCTAGGATAGCTGTTACCTAAAAACCAGTCTCTTACAGTCTGTTTAGGCAATTGTAATTTTCTAGAAATATCATTTGGTTTTTCACCCGTTTTACTGGCTAAACGCTGTAAGTTAGATGAAACAACTTGTCTTGGATCACGTCTAATCATTTAAATACTCCAAATTCACATTAAATATTGTTTATACGATATAATCGTGTTATTATAAAAACTGTAGAAGGATAAAAACTAATGTTCCATAAACTAAGCATTAAAGAAGCAAGAATTCAAAACGGATATTCAAAAGAGCAATTAGCCATAAAACTTAATGTAACGCCTAAAACAATAGATTTATGGGAAAAAGATGGCTCCACAATATCCCAATTGCATTTATACGCATTAGCTGGAATATATCAGATTCCTATTAATTATTTAAGAATCTAATTTTTTTGCCTTTAATAAACGGTTTAATCGTTTTAACTTTCAATTTCATTATAAGGTGGAAAATCGAAAAAATCCTTCACAGATATGCCAAGGCCTTCACAGACTTTGTAAATAGTATCTAATTTAGGAGCAGATTTTCTATAAATTATGTTGCTTAAAGTGGAGTTAGTAATACCAGCTAATATCGAAACACGATGTAAAGTTAAATTCTTTACTCTCATGTAGTAATAGAGACGATCAATAAAATATTCACCATGATTGATTTCTTTCATAATTAACTCCTTACCCTAAATGGTAAACATAATAAATAAGTGTATCAATTTTTTTTAAAGTAATTTACCCCAGAGGGTTTACTTTTTACCCCAGAGGGTTTATTATAATCATGTACCCAAAAGGGTAACAATTGAAGGAGGTGAATTATATGAATGTAGGCCAAAGAATAATCCAATTACGAAACAGAAAGGGATGGTCACAGGGACAGCTTTCTGACGTAAGCGGAGTCCCTCAATCAACAATTAGTGGAATTGAGAATGCTCAAAAAGTTCCAGGTTTAGTAGTTGCTAGTAAATTAGCTAAAGCATTGGATGTCACAATTGAAGATTTCTTAAAAGATGATAATTCAATCCCAATGACTTAATTATATTACCCGGAAACTAGTTCCTAATAAAAAGGTTATTACTAATAGTGCTGAACTACTAGATAGTAAAGTACAAAAAATACAATAAGGGGAGCCATTAAATGTCAGAAATAATAAAACCATTTGAAATTGTAGACCAATTTTTCAAAACAATAAAAAGTAATTTTGACACACAGTCGGATTTTGCTAAGAACCTTGGAATTACTAAGTCTGCACTATCCAACTGGAAGAAGGAAGGCGAGATACCTAAATATATCCAACCAGAAATTGCTAAACGGTTAAATAGTCCGGAATTTTCAGCAATGGTGGCTAATTACTTATTAGGTGTTCCCACCGCCTCCAGCGATAAGGACCTATTCAATACAGATTTAGCCCAAGTAGTTCATTTATTTAACGAAGAAAAAAGAAAAGAGCAAATCAAGCAGCCATTTATGGAAGCACTTGTTCACAAAACTAAAAAGCCTAAAGATAAAGAAATCGCAATGGAGGCAATATTAATGTTCCAGGAAGAAGCTGGACTAGAAACACAAGCTGCTGCATTAACCATGGAAGAATTTGGAATTACTGAAAAAGAACTAAAAAGATGCAAAGAAAAAAAGACCGTGAATGCAGTCTTAAGAATGGATTTTATGAGGTGAAAACAATGAAAAAAGGAAAAAGTAGTGATTTACCTAAATATATGAATTTTAAGCAGGCAATGAAATATTTAGGTATTGGAAGCTATGACACATTACATTATTTCATTCATGAAGGATTAAAAGTAATTGTTATTGGCAATATTAACAAAATTAGCAAGACTGATGCTGATGATTTCATGACTAGCCACTCAAAAAACATGTGGTATTGAGAGGAGACAAGAAAATGTTAACACTTTATCCATTTAGCGTTTTAGTTGGGGTTTTCATAGTTGCAATATTTATAGTTGGTATATTTATTGGTTGTTTTGCCACTTGGCATTTTAAAAACTCATACGACAGACAAAACAAAAAAGTTGAACCCGAAACCCTCAAGTTCAACTCATACAAAAATAACCATTTCCATTAGTGTAACACGAAAGTTTATTTATAGAAAGGGGTTAGAGCAATGAACGAAGGAATGGCAATAGATCACTTTTACAAACAGCAGTTAAACACATATTTAGACAGTGAAGAGGATAAACAGCCCATTGTTGATTATCAAGGTCAAACACTAGACGCGGCACGGGAGATTGTCTATCGGCTGGAAAGCTCCAGCAAACTTTATATTTTTGGCGAAGATAATGCAGTTGAATTTCTAGATTGGCTAAAGGGTCAATACAAAGATGTACTCCAGCTGCTAAAAGATTTTGGATTAGATATTGACGATTTATTTTATGCAATTGAAGACGGCGAATTTAGTACAGATGGCACAATGGATTTTCTTCTATTCTTAGGTGCTGAGAAAGTAGAGGCTGAATGATGAATAAGCAAGAATTGGCAAGGATAAGCGTTAAACAACAATTACAATCACCCAGTATTAAACGTAAGTTTGAAAACGTGCTAGGCAAGAAAGCTCCGCAATTCATCTCTTCACTGATTAATGTTGTTAATAGTAATACTGAATTGAAGGAGGTAGACCAAAACAGTGTGATTGCCGCGGCTTTGGTAGCAGCCACTCTTGATTTACCAATTAATCAAAACTTTGGCTATATGTATTTAGTTCCCTACAAAGGTAAAGGTTCTTACCAAGGCAAAGCCCAACCACAAATGGGTTATAAAGGCTATATTCAGTTAGCCCAACGTTCAGGGCAATATCTACATTTAAACGCAATCTCTGTTTATGAAGATGAATTCGAAGGCTGGAATCCACTAACAGAAGAGTTGAAGTACGAACCTAATTTTCACGACCGGAATAAAGATGAAAAGCCAGTAGGATATGTTGGATATTTTAAACTGCAAAATGGTTTTGAAAAAACAGTCTACTGGACACGTGAACAAATTGACCAACACCGCCAAAAGTTCTCCAAAATGAGTGGCAAACAAAAACCTACAGGCGTTTGGGCAACAGATTTTGATGCAATGGCCTTAAAAACGGTTTTAAGAAATCTAATTGGTAAGTGGGGACCAATGACCGTTGATATGCAAACAGCTTATAACGCTGATGAAGAAGTGGCAGATACTTCACCTATTGACGAAGAAACTAAAGACGTTACCCCACAAGAACCAGCAACTGATGTTACCCAATTAATTGGAGGTGAAGTAAATGATAACAGCAACCAAAAACCAGCAAACAAACCGGCAGACAAGCCAGCAAGCAAAGCCAATGGGCAAACCACAACAGCAGTCCAAGAAATCCAACAAGAAGACTTCCCGTTCTGATATAAAGCTAGATGACGATAATTACTATAGCAAAGACACGGATTGGACTTGGCAATCACCCACTTGGTTTAAAAAATTTTTGAACTGTGAAGCAGAAGCACTAGCTGAATTAAAAGGTGATTATATACCGGACTTTGACCAAACAGCACTATTAGCTGGTAATTATCTGCATTCTTATTTTGAAAGTAAAGAAGCCCACGAAGAATTTTTAGAAAATCACCCCGAGATTTTGGCAAAAACTGGAAAAAATAAAGGCAAGCTTAAAAGCAATTATTTAATAGCAGATAAGGCAATTGAATGTTTAGAAACTGACCCAGCGTTTAATGAACTATATCAAGGCGATAAGGAAGTGATTGTCACAGGTGAATTATTTGGGGTTAAGTGGAAAGGCAAAATTGACTGCTTAAATTTAGAGCGCGGTTATTTCATTGATTTAAAGACAACAGCTAAATTGGATAAAAAATATTGGAATAATAAAGAACACACATGGGAATCATTTGTAGCTGCTTACAACTATCAACTACAGATGTGGGTTTACCAGCAACTCATTAAGCAAACATTTGGCGTTGTGTGTCAGCCATATATAGTGGCTGTGTCGAAAGAGAAAGTTCCCGATAAGGCTATAGTATCAATCCCAGATTACCGCATGGAAGAGGCCAAAAGAGAGATAGAAATGCGACAAAATCATATTGAATTAGTTAAAACAGGCCAAATAAGACCAAACTTTTGCGGGAAATGTGATTACTGCAAAGAGCATAAACTGCTATCCTCAATTATCCCGATGGATCAGTTAATCATCTAAAAGGAGGTGCTGCTTTGAACGAGAGACCAGCTTATTATGCCATTCTAACCGCAAAAATTCGTTACGACCGAAATTTAAAGGCTAATGAGAAATTAATATATGCAGAAATAACTGCTTTAGCAAATAAAGAGGGGTATTGCCACGCTTCCAACAAATACTTTAGCGATCTATATGATGTTACACCTCAAACGGTTTCAAGCTGGATTAGTCATTTAGAAAAATTGGGATATATTCAAGTACAAATAATTCGAAAGAACAATCAAATTGTTCAAAGAAGAATCTATTTAAAAAATATCAATGATAAACAGGAAGCCCCCCCTATTAAGAAAAATCTTAATACCTATAAAGAAAAATCTGAAGAGGGTATTAAGAAAAATCTTAAAGGTAATATTACAAGTACTAATAATACAAGTATTAATAATATAAAAGAAATAAAAAAGAAAGATGATGTCGCGAAACGCGACCCTATACCTTACTCAAAAATTATTAATTATCTTAACCAAAAAACAGGGGCTCATTATCGAGATAATTCTAAGGCTACACAACGGCTAATCAAGGCTAGGTGGAACGAAGGCTTTAAGCCTGAAGACTTTAAAAAAGTAATTGATATCAAAACGTATGAATGGCTTAATGACGCCAATATGTGTAAATATTTACGACCTGAAACCTTATTTGGTACTAAGTTTGAAGGCTATCTGAACGAACAAAGGCCCTACAAGGGACAAAGCCCTCACAAGGAACAAACTACAGATTGGGAACACAAACAAGCAAAACCAGTTGATCCGCAAAAATTAGCCGAACTTCAAAAACAGTGGGAGCAGTTTAAAACCCAGCAAGAGTCCAGCTAAACGACTAGTAAGTATTTGTTAGAGGGGTCATTTAATGAGTGAGATTTTCGGCAAATTAAAATCAATTAAAGGCAAAGAAATTACTGTGTTGCTTGATGATGATTTAAGCACTTATCAGATCGATAAATACTCCAACAATCAATCTCCCACAGTAGCAATTATCTTGGCAGATAACCGCAAAATTAGCCCAGATCAGCGTAAAAAAATCTATGCTTTGCTAGGTGATATCGCTAATTACACTGGTTACTCCATACCGCAAGAAATGCCAGCCGTGATGAAATGGAAGTACCTAACAGAAACTGGAGCGGATATGTTCAGCTTGTCGGATTGCTCCATGACAACAGCTAATAAATACTTGACTTGGTTAATCGATTTTTGCTTTGCAAACAATATCAGCTTTAAAACTCGAACTTGGGATATGTTGCCAGATGATTATGCTATGGTGATGCGTTGCTGTAAGCATAGAAAGTGCATTATCTGCTTAAACCATGCGGATATTGACCACACCTTTGGACTGGTAGGAATAGGCCGAGACAGGCGCACAGTCGATAATTCTAAGAGTTATTTTTTACCGCTATGCAGAATACACCACCAGGAACGGCACAATTTAGGAGCGAAAAACTTTTTAAATAAGTATCACATTAAGCCCGTAAAACTAAACGCACAGACACGAAAGGAGCTTAGGATTGGCAAGTAATCAAGTTATCAAGTTAGTAATTAATCAAGTACCACAACCGCAACCAAGGCCGCGAGTAACTGTCAGGGGAAAATATGCACATGCTTATGAGAGTAAGAAGATTAGAACTTATAAAAAACTAGTGGCGCATAAGTACCGCTTAGAATACGCCCAGAAATTGCCTACTGAAAAACCATTAACTGTTGACGTGAGATTCTATCGCCCAATTCAGAAGTCTATTAGCAAAATTGAACGTCACAGACGACTTACTGGTCAATCGTGGCCAACTGTGAAACCTGATGTAGACAACTATGTTAAAGCCATCCTGGACGCTTTAAACGGTGTTGCATTCAAAGATGACAGCCAGATCGTTGTTTTATACGCACGGAAGATTTATTCAGACAATCCCCGCACAGAGATTGAAATTACTGAAATGTAGGAGGCAAAAGTAATGAAAGCTTATGAATGTATTTACGAAGCAGGGGAAGACGCCTGTATAAACATCTATTGGGCGGAAACACCCGGCAAAGCAAAATCACAGGCACTTCATGATGACGAATTAGGAGACCCTGATTGTTTTACTGATATTTATGTAAGGAGAGCTCCTTGGGCTGATGAATTGGAACATGCTTCCGAATATACCTTCTTACTAGAATCACTAAGGCAAGGCTGGATTTACGATTGGTATGACGACGAACTTCGCAAAGATAGGTATTTAGACGAAGAAGCTGTCCCCGTACTGGAGCAAGTAGGCAGCTTAGAAAACTACTGGAAACTCTATGATGAAGGCAAAATCAAACTTGATGCTAAAGGGATACCAACTTTAGTTAAATGAGGAGGAACTAAATGCTATATAAAATACCTGGTGAGTCATATATTGACTTGAATTGTATTCAGTCTTTAACCCCTGAGTATGAAAAACATATTTCTTTGAATGATGATAATGTCCTAACAACTACCCACAATTCTAAGCCTTGTAGCTATTTAATAAGCTTAGACAATGGCCAGCAATTAGAAATTGAACCCAAAGATTTTGAAACCTTTAAAAAAGTGTTGATTAAAAAGGGGCTTATCGCCCCAGACGAAAAGGAGAAATAAAAATGCTATGTAAAATGCCAGATAGATCTTATTTTAACACGAAATATATTGTCACTATATCCCCTTTACTTCCCAAATATGGCGGTCACTTAATATCTTTAAAAGATGGAGAAAAAATACTCATTGACAAAGAAGATTTTAGAGTCCTTGAAAAAGTATTAGTTAAAGAAGAGGGACTTATCATGCCATACCCGCCAGAAAATGATAAATATGCATGGTGAAAGGAAGAACAACAATGACACAAAGTAAAAAAATTGACAGCAAAGCGTATGCTCGAAAACAAGCTACTAACATTGCTAAAGAGGCTATAAACCAGATAATCGCTGATGCCTTAATCAATGTTCAAAAGAGTAAATATAAAAAAACTAAAAAAGTAGTACTTAATAAAAAACAGTTTTGTGCAGGGATCCAATTTTTAAAAATGCTGTATAAACCATTTTTAGATGATTTAGGCTCTGACACCCAAGAGGCCAAAGACTTAATGGATTTTATTGATGAGTTGGATAGAACTATTAAAATCTTTTGGGCACTAATGGGTGATGACGACACAATCAATGTTCCGTTTGAAATCCCTGATTTAAGCGAATAGGAGGATAAATAATGAATATTCAAAATTCTATTAATGTTTCATTATCAGATATTGCGGATGGTGAAGTGCAAGAACAATTTACTGCAGAAATGAAAAAGGTTGCTCAGAATATTCTTGATGTAAATACCAAGGCTAAGGATAAACGAAAGGTAACCATAGAGTTAACACTAGAACCTAATGATCAACGTGATGCAATTGATGTCACAATCAATATTAAGTCTAAATTAGCCCCTCAAATTGGAGTAGGAACGACCATGCTAGTGGGAAGAAATGTTGATACCAGAATGATTGAAGCTAATGAACTAAAATCGGGTATCCCTGGACAAACATATATTGATAATGACGGCGTTCTGAAAGACGACACAGGCAATCCAATAGATAAAGAGCAGCAACTTGCAACTAGTAACGTCATTGATTTACAGAATAAGAAAGGCTAGGTAAATAAAAATGGATATGACCACAAATGCAATTAACAAAATTCAAGAGATGGCAGTAGAAGCTGCTGGTAAAAAGATTATTGAAAATAACGGCGAATTCTACAAGGTTGACGGCGACGGTGATGTTAGTTTAGTAGTCCCGCAAAATTTAGCTGACAGTGCTGTTGAACTGAATACTTTAGATGGCTTTATTGAATTTATCAAAACAATTAATGAACGTAAAGACCAAGCGATATATGTCCATATTAAGTCCGCCAATAAAGTAGTAGCCTTTACGCACTTAGATGCTTATGGCAGACGGGAATATTTAGCAGAAACGAAAGCAATTTTGCCAGTCATTCCAATGAATGATTTTATTGATGCTGAAGAGGCTAACATTATTTTTCAATCACAATTTAAACAAACCAAAGATCGCGATTTAATTTTAAAAGTTATTGGAAACTTGAAAGAAGAAAAGGTACACCAAGCCAATGATGATGGTGTCAGCCAAGCAGTTAGTGTCAAAACAGGAGTTGCCAGTGTCAGCAATGTTAAAGTACCTAATCCCGTAAAATTAGCTCCTTACCGTACTTTTGCTGAAGTAGAACAACCAGTTAGTGAATTCATTTTTCGATTACAAGACGGTATGCAATGTGCAATCTTTGAAGCCGACAATAAAGCTTGGCAATTGGAAGCCATTAAAAATATTCAGGATTATTTAACTAAAGGTTTGCAAGATTTAATCCAAACAAAACATATAACGATCATAGCTTAAGGGGGGAAACACCAATGACTAAACATGTTTGGAAGACTCATAAAACCAAAGATAAAGCCAAAAAGAAAACTCAAGATAATGCTTTCGACAATGTACTAGTAAACATTTTTCATATTGGCAACGGCTACTTCAAAGGTTATACAAGCCAAAAAGAAACAGCAAAAGCTATTTACCAAGAGATAAGCAGTGCGACCAAGTGAAACCAATTTTAGGGGAGAAAAAATTAGAATGCTAACAAGTAATTTCAAAGAATCCACTTTAGATCCTAGTTATTATCAGCAAAACGGTCAAGACCTAATAGATCATTTATCCGAGCTATTTAATGCAGATATGTTTATTGGTTTCATGACTGGAAACATATTTAAATACCTGACACGTTGGCAGCAGAAAAACGGTATAGAGGACTTAAAAAAAGCCCAAGTATACTTGAACAGGTTAATAGAGTTTGAAAATTCTGAATTATTGGAAGGGTGTAAACATGAGAACACTAAAATTTAGAGAATATGTCGAATACAGACCGAAACGCAAAAATTCACCAGATTATATGAAATATGATCCTAACTTTATCGGCGACATTAACGAAACATTTAATCACAATCTTGAAAGCCATGGTACCAAAATTACTTATATGCAGTACACAGGCGTAAATGATAAGAACGGCAAAGAAATTTATGAAGGAGACATTATCAAGTATAGATTAGAAATAGACGATCATTCCCAATATTTATTAGTCACCTTTAATGCAGATAAAGCTGCTTTTTGTGCAGGGAGTAATAGCTGGAAAGCTGTAAGTCGAAATGGTGAAGTGATTGGTAATAAATTCGAAAATCCTGAATTATTGGAAAAGACTATAGAACCAAAAATGAAATTTTATAGATTTATAAAACCATTTCGTTCGCTAATTGTGGCTACTTCAGAAGAGAATGCTTTACAAATTTATAAAGATGAGTATGACGAAGTCAATAATCATGATGATGTTATATATGATGAGGTTCGTCGTACACGTAATCTCTTTTTTGAAGAAAAAGCCTTATTATTTCCTTATCTTGCAGCAACTAATCAAGAAATTAAGCAAGAACTTTTCGACCAGGCTACTTCTAGAGAATGTGTGTTAATAGATGAGGAAGATTTTAGGAATATGAAAGAACGATTCTGTCCTGATGATTTGGACGATTGGGAGGACTAGCAATGAAATACTTTAGATTTAGTGAACCTGAATATGCATTAATTGCAGCTAATTCAGAAGAGGAAGCAGTTAAATTATATAGAACTCATGTTTATCCACCAGATGATTTTTTTGAAGTTAACTGTCTAACCATAGATTTTGAAACTGACAATATTAATCATTTAACTGAAAGTGAAATCAAGGAATTAGATACCCCATATAAAGCAAAACCACAAGTTATTATTGACGCAAGATATATATAAAATTTTATTCAAAATGGAGGACTAGCAATGAAATATTTTAATTTTACAGCTCCTTACTCTTCGGTAATTCAAGCCGAATCCATGGAAAAAGCTATAAAAGCCTACAAACAAAGAATTATGGACTATAAAGGCGATTCAGTTATTGATGATGAAATTCGATGTGAAGAAATTGATAGCGAAATTCTTCAAAAACAGATCCACGAAGTAGTAGAAGGCTTAGCAAAAAAATTTTCTAATAAAAAATAAAGGAGATTATATATAATGACTGTTTATATAGATTATGCTTTTAAACCAGATTGTGATTCTAAGCAGGAAGCTAATGATAAGTTGTATCGGCAATTAAAGCAAAAATATAAGATTTGTCAAGTTGATATTGGGCTTCAGGGGGAGCATAAACCTTCTTATTATGATTTATACATTATTAGAACGCCTAAATATGGTCATTCTGAATATCAGGTTTTAAATAACGGCACACCTTTAACACCTGAAGAAATTTTATTAATTTGTGCTAAGGGTAGGTTATATTTTGGCGGGCGGCAAGTGTATCCAACTGTATATGAAGTCTTCGAAGATTAAAGTTCTTAGGCTGATTAGTTAAGGAGGATTTAAAAATGATTAAACCGGAAATACCAAAGTTTGTAGCTGATGTTATTGAAAAATTTAAATATCAAGATAGGGCACTTGATAATTGCCTGGTGTGGGTATATGCACCTCCTAAGGGTTATCGCATATTTAGTGAATGGGTCATGAAAAACTTCGAAGACTTTATTAATGCTTGGATGTTCGGCTATAAACTCACTGAAAAACTCTATTATATTCAATTTTTGCAGCACGATGAATCCAGTTATTTTTTAGCTGACTGTGGTTATTTGAGTAATCAATATCGGTGGCACATTTCCAAAAAAGATGTCAGATTTTTTAAAGACATAGTACTAACACCCGTATTTACCATGCAAGAAATAGATGATCATTTCCCGCAATTCAAAGAATTTGCTATTCCCGTAGATAAAGACGAGGAAGTTAATGTCAGAGCTGACTGATCTAGTATCCAGTCTAGAGCGTAAATACGGGACGCCACCAGAAAATATACCTAAAGATGACCCAGATTATGTTATTTTGCAAAGAAAATATTGGCTCCATGAAGATAAGCGCACTGAAAACGGGGACAGGACACGTTGCAAAGTAATTAATCTAGAAACTAAAGAAGAGCATGTATTCAATAGTCTTACTCAAGCTAGCAAGTTTTACGGTTTTAATGAAAGTTGGGCGTATCAACGTTATAAGGCACAAAAAAACGGAAATCATATAAATTCAAAATATAAAGTTATAAAGCTGTGAAGAACAGTAAACCAAAAAGGGGGTAAAGCCTATATCAACTCCATATTCAAACAAAATTGATACGGCAGATATGATGCGCCACGTGCAGTATATGGAAAGTAAATTCGGTTCTATGGCTAACGTTCCCGAAGATTATCCCGAATTGCAGCTATTACACAATCAATTGGATACGCGCACAGATGAAGAGTTGATACCCGAAGTCATGAAATTACGGATGCAAAGAAAACTAATATCAGAAATACAAGAAAAACTCAATTTAAGCTGGTTTAGGGTATCAATGCTGCTTAATAGCTATGCTTATTTAAAAAAAGCTCAAAATTAATCATTATGTGGGAGATTATAAATGAAAAGATATGTAGTTGCTTGTGGAAAATATTATTTTCAATTAAAAAATACAGCGAGCAAAGAAATTATTTTAAAACCAGGATTTGTGAGCGCAAGCATGTTTACAGATCTTAATAAAGCAAAAGAAATTGCACAATCTTTAGGGGGAAAAGTTAAACAGATAACTCTAGTTGATTTGCAGCAATAAAAAAGGGCCTGTGCCTATAAAGCACAAAACCTTCACTACTTGAAACTCACAACTTAATTATATCATAAAACAGTAGCGGAGGAGAACATATGATCTTATTTAAAGAAGTAAATATGGATAAAACAGCCAATAAGGTTAAAGTTTTTTTGACGAATGATTATCAGAAAATCTGTGCCATAGCTGGGTTAAATATTCAGTCACCAGCTATATCTGACTTGCCATCCACACCCTCCGCTAATAATTCAAAAGAGAATCAAGTTACTGAAGTTGTATGGGCGAGAGATACTTTACGATGCATTAAGCAGTCCATTAATGCTTGTTCTGCAAATAGTCAAAAAATTTTATTAGGGAAAATGTCCTATGCCAAAGATTATATCTTACAAAATGAGCTAGGTGTTAGCCATACCAAATACTATGAAATGCTTCGCTTTGCTTATAATGAATTTGCTGATGCTTTCGAATATCGTGCGCGACCATTATTAGATGATAAAGCAGATTTGCATATATATGATCAAGAACCAGATGACTTTTAAAAATGGAGGATTTGCGGACAAAATCAGACAAATTGCGGATAAAGTTGGACAATATGCGTACAACATCGGAGGACAAATAAGGCAAAATAGTATTGTAGGAAAAATAAAGAGGCGAAAGCCTCCATTATCGGCAAGGTGCTTAAGCATGGTGCTTAAAAAAGTTAACTAAATTCATAACTAAATTCATCCTTCTCCTTTGCCAAAAGTTTTAGGCAATTATTGGTTCCTCACTCAAATATAATAAAAAATCAGGTTCGAATCCTGCCTTGCCGAATTACTCACGAGCAAAATAAATTATAAAAGGAAGTGAAAAGAATCTCCCCTTTTAAATTGATTAAGTCTGCAACATTGCCGCGAGTAAAAATAAATTATAAAAGGATGTGTCAAAAGTCCCCCTATTTAAGCTAAACATTTCAATCTAGCTCAGCCGGCACTGTCCAGTTTAAGAGTAGCTGGGTTACTAATAAGGCGAGGTTCGACTCCTCAACTAGATTTTGCCTTTTTAGGCAAAATAAAACAAAATTGTTTCACATGAACATGTCTAATAATCATGAAAAAGTTAGTCAAGGAAAGGCTAGCTTTTTCGTTTAATTTACTAATTATTCTAAAAATATAATAATTTTGCTGCCATTTGCTATTAATATGTGATCTAAATTAGGCAATAGCTGTAAAACACAATATAAGCTGTTTTAAGCGATTTTAATCGTTCTACTAGTAATTAATCGTAACTTTAAAAATAATCGCTTAGAATTGAAATGTGGAGGTCGCTTTTTAGTAGTTAGCGATAAATACTTAGCAAGAGCAATAAAAAGGAGTGGTAAAGATGGAAGATGATGATAAAAGCCAAACTGATGATCTAAAATCAGAAATATATGCGCTTATCCTACTAATATTATTAGCAATTATGAATATAAAACTTATGATTTTTTTAGTGGGAGTTTATACGATAATTAGCTGGATATTATATCTGTTATCTATCATTGCTGCTCCAATATTAAAAATAAGTGAAGAGCAGAGAATCAGGATATTAGATTCAAGATTTATCTCTTTGACTACAAAGATTATAACCTTTGCAGCTGGATTGCTTTTTCTTATGGGAGAATAAAAATTGGCTAATACATTAGTAATACACAAAATACTTAAGGCACTCCAGCGAGTGCTTTTTTTGTACCCACAATTAAGGAGGTGAAGATATGCAATGCTAAAGTTTCCCAATGTCGAAACATTAGATAATACCGTTAATCACCAGCTACTCAATGAGTATCGCGACAAAACCTGCACAGTTAAAGATGTGGAGTTAACCTTCAAACATATTTATAAGGATAAGGCCAAAAATAACACTGTGTGGCGTGATGAATATAATTACTTGCTATTAACAATTAAAAGACTGAAAAAGCGTGGATGCAACGTTAAAGAGCTAGAACGTGCATTCAACAAGCATGAGAAGCAATTATTTAAGGATTGAACAGTCAAATAACCATAGTAGGAGGTGTGGTGATATGTAATGAATTTTGAACAAAAACGCGACAGTGCCCGCAAGGATTACGAGTCAGGCATGAAGTATAAAGATATAGCACAAAAATATGATGTATCTTTAAACACTGTAAAGTCTTGGAAGACTCGGTATAAATGGCAGCGTGCACCCACTAAAAAAAGTGTGCACACAAAGAATGAAAAGTATGCACACAAAAAAGAAACGGATGCAGCTATTGATAATCTTAATAATAGCAGTCTAACTGATAAGCAAAAGGCCTTTGTACTTGAGTATTTACGCATTTACAATGCAACACAAGCTTATATAAACGTTTATGGTGCAACATATAATACAGCCAAAACCAATGGACCAAAACTGCTGGAGAATGCTGGTGTGCAAGCACAAATTAAGCAAATCAGAGTGGCTAAGCTACATGAATTAAGCATTGAACCGTTCGACCTGATCGCAGATATAGCCAAGGAAGCTAAAGCAGATATTGGCGATTATGTTAGCTTTGGCAGTTGGCCAGAATTGCTTACTGAAGTAACCAAATCACACAAAAAATTTAAAGATAAAGCTGGCCATGAGTTGGCAGCTGATGTTGTAGAAAACAAGCCTATTTTGGATTCTAATGGTCATAAAGTTTATTATCACCACAGCTATTTATATTTTAAAGACCAGGACAAAGTAGATACTACCCTAATAAAAAAAATAAAAATGGGTAAAGATGGCCCGGTTATTGAACTGCAAGACAAAGGCAAGGCACGCGAACAGCTACTGGATTGGTTGCCTAAACCTGAAACAGATAAGGATATAAACAATGATGGTTTTATTGATGCCATTAAAAAATCAGACAACGTGTGGAAAGAAGGAGATTATGAAGAATAAAGCACTTTTCCATTTTCAAACTTTCTCACGCAAACAATTAATGGTTCTATCCTGGTGGATTAATCCGGGCACAAGTAGCAAAGACGCAATTATTTGCGATGGGTCTGTCCGTGCTGGTAAGACTCTTATCATGTCTTTATCTTATATCCTATGGGCAATGGCTAATTTTAATAATGAACAATTTGGAATGGCTGGTAAGACTATTGGGTCATTAAGAAGAAATGTTGTGCGCCCTTTAAAGCTTATGCTAGTGGGACGTGGTTATTCTGTTAAAGATTTACGTAATGATAATAGATTGGATATTAGCAAGGGGAATGTCATAAACAGCTTTTTTCTTTTTGGAGGTAAAGACGAAGGCAGCCAAGATTTGGTACAGGGTATTACTTTGGCTGGTTTTTTCTTTGATGAAGCAGCTTTAATGCCTGAATCATTTGTTAATCAAGCAGTAGCCCGCTGTTCTGTTGATAATTCTAAAATGTGGTTTAACTGTAATCCTGCTGGACCGTATCATTGGTTTAAGCAAAATTGGATCGACCATTTGGGCGAAAAAAATGCAATTAGGATTCACTTTACTATGTCAGATAACCCTTCACTATCTGAACATATTCGCAAGAGATACGAACAGATGTACTCAGGGGTATTTTATCAGCGCTATATTTTAGGGCTATGGGTACTATCAGAAGGGATTGTATATGATAACTTTGATAAAAATACAATGGTAAAGTCTCCGCCAGAAAATGCACAGTTTAGTAAATATTATGTTTCTTGTGATTATGGTACTTTTAACCCCACTGTATTTTTAATGTGGGGTTTGTTTGATGATACCTGGTATTGCTTAAAAGAATATTATTATTCGGGTCGTGCCACACAAAGGCAACGAACAGACGAACAGTATGCTAATGATATGGCACAATTTTTAGGAGATATTAAAGCTAGAATTATTGTTGACCCTTCAGCTGCTTCCTTTATAACTGTCTTAAGAAAACGAGGATACTCAGTTATCAAGGCAAATAATAATGTTTTAGACGGTATCAGAGCTACTCAAACTGCCATGAACACTGGCAAAATAGTGTTTACGCCACAATGCAAAAACCTATTTAAAGAGTTGTCGTCTTATATATGGGATGAAAAAGCCGCAGAACGCGGGGAGGATGCAGTAGTAAAGCAGCACGACCATGCAATGGACGCAATGCGATATTTTGTTTATAAAGTCTTATATCAAAAGCCAGCCAAAGTTAAGCTTTTGAAGAATACTTTATTTTAGGAGGTGAAACATTGCATTTAGATAATTTATCAACATTGTCTGATATGAACGGCAATTACGTATTTCCCAAAGATCGCAAAATCACTTTTCCAGCAGTTCAACAGTATGTTAATGATCACAAAAGTAATCTGCGAGAACAATATTTAGAACATTTGAAATGGTATAAAGCAAGGCCACCCAAAGCAAATAATTATGATGATTCACATAACCATTTAGTTGTTAATATGGATAAATACCTTATTGACACATTAAATGGCTTTTTTGTTGGAATACCTCCAACAATAAAAGCAGATGAACAAGAGTCAGACAAAAAATTACAGAGTTGGTTAACACAAACAGATTTCACAGATGAATTAAGCGAGCTTTCGAAACAGGCTTCATTGTATGGCCGAACATATTTACTTATCTACAATGATGAAAATAAACAAACCAAGGTCACTGTTGTTCCGCCATACTCTGCTTTCATGCTTTATGACGATACCGTTGCTAAGAGTGCATTAGCATTTATTCAATACACGACCAATGTTGACCAAGAAGAAATTATTAATATATATGACAGTCAAACAGTATCCACCTATATTGCTGGCAAGCTGATTGAAACACGCAACCATTTATTTAATAACGTTCCTGCAGTTGAATTTTACGATAATACGGAAAAGACTGGCCTTACTGATGGCGTTCATTCTCTTATTGAGGCCTTAAATAGGGCTATTTCAAATAAAGCAGATGATGTGGACTATTTTGCTGATGCATATATGAAAATCATTAATGCAGAAATTGATGAAGATACAATAAAGAATATTCGTAAAGAGAGAATGATAGTTCTCAATAACACTACAGACGATCAAAAGAATCCAGACGCGGAGTTTTTAAATAAACCTAATGCAGACGAAACCCAGGAACATTTAATCGATCGTATAACTAATTTGATTTTCCAGATAAGCATGGTTGCCAATATCAATGATGAAATTTTTGGCAATGCAACTAGCGGGCGTTCTTTAGAGTATAAATTATTGTCTATGCGAAATTTGACTTCTAACAAAGAACGTAAATTTACAAAGCAACTGAGAAAAGTATTTCAGATTGTCTCTAAAACTGTTGATTTTGGCACTCTAGAACAAGATATTTCTAATAATATTCAATTTCAATTTGTACGTAATCTACCAAATAATAATGCTGATGAAGCTAATACAGCTAAAACTTTAGATGGAATTGTATCTAAGCAAACCCAGTTATCCACCTTATCCATTGTTTCTGATCCACAAGCGGAGATAAAGCAGATTCAAAAGGAAAAAGAAGAGGCCGTTAAACGGGCTGTTGAAACCCAAAGTAAATTGACTGGATCAGATATTAATAATAAGGGTGATGATTTCTATAATCAGAACTCCAGCGGGCAGGAAGATGATGACTAGTGAATAATCAGAGATACTGGGAAAAACGCGAGCAAAAATGGATTCAGTCGGCGTTACAGCAAGATTCTAAATTTGAAAAAGAACTTACCAATTATTATCAGCAAGCACTAGATGAGATTAATAGCCAAGTTAACAGTTTTTATCTTAAATATGCCAACAGCCAAGGGATTAGCTATTCTGATGCTATGAAAGCCGTTAAGTCAGCAGATATCGCTAAACTCTCAAAAGAGGCAAAAAGGATTGTTAATACTAAGGATTTCAGCGACTATGCTAACGCCCAGATGAAACTTTACAACGCAACCATGTCTATTAATCGATTAGAATATTTGAAGTCTCAGATTGGTTTTATTTTGGCTAAGCATGGCAATAAAATCGAAAAGTCCCTCAGAAAACATTTAACTAAGGCCTACCAAGACGAAATTAAACGCCAAGAAGGTATATTTAAAGATTTTAATATCTCCCAAACACAAATGAAGTCAGACGCTGAATCCATAGTAAATGCTTCATTTCATAATGCTACATGGTCGGAGCGGCTATGGTCTTCAATGTCCGCTTTACAGGCAAGGCTAGGTATTGATTTAACCAATATAATGACACAAGGTTTGGATATGAAAGCTTTAGAAAAGCATATCAAGCCCCTTATTAAAGACGATGTTAAAAATACTACCTATGTAGCACACAGATTGGCCAAAACTGAAACGTCACGAGTCCAATTTCAAGCACAGTTAAACCAGCTGCATAGATATGACGTTAAATATGTTAAATGGATAGCAGAGCCTTCAGCATGTCGTATCTGTGCGGCTATAGCCTCAGATAATGAAGGAGTTTATAAAATTGAAGATGTTCCAGAAATACCCGTGCACCCCAATTGCAGATGCTCAATTGCTGGAGACGCACGCCAAGAATTCGAAAATTATTTAAATAACAATGATTGACCAAGCATTGATGTCATTAAAAGCTATGTAAATACAAGTATTAGCTCATTCTAAAAATTATGAAAGGAGTTTTATTTTTATGCATAAATCAAATAGTTTGGATATGAATTTACAGTATTTTGCTGATCCAAATAATGATCCAAATCAAGGTCAATCAGGGAACAATGCTGATCCAAACTCCAGTAATCCGAATGTAGGAGATAATAATACCGACCCTAATGATAAGAACCCAAAAAACGATTCTCAAGCAGGATTAAAGTATAGTGATGAGGATGTTCAAAAAATTGTTCAAGACACCTTAGCAAAGGCTGATGAACAAAATAAAGCAAATATAGCTGCAGCTGTAAAAGAGGCACAGGAAAAGGCCAAGCTGAACGCTCAACAATTAAAAGATTATAACTTTAAAAAGTTACAAGAAGAAAACGAACAATTAAAAGCTCAATCCAAGCATATGGAATTAATTAATAAAGCCCGTTCTGAACTTAATAAGAGCGGGCTTAACTTATCCAGTGGGGAACTAAACTTAGTAGTTGCTGATGATGAAGAAACCACTTTAAAGAATATTGACGTTATTAAGGCCATGCAAGATCGTCTTACTAAAAGTATTAAAGACGATCTTACTAAAGGCCATACACCCCCAACTGATTTAAATACAGATCCAAAAAGCTTGGTAAGTAAGATTAGTAAAAGATTAGGAGGAAGATAATATGACAGTTGTATTAGATCAAAAAGATGTAGCCACAATTGATAAAAAGTTTGCCGCAGACTCTCAAGTATGGCAAGTTTTAGAAGGTGGGACAAAATCCATTACTTCCGCGGATTTTGTCGGTAATAAAACCGTTCGTATTAATAAATTAGATGGTTTTATTGATGCTAGTCGGTACGTTCGCGGTGGCGATAATGTGCGCAAAAATATCAATGTTTCGAAAGAAGATATTCAGTTAACACAGGAAGATTGGTTTGGATATGATTTAGATCGGTTGGATGAATCCGAAAATTCAGCGTATCAAATTCAAAATGTTGTTGAGGAACACCAACGCTTAATCACAATCCCACATAGAGACAAATATGCAGTAACTGTACTGCATGATAATGCGGGCAAAACTGTATCGGGCACTGTCGATTCTAAAAACGCATTAGAGGCTTATGATGACGCGGAACAATACATGATTGATAATGAAATCCCTGGTGGTTTTGTTATGTTTGTATCTAGTTCATTTTATAAAGCATTGAAAAATGCAGACGGAGTAACTAAATCTTTTACAACCAATCAACAAAAGTTAAACGGTATTGATCGCCGCGTTTCTATGATTGATGGCAGTATCCCAATTTTAACAGTTTCAAAAGACCGTTTATCGGGAATTAATTTAACTGATCAGATTAACTTTATTCTCACACCACTTATGGCAGCAGCCCCAATTGTTAAGTATGACACAATCGACTATATATCAGCTGATACGGATCACAGCGGATATCGTGACACGATTAAAGGCTTATCATATTACGATGTGATTGTCTTTGAAAACGCCAAACCTTCAATTTATATGTCAGTTAATGGTTCAACAAAGGCTGCAGGAAAATAGGAGTAAAAATGGACACAGATAAAATTATTGAACGCATTAAGCGTTTGCTATTTTTAAAATCGCCGCCTGAAACGGGTGACGTTAATTTAGATGAACTCTTAAATGATATCGTTGATATGACCAGTAAACGTCTTAAGAGTTTAACAGGGCTTAATAAAATCACTGAAGACTTAGATTATATTGTAGTTGAAGTATCTATCAAAAGATTTAATCGCCTAAAAAATGAAGGAATGAAGACCTATTCGCAAGAAGGAGAATCTATCGCCTTTGATGATAATGATTTTTCCGAATTTAGCACAGAAATTAAGAGGTTAGCTAATAAAAACCTAGGTAAAAATACAGCTAAATTTATTAATCCCTATGGAGATTGGTGGTAGTTATGCGATTAACCAACTTCGTTAAATTCTACAAGGAAGAAAATAGCAGCTATAATCCTGATACAGGTCAATATGATGATAGTAATCAATTAATTGCAGTTTTACCCGCTAATGTAACTGATTTAGGGGCAGATCGGACAAAAGAATTGTTTGGCAATTTAGATACTGATATGAAAGTAATTCGTACCTTTCAACCGGTAAATTTTAATTGGTCTTATTGTCTAATAGATAATACTAAGTTTTCCCAAACTAAAATATTAAGCCATAAAAGCTTGATTGTGGGTGAACGACACGACTAATAATATTATTAAAATTACAGGCACAAAAGAATTACAAAGAGCATTAATGGCCAAAGCTGATCCTAAAGGGATTCAGTTGGCAGTAAAAGCTAATACTTTAGAATTACAACAAAAAATCATGCGTCAAACTTCTATAGCCTATATTAAAGGCTATTCACAAGGCAACACTAAACGTACAACACAATTTGATTTTCCGGCACAATTTATTGGTGAAGCAGGAATCACACGATATTATAATCCATATACTGAGTTTGGAACTCGTTATATGGCGGCCGAACCGGTAGTTGGACCAGCTGCTAAAATGCAAACACCTATTTTTATTAGCGATTTAAAGAAATTGTTAGCTAAGAGAGGGTGATTAGTTGAGAAAAAGTCCTGAACAAGATGTTTTTGATTGGTTTTTTAAATTGTCACTAAATAATGGATATGATACCTATGACTATCTGCCACCAGAGAAAGAAAAAGTATCATATCCATTTGTATATATAGGCAATGTTCAAGGCGTCCCCGATGCAACGAAAACCGAACTAGTAGGTTCAGTTTATTTGAATATTGATGTTTGGGGAACAAGAAAACAGCGTTTAACCATTAATCAAATGGTCGAACGCTTTTTTCATGCTTCAATTGGCTATACTAAAACACCTAATTTTCAATATTATGGACAACCTAATCAACAATCTAAACGTATGCAGTTAGACACTAGCGTTCCTAATACCGTATTAATGCGCGGCCTATTAGAAATTAAATTAAATATTTTATGAGGTGAAATTATGGCAACAAATGAGGTTTTAAAATTTGAGGGTAAAAGTATTGTTACCTACTTTAGACCATTAAAAAATGCAAGTAAAGAAGCAGCTACATTACTACCCGGACAAACATCTGCTGAATTCGATCCGCAACGTGATAGTGATTCTACTTCAACAAAGGATGGATCGTTTCAAACTAGTTCTTCTCTAGAAACCGATCTAGAAGTTGACTTTGTTAATAATACCTCCGCTATTGCTGACCAATTCTATGACTCACTTTTAAATAATGAGGTTATGGAGATTTGGTTAGTTAATACTGCACGTAAAAATGCGGATGGTAAATTCTTTGCATGGTATATGCGCGGAGTTGTCTCAGAAGACGACAATAGCAATGATTCAGATGACATTTCCGAACGTGATGTTAGCTTTTCTATTAATGGTACGCCACAACGTGGGTGGCTAGAACTTACTCAAGAACAAGTAGAAGAAGTTGATTTCATTTTTAGAGGTTTAGATAAGGTTACAACTGATGAGAGCGGTAAAGAAAATAATGGTGGTGCAGCATGGGCTGAAACAGATGCAGGCGTAAATGTGCCAACTGCTTCTCAAAATAATAACAATACTGCACCCGCACAGTAATTATTTAGTCGTTGAATAAGTAATTAGTCGCCTAACAAATACACAGTACCGTGGGGGCGGCTTTTTTTATGTAAATAAAAGGAGAAATATAAATGCAATTAAAAATTGATGGAAAGCCGCAAACTTTAAATTTTGGAGTTGGTTTTGTCCGTGAAATGGATCAAACACTAGGTATGCTTATGAGTGCTGAAGGAACTCCTTCAAAAATTAATTTTGGTATGGGAGTTAATAAAGCTATCCCAGGATTAAAATCCTTTGATGTTGCTGTTCTGTCCGACGTTATCTATTGTTCATGCCATAATAGCAAAAATCGTCCTGGACACGAAAAAATTGATGCTTATATTGATGGAATTACAGATATTGATGAATTAAAGAAGTTATTTAAAGACGTTCAAGATGAGTTGGCAAAATCTAACGCCACAAAATTAGTTTTAAATAGTAATGATAATACGAGAAAAAACTAACTGCTAAAACCAGCGAAGAAACATATCATGAAATAGTTTTAAATTGTTTAGCCTATTTAGGGTTTTTTAGTATTCAAAAAATTAACTCTATGACAATTGCTGAATACTGGTTAAGGTTAGAAGCCTATCAATTAAAACAAGCAAAAACTCAGGAGCAATTAGCTTTACAAGCTTGGCTCAATCAAGCAGTAAAAGCTACTAGAGGCAACTCAAAACACCCAAAACCAAAATATAAAACTTTCAAAGAATTTTATGATTTAGAACAAATAAATTCAGATATTCGGGCAACATTTGAAGGTGGTAAAACTCAAAAGCAAAAAAAATTAGGCCGGAATGAATTAATTGCCAAACGATACAATGAGTGGCAAAAAATCAAAAACGAAAAGAAGGGGGGAAAACATGAGTGAAACATATGCTGTAAAAGCTGTTTTAAGCGCTGTAGATAGCAACTTTTTAGGCACAATGGATAAGGCAGCGAAATCCGTTGAAGGGGTCGCAAAAGCTAGTAATTTAAGCGCTGGGGCTATTGGAAAATCTATGGCAGTAGCTGGCACTGCTATAACTGCAATGGGATTAAAAGCCTTAAGCGGTTATGGTAATTTCCAAAAAGCGATTAATCAAGCTGCAATTATCGCTGGTGGGTCGGCAAAGGATATAAGGGCACTTTCAGACGAAGCTAATAGATTAGGCCAAACACTACCAATCAGCGCACAAGATGCTGCTGATGCTATGGTTGCCATGGCCAGAAATGGTGCTAGTGTTAAAGACTTAAAAGATGATTTTCCACCAATTGCAAAAGCTGCCGCGGCCACAGCAGAAGACTTAAGTAGTACAGCAACAGTTGTTCAACAAGCAATGAACTTATGGGGTGGTGGAATGAAGAATGCTACCATGTATTCTGCAATTCTTACTGAAACAGCTAATAAGTCAAATGCAACAATTGGCGATATGCAACAAGTTCTTGCGGACGTTGGTAATACTGCAGTTAATATGCATATGGATTTAAGAACGCTAGCAACTTCTATTGGAATTTTAACCAATTCTGGTATCCCTGCTGCACAAGCGGCTATGGACTTAAACCATGCTCTATTGCAAATGCAAGCACCAAGTGATAAGGCACGTGAAGAAATGCAAGCACTTGGTATTTCATATGCAGACGCTCAAGGTCATATGAAACCATTTCCGCAAATTCTACGAGAAGTTGCACAAGCAACCGATGGAATGGGGGACTCTCAGAAGTCGGCAGCTTTAAAAACTCTTTTTGGAGCTGCTGGAATGAATGCCATGTTGCCTTTACTAAGATCAGTTAATGGTGAGGCTAAAAGCGGTAATGTTGATTGGAATACTTTATCTGCTGCCTTAGATAAAGCCGGGGGCTCATTTGAAGCTGCTTCCACGTATCTAGATAATGCTACTAATCAAATGCAACAAAATTTAGGCTCCAGAATAGACCAGATGAAAGATGCATTTATAGGCTTGCAAAACAGCGCTATGGCTTCAACTGATGGAATGGTTAGTGGTATAGTAACAGCCTTAGATAATATGTTTACTCATATGCAAACAAGCAATGATGCCATTTCACAATTAGCACGTGGCTTTATTGGATTAGCACCTGTAGTAGGTCCAGCAACAATTGCTATTGGTACGTTTTTGACTAATGCTGATAAAATTCAAAGCACAATGGTTTCAGCAGCTAAATGGTTAGTTAGCCCTTGGGGCTTAGCAACTGTTGCAATTGGATTGATGGCCGGTGCTTTAATTGGCTTATATCAAAACTTCCAACCTTTCCAAGGAGCAGTTAATAATGTGGTTTCTGCCTTTCAACAAGGATTTAGTCAAGCAATGCCCGCTGCTATTCAGTCATTAAGAACCATTTTAGGAACTTTAAAAACTGATTTAACTATTATTGGAGCAACTATCCAACAGCAAATAGGCGGTAGTTTACAATCAATTAATGTTCAATCTTTTGCTAGCATGTTTACTTCTGCATTTTCAACAATTACATTTGCTATTACGACAGTAGTAAATGCTTTAACACAAATTGTTCAAGGTTTTATTCAGGTAGGAGCTTTACAAAGCATTTGGCAAGCTATTGGCGCTGTCATTGGAGCTGTTCAATCTGTCATATCCAATGTAGTACTTGCAATCAGTAATTTTGTTATAAATTCTAATAATGCCGGAAGTACTCAAACTGTTTGGCAAACTGTAGGCAATGCTATAGGCACAGTTGTTAACTGGATCGCACAAGCAATCACTGCTATTGCTAATTTCATATCTCAATCAAGCAGCGGTATAGGCCAAGTAGTTAATTTTATAATGCAAGTTATTATGGCCGTGGGTCAAATGGTTCAAGCGTTTGTCAATACGGGAGCAGTACAGTCAGTTTGGGAAGCTATAAAATCTATTTTTGGTGCTATTAAATCTGTCATAGTTAATGTAATTAAGTCAATTGGTGAATTGATTGGTGCTAGTGATGGTGCTAGTTCAACTAACGATATTTGGTCCAATATTGGTACTTCAATTGGAAATATAGTTAAAGTTTTAGCTGAAGTTATAAAAGGGATAGCTAATTTTATTAAAAATATTTCTAGTATGTCAGGAGTTATAACTCCCGCCATTGGATCAGTTCTAACTTTTATTGCAGCCTTTAAAGGAATTAGCATTGCAATAAGCTTAATTAATACTTTAAAAAAAGCATTAATAGTTGGAAAAGTTATAAAGGGAACAATTGGAGATATTAATTTACTAAAATTTGCTTTATCAAATATGGCCAATGAAAGTAAATTAGCAGCTGCTGCACAAAAGATTCTTAACGGTGTACTGGCAATTAATCCATTTGTATTAATTACAGCTGCTATTGCAGCAGTAGTTGCCGCATTAGTCTTCTTTTTCGCTAAAACAAAAACTGGCCAGGAAATTTGGCAACAATTTACTGATTTTATATCTGGAGTTTGGAACGGTTTAGTTTCAACAGCTCAAACAGTTTTTAATGGTCTAGCAAGCTTTTTTAGTGACCTTTGGAATGGTATTGTATCTACAGCTACTTCAGTATGGAATGGTATTACTGGAACCTTATCCGGAATATGGAACGGTATTATATCAGCCGCACAGCCAATTTTTAAAGGACTAGCAAGCTTTTTATCAAACCTTTGGAATGGTATTAAGTCTATTGCCCAAGGCGCTTGGGAAGCTATTAAGTCAGTTATTATGGGTCCAATTTTAATTTTAATTGACCTTGTAACTGGAGACTTTAAACATTTACAATCAGATCTAAGGTTAATTTGGAATTCGATTAAAAGTGCTGCAAGCTCAATTTGGAACGGAATTAAAACTATTTTTACTACAATTACTACTGGTATAAAAAATACTGTAGTAAATATATGGAATGGTGCTAAAAGTTTAATTATCAATATTTGGAATGGTTTAAAAACTACTGGACGTAATATTGTTAATGGAATTAAAACTATTTGGACAAATGGTTTTAATGCTCTTAAAAATTTTGTAGTAAATGTTGCTAAAACAATGGTTAATGGAGCTAAAAATGCTTGGAATGGTTTAAAATCTGCTGCTAGTTGGATAGTAGACCAAGTACGCAGAGCATTTGATGCTTTAAGACACATTGACTTAGTGGCCGCTGGTAAAGCAATTATTAATAGCTTTTTAAATGGCTTAAAAGCTGCCTTTAAAGGTGTTAAAAATTGGATTGGCGGAATTGGCGACTGGATTAGAAAACATAAGGGACCAATTCAGTATGACCGTAAATTATTAATCCCTGCTGGTAATGCTATTATGCAAGGCTTAAATTTTGGGCTTGTAAGCGCATTTAAAGATGTTCAGGGTAATGTATCAAACATGGCTAAAAGTATCGCTGAAGCGGCTAATAATAATCTCTCAAGCAACTTAAATAATATCAATGCTAAATTGGCAAACGGAACTATTAATCATGCAGTAAGTGGACAATTAGAAATTCAACAACAGCCTGCTTATATCCAATTACAAATGGGAGATAACACATTTAATGCTTATGTTGATGATATTACTAAGCAGCAAAATATTAGCTTAGATTTAGGCAGATTTTAGTTGAGGAGGTGGTGAAATGCAATTGAATTATGATTTTCATGATTTATCCAAGCATGATAATTTTGATTTTGATTCTCTACCTTCAGAGGCTATGTCATTCTTTTGGGATTCTAAAAAGCAATATGTATATCTAGAGAACTTAATACCAGGCTATCAAACTTTACAAGTAACAGGGCGAGAGATGCTAGCTTATAAAATAAGCGAAGAAACACCCCCGGGAATGGATGGAACTTTATTAGAAAGTGCTAACTTGCCGGCAAGAGATATTGAAGTTAAATATTTTTTACAATCTGATGATGCCCATGATTTACAGGCTAAATATAATAAATTAATGTATTTTCTTAGTAATCAGGATTTATCTTTTAATTTTAAAGATGAACCTGATTATTTTTATTCAGGAATTTTAACAGATATTGACAAGGTAGAAGGCGGACAGTTAGAGGTAGTCTCAAGCTTTACTTTACATTGTCCTAATCCCTTTAAAGTAAGCTCCATTAAAACTATAACTGTTAATAATAATGAGAATATTAAAGACCATTACCTAATATATTCAGTTATTCCTGAATCAATTAGTTTTAATTTAACTGGAGCTGATTTTAAATTTATCAATCAAACCCAAAATCAATCATTTGGATTAACAATTGCCCATAATAATGTTGTTTTAACGCCTCAACAAGGTTCTGTAACTGCTAATGGTGGCTTAATTTTGAATGACATTACTATGTTTAGTGAATTGGAAAAACTAACCATTAAAAATGGTGACTTAATTCAGATTACTAATGGATCAACAGCAACTATTAAATATAGGAGGTGTTTATTATAAAACAAGCAACTTTGTTACTTTTAAATAACAATGAAGAAGTTTTTAAACGTATACCTCCGCAAAAAATGACTGAACTATATGAAACCCAAGAATTAAGAGCTGCATTTCAAATTCAAGGTACTATCTTAGCCCAGGATTATATGAAGGACTTCGAAAAAGCCCAGTATGTTGCTGTTTCTATTATTGACAGTCAAGAATATCATGTTTTTGCCTTAAACAGTTGGAAACTCTCCAATGACCATAAAATAACCTTCAGTGGTATTGATGAACCACATTATGAATTAGATGCTGATGGATTTATTCAAGACCGAAGGTTTAAAATGAATGATTTTAGCAAGGTTATCCAGCCAATTTTTGAGGGTTCAAGATGGACAATTCGTTCAATCCCACAAGATCAGATACCAGTAGGAACAATTAATTTTTATTTTGAAAGCCGCTTAGCTGCTTTAAAACAAGTTCTAGAACAATTCGATGTTGATGTTGCTTTCTCTTATGAAATAAGCGGCAATAAAATTAAAAATCGTTATGTAGATTTTTATACTGAACAGGGTAGAGACACAGGAAAACGTTTTGCATATGGTTCAAATGCCTTATCGATTATTAAAGAAACTGCCACAACTGATTTATATACAGCAATTGTTCCCCGTGGTGATGGTCTCCAAAAGTTCGATGAAAATGGCCAGGCTACTGGTGGCTACAGTCGAAAAATTAATATTAAAGATATCGAATGGAAAAAGTCAGATGGCCACCCAGTCGATAAGCCAAAGGGGCAATACTATATTGAAATACCGGAGCGAACAGCCATTTTTGGACTGCCTAATGGTCATCCCAAGGTATTAATTAAGGATTACGATGGTATTAAAGAAACAGATGCCTTAATTCGTCAAGCATATCTAGATTTATTAGATATCTCACGCCCTAAAATTCAATTCTCAACACAGATTACAAATTTAGGAAATGCAAGTTTAGGTGACGCAGTAACAATTGTTATGCCTAAATATAAGATTCAATATAAGACAAGAATATTTAAGCTTAAAATTGACCTATTAACTAATACCCGCTCAGTGGCTGAGTTTGGCGACTATGTTGTAAAAACTGCCGGGCAGCGTGCTTATGAAGCTTGGTTAAAATCAAAGCGTAATCAAGATAATCAAGATGAAATTAACGCTGGAATTAATGATGTAATTGATACTAATAAACAAGAACAGGATAAGTGGAATGAAGGCCAAGAAAATTGGAATGATGCCCAAAGTGATTGGAACGAACAACAGAATAAAATTAACGAAATTATTCAGAAAAAACAAGATGAAATTGCTAAAGATATCGAAGATACCCGCAAGGAAATTGGCGATTATATAAAGGGGCAGGATCAACTAGGCGAAATTATTTTCACAGGAAAAGATATGCTTCCTACTAGAGGAAATATTTACAATATTATTGCGCGGTCATTAATTAATGGCCAACAAGGCGAATTAATTTTTAATTCTAACGGCCTAGGTTGGTATGGTGCCGATGGCACAGTAAAAATGGGAATTACTAATGATGGGCGTGTAATTGCAGACTCCATCCGGTCAAATTTAATTGAAGGTTTGACTATTAAAGGTGGAACTATTGATGGCGGACGTATCGTCGGTGCACAGTTTGAATCAGTTAGCAATAATCAATTTATGGTAGCAAATAATTCAGCATTAGTTTTTGGACAAGGTAATGATAAAAGCAATCCTTTTACTATGATTAATGGATATGGAATTGATTATTATGATAATGTTGGTGGTTCCGGAGGAAGTACTAATGCCCAAAAAGGAAGTTTAATTGCTAGTATTAATCAACTTATCGGACAAAATTTAAATGGTCACGTACTAGGTAATTCTATTGGAATTATGGCAGCCGCTGACCATATTTTTAGTTTAGGAGCAACTGAAAGAACAGGTATGGGCTCAGGCCGTTTTAATGCATTTATTACAATATCAGGCGGTGGCGGAGCCTTATCAGCAGGTCGTAGTAATACCGGCTATGATAATAGAGGAGTTTATATTGAAGACGCTACTAATTTTTATCTAGAAGACCACCGTAATCATAATGCTTACTTAATTGCCAGTGCATACGATAACGGATTAGTACTAAATAAAAAATATGTAATAATGGACGATTTAGGAGATTAGGAGAAGAAAATGGAAACCAACTATCCAAAAGTAATCGGAAATTTAAGCGCACAATTAGCGCAAAGCTTAGCAAACATAGCTATTATTCAAGATTTATGCGATCAACAGCAGCAAGTTATTAATGACCAAAAAATAAAGCACCCTGAAGATTTTCCAGCAGACAAACCCCAAGAAGGTGACTTAAATGCCCAAAAAATTCAAAATTAAACAAAATCTAGAAAGAAAATATAATGGTGAAAATTTACCAATTGTAGTCAGACAGGATGATGTAGGTACCATTATTGAAAGCCAAATATTAACCGAAGAAAACAACCCATATGATTTAACTAACTGTAAAGTTGAGTTTAGCATACAAGCAGCTTCTGGTTGGCCAGTTATAGGAGAAAAAGCACAAATTATAGACCCTGCTAATGGGAAAATAAGTTATTCTTTAACTGCAAAAGATACACAGATAGCCGGAAAAACAAAAGCAGCTTACTTTTCTATTTACCATAATGATAGTGATATAGTGGAATCCACTGGAAACATTGACCTTATTATATTAGCAAGGCCTAAAATAAAAGATTCTGATTTACTTTCCTATACTACTAACTTTAAAAATAAAATTGCTGGTGATAGGTCCAATCCTAACTGGGCAGGGAGTTTAACCTTGACCTGGATAATGATTGACCCAGATAACCCAGATTCTGGACGCTATAGGTTTACGATTACTAATACTTGTACGGATGAAATGACCCAAAAAAATTATGATGATGCATTTAAAACCGATAAGAATGACATCCAAATGAAATGGTATCAAGATCCACGTGACATATCAAAATATGGCAATATGTTAGCCTATAGATTTTTGATAAAACCAAATACCATAAAAATGAGAATAAATAATTTATTTCCACATAAAGTTATAATTGGTAATAGAGAAATAGCACCTGACAATCCTCTTATGTATAAGGACGATGGCTCTTTAGATATTCAAGGGAATGATCATTATTATGCTACACATGGATATATGGATAATCTGATTGAAATTAAAGCAGATGTAGCATTAACTGGCTTTACTCCATTAGAAGAAACTAATTTATCAGTTAAACAAGATAATGGCACTTATAAGGACATTTCATATGTCAGTTCGTTTGAACTAGACTTTCGAAAGAACCGTTTCTTAACAAAAAATAATGAATTGATTATGGCAATGCCGTATTACTATGTTGAACCTGCTGAACCTGGAACTACTTTTTTTGTAACTCCTCATCCAAATATTGAATGTGTCCAATATTATTTACCAGAAAATACAGACTAAGAATTTAAATAAGGGAGAGATGGTCGTTTGCATGTATTTTTAGGCTTTACCATTGGTGAATGGGGCAACTTTATTACTATTGCAACAGTTTGTACAGGTTTATTCACTTGGATTATTAGAGTTGCATTAGTTAATCCATTACAAAATTCAATCAAAGAACTAACTTCTCAAATTAGATATTTAAAAACGAATTCTAAAGAAGAACACGAACACTTTACAGAGTCATTAAACGACCACGATCACCGTTTAAATGATCATGAAACCCGTATAACTGTTGTTGAAACAGAACTCAAAAAAAAGAAATAATCTTAGGAGGATAAAACATGAAATTAAACTTTAATTATAAGTCTGCCAAAGCTTGGATTACTTTAGTCAGTGCCACTATTGCTGGTATTTTGGGTATTTTAACGGCGCTGGGTGTTACCGTGCCGGCGGATACAGGCAGTTTAGTTACAGGACTAGCCACAACAGTAGTCTCACTATTAAGTGCTTTCGGTATTTTAACGCAAGACATGGATGATCCTAATAAGAAGTAGGAGGTCGTCTGATGAGAAAAAGAATTACTTTTTTAGTAGCCTTAGGGCTGCTATTTTTTTGCGGTCAAGTCAAGGCCGCTAGTCCGGATATGGTAGATGTATCTAACAATAATGGCTATATGACAGTAGCCAATTTTGTTGATATGCGCAATAATTACGGTGTTAAGTCCATTACTACCAAAATCAGTGAAGGAACCTACTATCATGACTACACGGCGGCTAATAACATTCAAACGGCACAAGCCGCCGGGCTTTATATTAACGGCTATCACTTCGCCCGTTATCAAACGGTGCAGCAGGCTAAAAATGAAGCGGATTACGCTTGCCAGTTGGCCAAAGCTGATGGACTGCCAGTGGGGGCTGCCTTAGTGGCAGACGTTGAGGCTAGCCAGCAGCAGTATTTATCCCGTGCTAATTTAGATGCTTGTAATCAAGCTTTCGCTGAAGTAGTTAAACTTTACGGCTATCGCCCGGATGTTTATACCATGGGTTCTTGGGTAAATTCTAAAATGAGTAATGCCGGCTGGATTGCCAGCTATCCATACGACTCCACAGGCAAGACTTGGTACAGCAATAATAACGCTTGGCAATATCAATCTACCGCCCAATTTCAAGGCAGTTACGGTAATTTTGATGTCAGCACCTTATACAATAATTTTTACACTGGTGGTCAACAGGTCGTAAACACTATTAACAACACCGTGACTATTCAAACTTGGAATGCTAATCCCACAGCCATGTTAAATAGCAAAGGTGATCCTTATATGACCACCCCTTTAGCTCACGGGACAAAGTGGCGGGGCTTAGGTATTGCCAAAAATAAAGATGGTACAGCTATGATCTGTATTGGCAATAATGAATATGTACGGCAAGATTGCACCACTTTAAACGGACTAGTAGTAATTAACTATGCAGCTAATTATGGGGTCAATGCTTATAACTCTAAAGGCCAGCAGTTAAAGGATACTAATTTAAGATTTAAAGGTGGCAGCAGATGGCAAAGCAATAATAAATTAACCGATATCCCTAATATTGGTTTATGTTATCAAGTATCCACTGATGAGTTTATCCCGGTGAAGTATCAACAAGCTTCCGGATATCAAGGATAAAAAAAGCCCCCGTAAAGGGGGTATACATACAGGAAAGAAGGACATTAGTCATGAGTAACACACAATACAGTGTTTTCCAAATAGCAGATTGGTTTCTAGCACATGCGCCTATGACACCAAAGAAACTTCAAATACTAACATATTATGCTCAAGGCTGGGGTAATGCTTTATTAAAAAGGCCTATTATTGATACTGACTTTGAAGCTGGGATTCATGGTCCAGTATCTTGTCAACTGCTGAAAAGATATCATTCTTACGGCTGGTCGGAAATTCCACAAAATAAGGATTATATTAATCAAATAAATAATGAGATTATAGAAGATTTATTGGAATCATTATGGACCACCTACGGAGATAGAAGTGCAAATGAATTGGAGGCTTTAACTCACCGGGAACTCCCATGGGAAAATGCCCGACAAAACTATCAGCCTAATGAAACATGCAATAATGTGATTAGCAATAAAGATATGGGAAAATTTTATCTTTCTATTTATAACGGAGATTAAAAGAACATAAGTATTAACTGAAAGCGGAGGAGTATAGGGTCTAATTTCCAATCTAAAGTAGTAAATGATATTGAGTACAAAAAAGTAGTTAGTGCCTTCTAGATTATTTTTAAGCATTATGCTATATTTAAATTATCGCTTACTGATTTTTTGGCTATGTACATGGAGTACATGGCCTTTTTTATTTACCTAAGCAGAGCAATTTATTTACTATAAAGAAATATAATGTTATACTAAAAGTGTATTATATTTACCTTATTAGCATATTTTATATGATGTCAATATAAAAAGGACAAGTTGCAGCTTGTCCTTTTTTTGTGTCTAATACTCTAAAAAAAGTATATTACAATATTAGAAATATATATAAATTAGTCTAAAGCCCGCCGCTTAATGCGGTATACAGTACTACGAGAAACATTATTCATTCTTGCTATATAACTGATAGACTCTCCTAATTGCAAACTTTTAACAATAGCGTGATAGATTGCCCGTTTTTGTGGATTAGCAGCATTAGGACCATATTCTAACTGTTTACCGATAAAAGCCCCCCGTTCCTTTGCTAACTTGATACCTTCAGCTTGACGTTCCCGAATTTTAGCACGTTCATGTTCAGCAATATAAGACATTAAATCAATAACTAAATTATTTAATAGTCGCCGTAAATTCAAGTCTTCCACACCCGAAAAAGAAGGCAAATCTAAGATATCAAAAGTAGCCCCTTTACGTTCAATCTGACTCAGTAAAATTTTTATATCTGTGGAATTCCTACTTAAACGATCCAAACTAAGGACAACCACGATATCTTCTTCATGAATTGTCTTTAACAATTTATTCAACTCTGGGCGATCTTGAATATTTTTACCGGATTGCTTTTCCTGGAAAATTCTTTTACAACCAGCTTGAGTTAAAGCCTCAATTTGACGGGCTAAATTCTGATCCTTACTTGAAACCCGCGCATATCCAAACTTCATTTCCAATTCCCCACTTCAAAAGACGACATTTATAATACAATAATCATATCTATAAATGATTTTAGTTTCAATGTGTCTATAGAGTACACTTTTATAATACAAATAAACAGCCTTAAATAAAAAATATATTCTTACTTTAAAACCCAGTGGTTCAGAAAACTTTTTCCACAGTGGATAACTTTTTAATAGATTTCTATTTTTCAACTGTCCATAACTCTAAAACAGCTGCCTGACTATCTAACTAAATAACAAAAAACTTGCTTAAATACTTGAATTATACAGCACTTCCTGATTTGCTTAGAGAGAGATTAAGTTTTGAAGGCAGATTTGTACCCTTGTTTTTGCAAAGATACAAATTCTGTTCTGATTTGCTCGTCGGTCGATCAAGCCCGTCAGTTGTCACTCATTTGCGATTATTTCTAATCATTAACATTCTAAAAACTGTGTTTTTTCCGATAAAAAAACGCCCTTATCGGCGTCATACTCTTATTTTCTTTGGTTCGAATATGAATTCATGTTAATACCATTTAACCAGCAGAAACGCACTGGCAAATCGTTTTACCACCCACGCTATTAGTTAGCAGCTTCTAAGTCTGCAAGTTAGCGCTGAACTTAGCCACCAGGTGAGAGTGAATCACCCAGTGACTACCTAATTTTCTTTTTGAA
>JAAOBB010000113.1_pt1 | contig 40996 bp, 67 predicted proteins | sample 7267541 | NCBI WGS metagenome assembly JAAOBB01 (sample SAMN14345205, study PRJNA599270) | viral metagenome | isolation source: viral-like particles (VLPs) isolated from bee gut | host: Apis mellifera | place: Switzerland:Lausanne | collected 2017-01/2018-02 | reverse complement strand
GCATCTCGCGCGACTTGCGCGTCTGTTGTGATTTGCGTCTTAGCGGCTTCGAACTCCTGCAATGATATAGTTTCATTGGCGCGGAATTCTTGCAACTTAGCTAACTTCTGTTGCTCCTGTGCATCAATAGCGGCTAGCTCGTCGCTATTCTGGCGGGCTACGGTGTTAAGGAAGTTCTGCGCTTGGTCACGCTGCCGTTGGGCTTGCTTCTCCGCGCTTGCGGCTTCTCGCGCTTCTCTGTTGGCTAAGTTCTTAGCCTCGCGTGCGGCTCTGTCCGATTCACGTTTAGCGGCTGCGGCTTCTCGGTCGGCCTCTTTCTTATTTCGTTCGGCAATAGCGGCGGCGGCTTCTTTATCGGCGTTAGCTGCTTTCTCTTTGGCTTTGACGTTCTGGTCAATGCTGTACGAGTTTTCTTGTATTGTGGTGTTATACGCCGCTAGATTCTTGTTAGCGCCTTTGTACTTCTCGTTAAGTTGCCCCGTTACTTGTGCCAACGCTCGCGCGGCTTCTGGCGTTTTCGTATCTGCGAAAGCTTTCTGTGCTGCCGTTAGTTTATCGAATTCCGCGCGAGTAATGCCTAACTTCTCGGCGCTCGCGTCTAACTGAAAGTTGATAGCCCCGACCGCGTTACCGCCTCGCGCCATAGATGCAGCGGCCAATGACGTGCTTAGGCTGAAATTACGAGTCTCGGCAGCGGCCTCTATAATCTTTTTAGTGTAGTCACCTAGTAAAACGTTAAGGGACGACAACCCTGTGGCAATCTGCGCGTTTATCTGGTACGCAGTTGCGCCAGATTCTACATACGTAACGAACGCGTCCGAAGCCTCATATACTCCTTTAGACGTTAGTTGAATAATGTCTTCTACATCTTTTGTAGCGTCTTCTAAGTCTTTGGCGCTGGCGCTGGCGTCGCCCATACTTTTATATAGCGTACCGCCGATAGCCGAGGCCAACGCAATAACGGCACCAAGAACCGCCCCGCCGGGGCCGAACGCGCCGGCTAACTGGCTACCTTGCTGACCTAATGCAACAAAGGCGGATGTACCGCCTTGGATTTGCACAATCATATCTTGTACTTGGAAACCTACCTGTTGCGCTTTGCTGCCTAGTCCGCCTAGTGGCGCGCTAGCTTTTGCGGTACTGGCGGCAACTTTAGCGGCGGCATTATCGGCTTTATCTGCCGAGGTAGCGAAGGTGTCTAGCTGTTTTGCGGCTTTATCTGCGCCATCAGCATTCACCTTCACCACTAAACTAGCTACATCAGCCATCGTCTCTACCCTCAAATATGGCGTCTATGCCCATGATTAAATCTGATTCGAACATGCTTATATTCTGGCCTGTTATGTCGCGATACGCTACTAAATCATGCCAGTTAAGCATTTCGCGCGCATAAAGTTTAATCTCGTCGTTAGTAGTTCTGCGGGAAAACTTCAATTCTAGATACTTTTCAAAGGTGTATATAAAAACAGCGGGACATTCCGGCCCGCTGTCTTGCGTTGTACGCTGCGACTCATCAATTACACCCATCGCGATTAGCGCCGCTTCGTGACCGTCAGATATGCTATCGAATTTCTGCCGTTGTTGGTTAGTAACAAATCGCCACGTTGCGTATTGGTACAACGCATCTACTTTGCCTGTAGCTCGTCGCGCTGGGTGCGGTAGAAGTCCACTACTGAGGTGCCTAACGCTTTGTACTGGTCGAGAAGTTTTACCAGTGCTTCTTTAGAAAAAGGTTCGTCGAAGCTCCAACCGTTAACAATCTCGGCGGACAACTGGCGGTTAAGAATCTCGCAGGCTTCGCCCAACGCGATATTGTATTCAGTATAATCTTTCGCTTTCTTAGCTTTGGTCTCTAATGCCTTAAGAGATTCAACGGCGGCTTTATACTTGAAAGCGAAGGCGCGGCCAGCTTTCACAGCGGCGTCGGCGTCGGCGGAAACAACGTTAAGCCACTCGCCGGAATCAGTGCCATCCGGCAGCAAGATAGGCATACGGTTGCCGATTTGGGCTTTGTCCTCAAAATAGAAATCACTAAGTTTCATTATTGCATCCTTCGGTTAGTAGGTTAAAGGTTGAGTTAAAGCGGCGACAGGAACCACCTGTTTTTCGGTTGCGAACCTAGCCGCAAAATTATTCTATCACAGGGCTTGCATTACTCAAATTAATACAATACTATTATTCACATCAACCGGACAGAAAGGAAAATAACATGAAACGTATTACAGGTGTTGCAATCGTATTAACTGCTTTTATTGGGTGTTCTTATGTTGGTACTGTTGGCGCGGCCTCTTGCCAAAAGATAGGGGAAACAGCCTCCGCACAGTTTCAATCAGTATCAGGGTTAAAGGGTGGTAAATCGGATATAGCTGATAACGTCCGCGTGCTGGTCGAAGCCTGTAAAGTCGGCGTAAATCTTCGCGAGCAAGGTTTAGACGTTACTAACGTTCTGCACGCTGGTGCGCAGACTTTGGGTGACGCTGCCGAACGTACTACGGATAGCGTCGGCCTCCTAGGTTCAACGACTGCGGTTAACATGGTGGCGATGGGCTTCGCTTACGGGGATAAATAGAAATGAATGAGCGTAAATTGTTCGAAAGAGAAATAGTATTTTTATCCGCGTACCCTGTCCGTTTCGACCTAGACGAAAACGGCAACTATAAGGACAACATGATTAATTCTTATTGGACTATTTGGCGCGTGGCGCGAGAACTAAAGGATGAATTTAAACATGAGATACCGAATATCACTAGTAGAAACTGAATTCCTGCATGTGGGTATAGTGCGTAAATATGTAGTACAAAAACGTGTTGGGTATTTTTGGTGGGTTACTATAGACTACTGCAACAGCCTTCAATCTGCGCGGACGCTTCGCGGTAATATTGAGAAAAGAACAGAGGACACATTTTTACGAGTTATTGAAAAATAGATTAGGCCCCTTTCGGGGCCTTTTCGTTTTTATGGGTATGCGATACGTTGGATCACGATAGACGACAACGTACTGTTACCTGTTGCCTGACCTTCGATTGATAACGTTACCGATTCAGGTCCGCCAATCTCGGGGGTTGCTGCCGTAATCTGCGCGCGCTTCAACGTGAACGACATAGCGCCGTCTGGCCCTGCCAAGATAGATGTTAACTCTACCGTGGTTTCATTCAAGAACTTATTCAACAGCACAGTATCGTACAGTTTACCGGCCAGTGAGAAAGTGTTAGCCGCACGACCACGTTCTACGAATGCAACGCTGGAGTTACCTAGCTCGAATTGCGCGGAAGCGGCGTTATCGTTGGTGATAGTAAAAGTATCAATCAACTTAAGCGGCGCGGTGCCATCGAACGCGGCAACGTCAACACTTGCGAACGGTTCGGCGTCAAAGTTAACCGTAAACGTTGAACCGGCTGGTGGGGCTAATAAAATCTCCTGAGTTAGACCGATGAACGGGAAACTACCCGTAACCATTGCGTTAACAGCTTGCTCAATAGTGAAGCCGGAGAACTCAACGCCGCGAGTGATAACATAGCTATCCGCGCCGCCACAACGCCCTTTGAACCAAGTCAGGATTGAATAGGTTTTACAGAGGTTGCCGGTTTCTAACTTGTCCGCTACCACTAGGCTAGTTTCGGCGTCAGTCTGCGCCGTGAGCGTGCTTTGAATACCCGCACCGGTAATAACTAACGCGGTCACTGAGGTCGCAATAAACGGTTTAGAGTTTTCACCGGTTAGTGACGGGAATTGAACTAAGTCGCCAACTTCTACGTCGGTAGTAAAATCCCCCGCCGAACGGGTAAAAGTCTTAAGCGTCGCGTCAACATCGATAGTTAAACCGGCAACCGTAGAACCTGCGACCCAGGAGCTGGTCATTGCGCCGGCCAGTAATTCGTCTTGGCTAGCTGCGCTCAATTCGATAGCGTATTCACCCGTAACCTGTTTGTTACCGGTACGGATAGATGACGTTTCGCGGCTGCCGTCTAGCTCGTTAGAGACTAAAGCGTCGCGAGTTACCGCCGGAACCCCGCCAGTGTTGCGCAGTGGCGACCAGCTCGGGGAAGTAGGCGTAACGCCAGGAGTTGTTTCTAACACATAAAACTGCGCTGTGTTCGCGCCCTTATATGGTTGCAGTGCCATTTTATAACCTCGCAGTAAATGCAATGAAATTGATTGATAGTGAGCGTGTGGCCCAGCCATTTTCTACCTGTAACGGGCCTAGGCTTACCGACTGCACCTCGGCGCAAATAGCGTTGCGTTGAAACGTATTGCCCGCTTTAAACGCTAAGTTAATTAAGTCTGCCATTTTATTAATCGGCGCGCTACCTTTGGTAGAAGCGTAGTTAATATCTATCTGGTAAACGCCTGCGCGTTGCTCCGTCCAGAATAAATCCGCCTGCTCCGTATCCGATAATAACATGAAACTGGCTAAATACGGCGTGTTAACGCTCGTAGGCGCGTCGATGTTCTCTAAGGCCACGGCAATGTTGTTATCGCTGCCGAAGTCTATCAGCGGGTTATCAAACGCTTTTGTTAGGTCTTCAAAGTATCCCATTAGCGTTTACCGTGGTTTTCGTGGTAGTTCATGTTCACCTCTGCCGATTTGCGTAAACAACAGGCTTCGAAAAAATCTAGGCTATACCCTAAGTGTTTTCTTGGTGTCTTGCCGATGTAGGCTACCCACTTACACCCGTGATACCAAGAAACCCCCATTAACCCAGAGGTGTTGCCCTTGTTAACTTTGGTATTTCTTGCATTATCTCTCGCGCCTACATCTCTTAAATTATCTATACGGTTGTCCGTAGTATCTCCGTTAATGTGGTCTATTATCTCTGGCATGTGCCCGTAGACGATAAACCATATCAAACGGTGTACGGATATTTTCTTTCGGTTAACTTTCGTCTTTAAATAACCGCCGTCTAACCATCCGACCGCCGAACCTTTTCTGCGGCATCCTGCTGAACTTGCGTAAACCAACGCGCCTGTTTCGGCGTCGTACTCGTAAGTTTTGCGAACATAACCAAGGTCGAACATATTTCCTTCCTAACCATACCATCGTCCCTTGATTATCGCACCTTTGCGGCTTCTTGGTCAATTAAGGTCTGAAAACGGGTTACATTGACTCGGACAAAGCCGACAGGCGCTTGCTTAGACCATCCGTACTCTAAACGTTCTGCGTAGGGTAGATTATTGGCTAAAGTAAACTGTCTAGCAGTTGGAGCGTTCGTTATAAACGTCGTTGCACTGTTTATGGTAGCTCCGCCGGTTGGGTCTACCCCTGCCACGAGTCCGGTTCGTTCCTCTGCTCCTGATGTCTGCCAGTTCATACGGAATCGCCCCGTATCAACGGGGCTTGCTTTAATAATAGCGCTGAATAACTTAATTGATACTGAACGCACAACCGTATCGACGTTCTTGTTCGCCTTAGCGACAAACTTAGATACATCCAGCGAGAAGCTACCCACTATTTACGCACCTGAATAAACCACGCCACAACGTCGTCGTTAACCTGCTTGCGTTCTAGGCCGACAATAGACCACCGCTCGCCGTTGAAGTCTACTTTGTCTTCCATCTTCGGCATAACGCTGTAATCGGCTTTGACCATCATGTCGCCCGCTTGAATAGTTGTTCCGTTAACCAGTGCGATATTGATTGGTACAGGAACCGCCTTTAACGGCAGCGTTGTATCTGGTTGCCATTCATACTCGCCAAGTGTTGGATTCCACACCTTAGCCCCTGCGCGAACCAATGATACTGTGCTGCCGTATTTAGTTAACAGTTTGGTTGCTACCTTATCGCGCATTCTACGGCTGAAGGCTGTACTCATGTCACTGGCTCCAGTCGAGAAACGACTAATAAAGCCGATGGCGCTGTACCCCACGCTGTAACCGTAGCCGCTTGCGGGTAAACCCCGCCGAAGTTAGTACCTGCGCTGTCTCGCATAATCTGCACTGAGAAAGTTTGCCCTGCTGTAACGTTAACTACTACGCGCGAATCCGTGGCGAAAATAGATTCGGCTTGCGTTATTTTAGCGGCGGCGGGAGAACCAATCTGTGTACCGTTTAATAGGATACGGGATAATAAAATCGAAGTTCCGCTAGCGCCTGTGCGGCCATTCTGTAATTTTATTCTAACCGCGTAGTTTCCGGCGGTGTTGAACGTGACCAGACCTGCCGCGTTAATCATTACCGGGTTAGCGATTGAACCTTGCGCGCCACCAAAAGTTAACTGTAACGGGGTGTCTACTGCTGTAGGTGCTTGAATCACGGTGGACGCGGCGCGCAAAATCTCAACTTCTTTAATTCCAGCCGCTGCGTATAGCATGGCGTCGGCTAGTTGAGTTGTTACCGTTCTTAAATTACTAGGTGCGATTTGTCCGGTGTCGTTATCGGGGAAATTCTCCCCGATGGATGTGAACATCTCTGGTTTAGTTAAAGCCATGTTCAACCCCTGTATACGTTAAACTGGAAACCGTTATTCATACCGCACAACAGCGGGCGCAGTGCGTCGATAGCTGCCGTGATGGTTGTAGTGTTACCGGTTTCGCCGTTATTGAAATACTGTACCGTCACCGCACCCTCTACGCGCTCCATAGACGTAGCGCGACCGTCGGAAGAACCGCGAACATCTGCGCCGGCGCCATACTCAACGGCAGCGATAACTTGCGCTTGGATAATCTGCGAAGGGATTGTGGTAGGAAGTACGGGGAAACCGTACAGCGATACGCCTTGGCGCGGGTACGCTAGAGACTGTGCAGCCGACACGCGAGTACCGCACATATTAGGTTCCTGCAACCCAACGTATACCGCACCATTACGTAGCGCGGACTCGGCTTCGGTATCGTCAGTTGGTAAAACTAAACCATACTTAGCCGCAAAGGTGCGAGCGTCTGCTAGACTTACGTATGAGTCCGCGCCTGCTACTATGCTGCCATCCTCTACGATTAGTGCCATCTAAAATCCTCTCACGAAAGAACGGGGCTTAAGCCCCGTCTATAGTCTAACAGGTTATGTATTTGCCTGCCGTTGTTTTCGTCGTTTCTGATTATTCAGCAACGCAACCTGCATCGCGTTACTCGTCAGATTCGTCGTAGTCGCGTTCGGCTTTACGTTCTGCCCGACGGGCGGCACGTTTGTTTTTAACATTGTCTTTACCCTCGCCTTCTTCTTGGTAAACTTCGGCTACCGACGTTTGTGCTAACTTCTGCGTTACCACCAGCTCTACGGCAGCTTTGATGGCCGCCTGCTGAGCGTACTTGGCAAAATGCTGTTCTCGCGCACCGGCATTACACTCTGCCAAGGACACGCCTTGCTCTAATTCGATAGGTTTAATATCTTTCTTCAATTCGTCAATCTCAGCCATTAATGCACTGATTTTGGCTAAGACCGCTTCGTTATGCTCGTTATTAGTCATTTAATACCTACTTATGCGTAAAAGGGGGTCGCAGCCCCCTCTATCAGAGGTGTGTCAATTAGTTGGACTTCAACACTGCCAGAACAACGTTCTTACGTTCGTAGACACGATTCCAGTTAGCTGCGGTAGCTAGTTCGGCCTGAGTTGCCGAGGTGCCGGCAACGGACGCAGAAGTGAACTGGAAGCCTAGCGGGTGGATAATGTCAGAGCGACGGCTATAGATAATATCCTGACCACCACCGTTTCCGGCTGCTTCTGCACGGTCCATAGCTGACGGGTTGGTCGGCTGACCTTCACCGAGACGGAACTCACCGGCACCAAACAGAATAGTGAAGTAGTAGATGTTAGCTGGGGTGGAACCGTAGCTAATACCCACCAGCGAATCGTCAACGATTACACGTTTCCCTTGGTACACCGGAATGTTAACTTCGCCACGGGCATCTGGGATGAAATCAATCAGGTTAAGTTTCTGCAAACGACGGTATACGACGGAGTGCATACCCATTGCCGCCAGTAGTTCGCCGTGGTCGCCCATAGTCTGTACGGTATCAATAATCGCGTCGGCACTTACGCGGTTGGCGTCGGTAGCTGCGGTGTCGGTAGCTGCCGAAATATCAAACAGCATATCGCCGGAATCGTTAGCTACGTTATCCGCGATTAGACCGCGAACGGACTGGATAATACGACGTTCGTTGTTGGTGGCCCAGTATTGCGCGATACGATTAGTAATAGCGCCCATCGGGTCTTCTAACGCCAGTTCTCGCGCCAAGTCCATAGTAGACCAAGACTTGTTTTGAGCCGCAAGACGGTAAATCATCTTCGCTGAAGTGATTTTGGCCGGGGTAGATAGTGTAGCGGGGTTGTCGGTCGAGTAGTTAGGCTCTTCCGTACCCAGTGGTTTATAGAACGGCAATTCGCCAATGTTACCGCCGACGCTAGCCATAGCGGTTAGCTGCGGGTCAATAACGGCGACGCCAGACTGAATGAAACGGTTAAGTTCTACCTGCTTTTCCTGAACGGCAGCGTTAAAGACAAGCGGGTTATAAATATCTGCTAATTGGGTGGTAGCCATTTACAGTAGTTCCTTATTTTGAACCAGATAATTGCGCGTATAGCGCGGGATTTTCGTTAGCAAGTTTAGCACGCTCAGTGAGCGTCATATTTGCAAAGTTTGTGGCCCCGCCACGTGATTTACTACCGGAAGCCCCGCCGCCGGTGGCCGCATCCGCTTTAAGCAGGTGCGAAAATGCTTTGTGTTCTTTCAGGTACTTCTTAAATTGCTCGGGGTCTGTAGTGATTACGTTGCCGTCTGCGCCGACAAATTTAGTAACTACTTCGTCCCCGTCGAACTCGGTTTTAACCATCATGCCGATGATTTCTGATGCGCTTTCATCAATCAGCAGATTAGAGAACGCTGAAACAACTGATTTACGTTCCGCGCCTAAGATTCGCTCTGACAACTTACCCAGACGTGCGTCACGTTCGGCTAGCTCTTTGCCGTGGATACCCTTAAGGCTTTTCTCTAAGCTCTCTAGGTCGCCGGACTTCTTAGCCGCTTCTTGGTCCGCGATAAGTTGCGCGTCTTTGGCCTCTTTAGCAATGCGCGCTGCTTCTTTCTTTTCGGATAGCAACGCTTCGTTATTCTTTTTCAGACCAGCTACTAGTTCGGCTACTTCCGCTTCGCTGTAAGTTTTCGCGGTAGTTTCTTCGGCTGGTGTCTGTGTAGTTGTAGTTACTTCTTCAGTCATTTCAGTGTGTCCTCTGGACTATTGGGAACGGGGCCACCCCATTCGGTAATACAAGGATAAATTAATCTTGTACGACAAGCAAATTATTCTAACACGTTAGTAATCCAACCTTGTAACTGGTACACCTGCAAACGTAATTTACGAACACATTCGTTGTTCTGCACGTCTACGCCTAAATCTTCATCGGCGTTATTTGATGGCAAGTTTAGTTTACATGGCTTACTCATCATATCCTTTGATGGTATTGGCGTTGACGGCAGAGGCGGACTTAATTGACACCCGAACAGGGTCAAACTCACAAACGGTACGATTAGGAGTTTTAACATACTTAATTACATCCCGCGTAATAGTCACCGTTTTAGCGGTGCCTTGTTGTTCGGCGTCGGCGGCTTTCTGGTCGTTCGATTGCTGCCGTTGTACTTGCTTCGCTAATTTGGCTTGCGCCTCTTTTACCATTTTGTCTTTTAAGTCGGCTACACCTGCTTGCCACCCAATATTGTATTGGATAACCCCATAGGCGTAAGCAGACAGGAAAGATACAACCGCAACAACCGCTAGTGTTCGTAGATTCATTGTTTCTCCAACTCCTTCGAATGAGTAGGGAGTAGCCTAAAGCGAATCCCTACCCTGATTCAATACGGCAACAAACTAAGAATCAAGCTGCCGTAAGTCATTGAAGGGAGGACTCCTTTTATTTATCCCTGAATATTTTAGCAGATATAGCGAAAGCTAGATAGAGCTTCCCCGATGTCTGTTTGGCCGGTGCTTGCGTTCTTACGCTTAACGCGTATGTCGCTTGGGCTTATCGCCCGCTCCAATGCGTTGCGCTGCGATTCTCCGAATCGACGCGTAACTTAGGGTGTAATAGGTCAAGTGCATTATACAAAAACGTGTCAAGACTCCGCCAATTAATAAAACTTATAACTGGTTACTTTTTACACAGTATAAGAGATTCTAATGACGTCGGCACTATGCGCGTTTTTGCTTATTATAAGTTCTTCTAATGGCGATATTAGTATCGCTAATGATGGTAAGTATTAAAAAGCCCCTTAATTGGGGCTTTGTTTTGTTACTCTACGGTTACGGCTTTCGAAACCGCTTCGCCACCGATGGCGTCTTGAGCTACACACCAGTATCGCCCTGCCTCAGACGCGACTAACTGTCCTGCTACGTCCGGTACGTTAACCACTTGCTTGTCGTCTTTGTACCAGAAATATACGTAGGGCGCGCGGCCTCCTTTGGCGGTTGCCGTGAGTGTATCGCCAGCTTTGGCGTCTTCTGGCTGCGCAGAGAAATACACCTCGCCGGCGTCTGGTAGGTAAGGCACTTCGAATAGAACACCGGCAGAAGCTAAGGCGATACCCGTCTTATCCGCAAACGGCATTTCATCAACCGGCGCGCCTAATACGCTTTCATCCGCGATAAATACCGTGCCTTCATGCACGCCAGTTACTCGTTTATATTGAACAACTCGGCGGTTCGGTACGTCAGTTACTAAAAAGAATCCAGACATTATTTATCCTCTAGGTATTCGGCCACTCGTTTATCGGTTTCGGCCATTTCTTTCAATGTAAGCGGGCGGCCGAAACCGTCCACTGATGCTTTGCGGAATTCCTCTGTAGTCATTCCCGCGTTACGGAAGATACTACCACGAACCGGGCCCAATGCCTTATCTTGGAACCAAGCCGGCTGTTGCTTCAAGAATTCGTAGTAGGTTGTGTTCGCATTAACCTGTTCGCCACCATCAGCCCCGCGCGCCGCACGTTTCGCGCCTGCGTCTAAGAAGTCAAATTCCGAACTAAGAACCGGCGCGGTAGTTGTACGGCAATTCGGGTGAAACGGCGGTAACGGACCTTTACCGACTTCGTATTCCTGCCCATCATAGAATCGGCAGATTGTAGAAGTACGACTGTCAAGCGTAGCAACAATTTCGTACTTTTTAACAATGTCGCTATTCTTCTTGTATACCATTTCACGCGCTTCGGTCGAAACGTGGTTAAGTGCTGTTCTTATTACGGTTGCCGCATTGCGCTGTGAAATATCTGCCAGGCCACCAGCCCCGACAACGTTCTGGATAATCTGGCGCGTAGTCAGACCTTGAACAAAGCCGGACTTAACCCCCATGACTAATCGGTTAACTTCGGTTGCGCCCCAGCCGGACATAAGCGCAATAAAATCTGCGGGCTTATGGTCTAAGTCTAGCGGGTTAAACTTAATCGCGGACCATACCTGTTCGGGCGACGGCGTGACGAATTCAGTTTTAACGGCAACCTGTAAGGTCTTGGCTACCCAGTCGGCTTCGTACTTAGCCAGCGCTTGCAGGTCTTCGGTTAACTTAGTTTCCCAGTCGCCGGTGATACCTGACAGAATCGCGTTCAGGTCTTTGAGCAACTTCTCTAAGTTCTGCCGTGTGCGACTGTCGTCACCGAACGCTCGCACTTTCTTTTTAACCTCGTCGCGCATCTGCTGGATGAACGGCGCTAACTCGTTCACCTCATGCGAGGCGTTTTGTTGCAGCCATATTTGATGGCTAATGAATGATTCGATGATTGACATAGGCTCCCCCTGTGAAAACATTCTACATTATAAAAATAGTGCTTGCATGATAACGTATAATACAATACTATTATTACAACGAAACGAAACACCGAGGATATTAAAGCATGCGAGATGAAATGAAGTGTTTAGCGCAGAAGATAGCTTGTGTTTTAGATAGTGGAAACGTAGGGTTAGCTAATGATATGTACAATTCTATGTTGAAAGAAACACCTTTGTGTAAATGGGAACAGCTAGCCTTCGGTGAAGTGGTTCGTAGATACCGCAAAAGTTGTCTGGTTTTTGTTACTGTCTGCGAAGATAAACCGGTGTACCGTCTCGATTTCCACGGCAAGCATATCGGTTATTTTGAAAGTAAAGAAGAACTAGACCGCAAAATAGAAGTATTAATGTTTTAGGCCCCGTAAGGGGCCTTTCTTATTACTGTTCCACTACCGGTTGCGCCGGAATTTCACCAGTTACCGTCGTAGCACTCGGCAGCGGCTGATTGGCTACCGCTTCTTCGATTTGCTCGTCGGTCCAGTCAGTTACCCCAGCTTTACGCAGTGCCGAGAAATACGCTGTTGCCGGTAGTAGCCCCGCGTTAATGTCGGCCATCCATGCGGCGCGGTCTTGCGCGGTCATAGGGGTTAAGAAGAAGTCCATATTTAATTTGAACTCAATTTCTTTGTCGCCTTGGTTCAGCATACCCGCAACCCACTTCAACGCGTCTGTGTAAGCCGAGCTAACGTTACGGGCAATCGTCGCCATAACCGACGTATCCGCGCCGCGCTGTAGTCGCGCAGACTCTGCCGTAATCTGTTGCGTTGGCGTGATTAACTGCGCACCGATTTGGATAGCCTGCTTCTCTTTGTCCGCCATGTTCTCTTTGGCTAAGTTGTTAGCTTCTGCCTGCACTAAGACCGCACTACCGCCCGCTCCAACGTTATGGCCCGTACGTGAACCCATCTTAACGCCGTTCGGGTTAGCTTCTACAAAGGTTTGCAGAGACATGTTTTCGCCTGGCGCTATGAATAGCGTAGGTTGCCCGACTACAAAGCTAGATTCTTCGTTATCTGCACTATTGCGGAAATGGCCGATATTCAATTCAGCCAACGGCAGCAATGGCGCATCGTCTGGCGTGGCGTCGTTATTGCCCGCACCGATAAACATAAACGGGATAATTCCTTTCGGTGCGCTGCCTAACTGCGGGAAAAGTTCTTCTACATCGCCGATAGGCGAGCCGCCTTCGTCGTATTTATAGATGCGCTGCCGGTACACACCTTCTACCAAATCGAGAACTCGGTACTGTTCCCCGCACTTGGTTTCAAACTCGTTTACATCGTCGAAATATTCGTAGTCTTCACGTAGTACAATCATAGCTACGCGGTTAACAGCGCCGACGCGGTGCATACGCCAGTTGATAATATTTTCTGCCGTATAGAACGCGATAGTCGGGTTTAACAGCCCTTCGTTTTGCTCTGCCATCGTAGCAACTTCTACGTTCGGCGCGTCCACCAGCAAGCCGCCACGACCGATAGAATCAATCTCCATCAATGTGTCTTGCGCGTGTTGCCACAGACCTACGCCTGAACCGTCGCAGTTGGTTAACAGGTATTCCATAGATTCGGGGATAATCTGCTCAGGGTCTTTGCGCATTACGCTGCCGACCATCCCTGATAGTGTGCGCTTGGTGAAGTTGTAGCACACTGCGCCTTCTTCGTACTCTTTTTGGCGGGCCTCGCCAAACACACGGTCGGGTTCGTTGCGGCCAACGTCGCGCAGGTATGATTTTAAATCACCCGCGAGCGCATGGCGCACCTTGCGCCACTTCTCATAATTGGCGTCATAATCGCGGTGCTTTGTCTTTACGTTCTGGCCTTGACCAGCATTAATGTTTGCAGTTGCCATGTCATGGCCTCCGGTTAAAGTGCAAAACTTACAGGGATGTGTAGAACAGGCTTAACAATCGGCAACTCATAAGCGATTGGGTAGGTGGCGGCATCACACATATGGTCGTTACCGCTTTTCTTATCCGGTTCGCCGTTCTTGTCGTAGGCTTGCTGTTCCAGACAACGCGCTGTTACAGGGCAAGCAACCTCGTTGACCATAACTGTACACGATTCCAGCGCTTTATTCATTGCCGATACACGGTCTTTAACCGCTGGGTTAGACGCATTGGCACGAATCTCAAAGCCTGCTTGCTGTAGCTGCGCAATGTCGGACGTAGACGCGTTGTTACTTTTGCGGTTTTTACCGCTGGCATCCGGGTACATAACAATGTGATGGCCGTTATCTTTCCAGCGCTCGGTGATTGCACGGATAACGTCAGGCGTGTCGAACATTTCTTTTAACTCGGCAACAGCGTGCCATACGCGGCCTCGTTGAACGTAAACGGTTGACGCCATCTGTCCCACGTTAAAGTCTTGGCCGATGAACAACGTTTCGCCTGGTTGTATCGTCTCGCGGCTGCTATTGCGCTGCCGTTTGTACGCGTAATACACGGAACCAGAAGTTAAGTTAACAAACTCGCCGTTAATGTATGCGTCGATTAGCTGGTCGGGGTACGTGTCGCGCAACGATTGTACATAGTCATCCGGCAAAAACGGATTCGACAATGTGCTTGCCTGAATCATTTCATAGCCTGGCTTGCGTTTAACGGCCCAACGGTCGTGCACAAAGCGGAAACCTTCGGGCGTGGTGAAGATGGAAACTGTGTTAGTTGGCTTAGGCGACGTGGCAACGTACGTGTCTGGTTTCTGGCGGTTACGTGCGATTATTTTGTTCCACGCCTCGGTAGCGTGTTCCATCTTCAACGTGTCTAATTCGTCAATCTTAGCCCTAAACGATTCGTAACCAACGATACGGGCCGGGTTGTCCAGCGTACGCAGAACGAAGTCGCCTAGCTGCCGATTAGACGTGTAGATGATGTTATCCGATTTGTTGTACTTATACCGAACGCCCCATTCCTGTAACTTTTCCTCCATGCGCGGCGCAAGAATCAATCGCACCAAGTCGTAAGTTGGTTCGTACATGGCGATAGTCGAAGCCGAACCACCCTCTAAGCTGTCCAGCAACGCAGAGTTGCACATAACCTCGGACTTTCCAACACCGAAGCCGCCAACGAAGGCGGGGAATTTACAGTGTAGGCCGAGAAAAGCCGCTTGCGGTTCAGTCGCTCGAATCTTTACTTGCACTGTTCACGACCTCCACGACTACGCGCTGGATTGGGCTATCATCTTTGTCGTCGGTTTCGACTTTAGGCTCAACCATGCCGTGAGTGCATTTGAGCATGAACATAGCGAACCCGCCGCTTCCGTGGGTTAGGCCGGCTTCGATTAAGAATGATTTTTGTAGCTCTTTGGCCTCTGCATATGCGGCAGCGAATTCGGGGTATTTATCAACCCATAAAAGCGCGGTTCTATGCGCGATACCAAGTGAACGCGCCCAGCGTGCGAAGGTAGGTACGTTATGTTTAGGCATAACCTTTGGTGTGCCTTTCCTATCGGTTACAATTTCCCACGAGTCGCGGTCGAAGTATTCAACGATAGATTGGCAATATTCCTCGCGGTATTTAGTCGGGTAGCCCCACGTATAATCATCGCGTTTAGGGTCGCCCTTCTTTCGCGGCGGGGTGTAACCGGCGATACCTTTTGGCTTAGCCTTGCCGATTTTCATGAATGGTAATCCTCTATTATCCGTGGTTATGACCATCATAACTCACAGGACGCGCTCTGCGCATCTTTAAAGGATTATATCGTTGTAGTATGCGAATAGCAAAAAGAAGCCCGCACAGTGGCGGGCAGGTAGGGTTTATTTAGATGTAACTTTGATACAATACTTATTTATGAACTCGCTAACTTTAACAGAATCTGGCTTTAACCCTGTTAGCGCGGTAAACATAAGCAACATTTTAACATACGGTATTAGTACCCATTTTCGAACGTGTATTTTAACGGATAGTTCACTTATTGCCATTTCTCTAACTCCTTACGCTAGTTCATCTAATTGTCGGCGCAACATACACAGCGCGCCGTGCGGCATGAATTGTTTGACTACACCGTCGAATATCATACGGTTCAGGTCGTTACTAATACGGCAGCGGATAGCAGACCAACACGACCGGATAGCTTTGTTCACGGGGCGCTTGTCCATCTCTGCCAGCTTAGCCGCCAGTTCTATTGTTACTAGTGCGTCTAAGTATTCCCGTTCATCATATTTATTCATAAGATTTACGTCTATCCGTTCTGGTTATGCCGCGCTTGGTGTAAAGCACAGGAGATTTAACATAGTGGGTCATTAAGCGCCCGTTATAGATTATGTGGCGTTCGCATTTAACATCGTCGCGATACTTGCCTATGGTCAGCTCGTTAAGGCCCGTCTCCCGACAGGCGTTAGCAATGCTGCCGTGTTTAACGATTAGCTCGGGGATACTGGTTATCATAGTCGTCCCGCCCGATATTCTTCGCGTAAATCATCTAAATAATCTTCGTTTCTCATACGCTCTAATAACATCTTGTACGCTTTCAGGTTGTATTCGGCTTGCAGAGACAGCCCGAAAACGCGCTGTGTTGTCTCCAACGATTTAATCCTTGTCTCTAATGATTCTTTAGTTACTTGCGACATAATTTTCATACGCTCCACATTTACGGCAAAAGTTATGAATCTGGTTCACAGTAAATCGGTGTTGGCACTTATTCAAATCGTAACGGTTCACCAGCTCGCGGCGCGCCTCCTGTAGGTGACGCAATGCTTTCTCCGCATCCTTGATTTTCTCGTCTAAGTTCTTGACGGCTTCCGCGGCCACTTCTTTAGTGGTCTTGCGCGCAGAGTCTACGCACAGTTTTTCGTATTCGGCTTTAGTCATAGCTCGACCCCGATGTTACTTAACTCACCCATCACTCGGTTGATTAAGTCTAGCTTGCGTAAATCCCATGCGGTAGTCCCGTTATCCGGCATCTGGTCGAACACGTCGGAGATATGGTCGCACAGGGTGCATTCTAAATATTGCAGTTCGTCTATTGTCATTTCAGTAGCTCCAATGTTTCACGTAGCTGTGCTTCTAGGTACGCTGCACGCGCTTTAACAGCAGCCTGATTTGTCTCACCCAGCAACTTATCTAAGTGCTTATTGTCGTTCACGCTGCCGAATGAGTTACGCGCTAACAGTTCTTCTTTGCTCGGTGCGTCGTAAGGCCGTGGGTACTTAGGTGCTTTGATTGTCGTTCCTGCGTCGTGGTAGTTGTAGTTATCCATTTAGTTTTTCCTCTAAGGATTCGATACGGTCGATAAGTTTATCCATTGCGTAAACATATTCATCTTTATCTATACGCTCTGAGCAATCGGTGCCACAGTGTGGGCATTCATAGGTGTGCGTTAATATCTGCCGAAGGGTAGGCGCGTTTAGCCCACCTTCGCATTCGTGGCAATAGATATAAGCCATCATTTCACCTCTGCGCGTACTGTTATTACGATTAGTTTAGGGTCTACTCTCGTTACGTTGCCGTGCTCGTCTACCTTAATCCAGCCCGCACCGGTTAAACCTGCGTCTACGTGTGCTTCTGATAGCGCCTTAATTAAATCGCTGCGGCGTTTCAGTGCCTCGGCCTGCCAATTGTCTTGCATAATCATTTACCCTTATAAGCTGATTTTAGGGTCCGCATTGCGGCGGCCCAGAATATTTCGTCGCACTTGGAGTAGGCAATCTGAGCCAATATCTATGCGTCTGCGAATGCTTCTCGGTCTTTAATCATTTGCCTGTCTCCGTTAACTTGGCGATGTAGTTATCTAGTTTGCGCTTTGCGTTCGATAGCGCGGCTTCTACTGCTTCTAAATCGTCCTCTCTATAACCGTATTCGTGTTCAGTGTTAAGGTTGTTTATTGCGTCGGCGTACTGGCTAATCAGTGTCTGTAAATATGTTGCTTGGCCTTTACCTATCATTATTTAGCCCACCATGAAAAAGCTAACAGCGCCCGCTAGGGCAAGAAGTACGACGCCTACAAAGCCAACTAGTGCCGCCCAACTTGCTACATTAATAATCTTAGTTTCAGTTTCGTATTTCATTTTCCTAAACCCCTATGTTGTATGGCTTGACTGAATAATATGATAGTAATTCTAGGAATGCAATAGCTAAGATAAAAAAAAAGCCCCAGATATTTAATCTAGGGCTTTCGCTCTGCTGACCGCTTGCAGTGGGAGATATGGACCACCTCCGTAGGAAATACTTTGTCGGGTAAGTTCCTGATTGGGTGTGGCGGCCGGTGCTAATCTTCGGCTTGACTCTAGAGGGTCTGCAATTCGCCACATATTTAATATAGCGCTAATTAACCGCGCGTCCAATCTTTTCCGCTTCTTGCCACGTTTTACCATCGAATAATGCGAGGCGTCCCGCAACACGGCGGCGAAGTCCTAACAGTGGTCTGCCGTTCTGGTAGATAAAGCGAGATAGCTTGTCTCGTAGCATGATAGGGTCGCCGTTGCGTAGCGCTTGGCCGGTGCCCGTGTTCGCCGCGATTACGCCAACGCCAGCGTTAAACACTAAGTCACACACGGCATCGAATTGCCCTTGCGTCAGTGATTCGTGTGCTACATCTCGAACGGCAGTAACGGCGGTTTTCATATCCTTGTTAAGCAGGATAAGCGCTTGGCCTTCGGTGATGTTCATATCAGGCGTTACTTGCGGGCCATAGCTGCCGTATCCAATCGTCCAATACTTCTCGTTCGGTGTGGCCTTGTACGCTCGGCCTCTGAATTGCTCCCATGCGGCACAGAAGTGCAAGCCGTTGTCCGAAATATTACGCATATTTACCCCTATAGAATTTATTAAAGTATTTGTCTCTAGCTTCGGCGGCCACTAGTTCGGCTAACTCGCGGTCTTTGAAACAACCTAAATGATGGCTAACGCCGTTTAGTTGTATCCTAGCGGCCCACGATTTCCCGCCTTTTATGTAAGTTACACCCGCTACCGACGTCCTATTCTGGCTATTCTCGGAGTCGTTGGCTTTCTGTAAGTTGCACCAGCGGTTATCCGAACGGTTGCCGTTTTTGTGGTCTATTTTTCGGGGGTTTTCTCCGGTCATGTATAGCCACGCCAAGCGGTGCGCGCGGTACACTTTACCTTTAACCCCTATTTGCACGTAACCCGCGCCGTCATCTGCGCCGACTACTGAACCTGCTTTCACTCCGTACCAATCTATACGGCGGGTGAATACCCCAGTATCTGGGTTGTAGATAAAGAATCTCATTACATCAGTTTGATTTAGCATTAGTACCTCCGTGTACATTTTACTTCACCGCTGGGATAGGTTCAACCGTTGTCACTTATGTTTCGCATTGTTCTGTTTCCTCAGACTCTCGCAGTATTGTTTATGCAGGTTAATAAACACGTGGCGCACCCCGACCATCGCAATACATACGTTCATTGTGATAAATGGCCTGGCCTCGTAGCGACCAGTTAACGAATGGATGATGATAGCTAACGCAGAGATGGCGACACACGCGAATAGTAGCTTCCCCACTAGACCGTCTTTAACCCCGTGGTATATGACGCACCACGAAGCCCAGATAAATATGCCTACAACGGCAACCAGATTGATTGCGAATGCACTCATGGCTTCCCCTTAAACTTATCTTTAAGGATATCGATTAGCGCTCCTAAGTCTGCGTTCTGCAATTTCTTAATGACAGTTGCGACGAAAGAACCGCCGAACGCGCCGACCATGAAACCGATAGCACCGGTTAGACCTTCTGGAATCTCATACGCCCAAGCCCAGAAGCCCGTAAGGAAATACGCGCAGGCGGCACCGCTACACACGAACCATAGACGACCTTTTAGCGTCTTGTCTTCATGGAATGGTACGGCCACCAGCGCCCCAATTAGGCCGGTGAAAAACCAGCCTATGTTATCCAGAAATTTCTCAAATGTACCCATTACTCATGCCGTCCTCATTGCGTTTAGTTGCCGTTTGTGCTGATAGCATAGCGTGAGGTTGGACAAAAGTTAACAAATACTAATCTATTAGTACCGAAAATAGCATATCTAGGTTGTCAGATACGTTTAACATGAGACACGTTTTAGCAATGTTTAAGCTGGCCTGTTCACGCGCCCGCTGTAGTCTCAAAGTAACGTCGTCGCTGTGATAGTCAATAGACTGGATTCTGAAATCATCAAACATCAGACCTGTGATGATTTGTCCGGGCTTTAGCTGGCGCACCGGCAGTCGCTTTGTGATTACGTGTTTGCATTCAGCCATATTTAATTTTCACTCCAGCCCCGTTATTTTCGAGCATATTAGCCCTAATTTAGATGTCACCTCAAAGCCAACTTTCCCGCGGATGAGCCATTGAAACGGAATTGTTAGCATGTATACCGGGACGAACCACAGTCGGTTTAGTCGCTGCCATAACTTGGCGTCACACCGCCCCACCCATTCGGCGTTATCAACCACTTGATATGCGTACTGGTTTTGGCTAAGGTCGTAATCAATACACGCTTTTGAGCCACCTTCGCAAAGAAAACGGGATATATCTTTCCAGTTTTCAAAACCGTTTTCTTTTAGTCTCTCTTCCAAATCAATCTGATTCAGCACCGTAACCCACCCTTTGCGATAAATCATCCTTCCTATCTCCCGTATCTGTACTTGTACCCATTACCTTTCGGTATCTCTGTGTAGCCGCGTTCAAGCCAAAGCTTATGCAACTTGATTGCTGCCGTTGCTCTAGCCTTTGACTCGAACACGCCTAAGTAGCGGCAATAGCCGTTAATCCATAGCTTGGCTAGTGTCATTTGTTAGTGACCTAATTGTTCTTCGGCGTCACCTAACAGTTCACCTAACCTTTTGTTCTCTGCTTTTAGTTTCGCTATTTCGTCTCGTAGTTCTCGAATAGATTTAGGCTCTACAATCTCCGATTCTAACGATTCACAGCGCGCTTTGTATGCGTCGCGTTGGCTAATTACTTTTGCCAGCTCCGAGATAGCTACATCTGACTTTTTAACCCCACAGTGGATACACTCCAAAGTATGCGCATTTGTCAAAGCAGCCCAACAATGCCCCGAACGCGAACACGCGTCTAAATCGGCAGCAAGTTTAGCCTCTAACGGAGTTTCACCTACAACGTATGACTTAGTAGAATCAACGAAGCCACCAACGCGTCTGTGCGGCTCGCTATCACGTTCTAGCAGTAAACCCAATACATCGTGCAGGGCGTGGGCTAAACGCGTCGCAGAAGCCGGTATAGCGCTTCCGTTTGCCAATAGGTCTACCATTGCGTTCTGGTGGTCTTTTAAAGTTGCCATTTCTTACGCTCCGCTATCTCATCCATAGTTAATTTTTCAGTGGTGAATTCCACTATCATTTTATCTCCGTCGCACAAGCACACCGAAGTATCCCAGAAACGGAAGTATTCTATACACTCCCATACAGTTGTTTTACCTAAGCAGTACTCCATTATTCCCCACTCCAGCTAGTCCATGCCGCACCATCCCAACATTCTATAACACCTACCGCACCACACCCCCGACACTCACAAATGTCACCATCGTACAGCAGTTCTGACGACCCGCACTCGGACGTAACTTCGACGTCTCCGCCGCACTCGCATTCCAACCAATCCACAATAAATTTATTCATTATTTCACCTTTTCTATGTTAGCTATAGGTACGAGTCTGACCGACCCCGTTACTGTACTTTTCAGCCATATCAATTTTGGCGGGCATATCTTCGAATCTTTTATACCCTTAACAACTTCATTCGGTAGTCCCGTGGCTTTACTTATAACTATCTCGCCTTTCCTGAATAGCATCACGCGGCTTCTCCTTGTAGTTGTTGCCGATGAGTTCTAACTGTGATGCCGGCCTTGAAGCAACCCACCCACCCAGCGGCACCCAGCTAAGCAGCACCTCGTCACCGTAATTTCCTTTAACCATGTATAAATTCCCTGAGCGCTTATTACGCACTAACTGGCCTTTCTTAAACACGGCGCTTCTCCTTGTAGTTGTTGCCTGTGAGTTCCAAGTAGCGCTCGTCCATGTAGAAATGTTCTCCGGTCACAGGGAATACTAGCGTAACCGGTGTTCGTCTTGTTGCGCTGTGCAACACAATATAAAACTCGCCGGATTCTCTACTTCGTACTAACTGACCTTTCTTAAACATTGTTCTATCTCCTCTCGTTTCGATAAACCTAGATTAGAACAGTATTATCTAGAATGCAAGAAATATTACTCTACGCATAAACCTCGAATCTTGTATGACAAGACGAAACATCTTACAGACCACCCGCTACTGCCCGTGGCTACCTAGCTACTACCAATCCACACCACAGCCAACATGAAGAATCTAAGTTGCAGCCAACATATAGTTGCCGTGTTACTTAGGGACTACAGCCAACATATTCCTGCTGAGTTACTCACGTCTAGTTGCCGTGAAACAGGTGGCTGCATAAATGAATATCCTCGCGAGGAGAAAGGGGGAGGGATAAACGACCCCCATTCCTCGTTAGAGGATACGCGTATCCCTTTCTCCCCGACCCGTTAAGTTATTGATTTTACGGCAGGGATAGAAAAGGGAGAACTCTCCTGAGAACTATTCTCATCCCTTTAAAATATTGCATAAAGATGCAAATCCCTTGCATCCTTATTCAGCAGCCAACTTCTCCTTTTCTATCCCTTTTGCTTAGTTTTCTAGGTCTGAATCGTCGAGTGTTGGCTGTAGTTCTAGATGGTCATTTGGCGATGTTGGCAGACGATATTGTGTCTTTCGTTCACCATCTCCGTTAAGTAATCGTCCGTTCTCGTCACGGCCGAAGCAAATAACTTTGCGTTCGGCTAACGATTTAAGCGCAGGTCTTCGCCCACCGCCTGCCCCTGCTAACCGGATAATCTCGGCAGCGGTGAAGCCTGTTGGCCTGTCGTCTGAGTCTTGTAAAGTTTCAATCGCTGCGTAAATAGCTTTTTCATCCCCTTTAAGGTTGCTGTCTTTTGCTTCCTTGGTTGCCGTGCGTGCGACGGTCGCGGCTTCTGATTCGAACGCGTTCAAGGCTACAGGGATAAGAACTAATGTCTCGTCACGTGGCGAGCTGTCGAACGGCTTGACGGTAAACCCGTTCAGATATTCAGAGAAGTCTTGCGGTTCGCGGTCGGACTGCATGGCAATAATCGCGTCGTCGTGGCTTTGCTCAACGTCGATTTTGCATTTTGTCAGGACAAAGCCGCGTGGTAACTGTTTCGTGTTGCCGCGCGCCTTCTCCATATGGAAGTTAAGCTGTAATGGCTTGGACTCGTCCGGCTGGTCGATGAAGTACACGAAATCAACCGCGCCATGTAGCGCACCGGAACCACGACCAACGCGGCGGGTGCCTTTCTCTGTCTTGGCCGGATGGTGAACCACACCCGCACACGCCCCAGTTTCATCGGCAATCGCTTTTAATGCGGATGCGACGGTGCCCATATCGGAAGATGAGTTTTCATCAAATGGTTTATCGGATAAGGCGACTGATTGGTTCAACGAGTCGAACCCAACCAAGCCGACCGGCTCGTCCCCGGCCACTGTGCGGATATGTCGGATGATTGCGCGCACACCGGCTTTAGAGGTCAAGTCCCAACCCTCGCGTTGCAGGTCGATAACGTGCAACCAGTCTAAGTCGTCTCCGTAGGTCTTCTGTAACGCCTGCTTACGGTCTAAGGTCGTGCTGCCGCCTTCCGCGTCGAAGTAGAACGAGTGCGACTTGATAACTTTAGAACCGGCGAACGGGAAGCCACCCGCAACGCAAGCCATCTGACCGAGCAAGAAGAACGATTTACCGATGTTGGACTCGCCCACCAGCTCGAACGTGGACTTAAAGTTATATAGCCCCTCTATAATCGGGTCGCGCTTTGTGAACAGTGCGCACGGTTCATCTAACAGGTCTTCGTCTTGGCACAGGTGTGCTTCGATACCATCGGCAGCCGCGTCTACTTGGCTCGCGTGGATGGTGGCTACTTCGTCTTCATCTAAGAATGGGAGCATTTCAGCAATTTGTTTCTTGCTGATGTTGTGCGCCTCTGGCAGATACGCGTTAGGCACGCCAGCCATCTGTAGCGTCATGTGCTGGTGGCTGTTCAGATTGCGACAGTGGCCGTGCTGGCACTGGAAACGCACTTCTGGGTGCAACGAGTCGGGTAAAAGGATTGCCGTGCTGCCGTCTGTGCCGTCGTCGCCAGTGTGTGAAATGTGGTTAGGGCATTGCAGCGCCCAGCCGCGACCACTGGTCAATTGCTCAAGACCCATCTCGAACGCCCAGCCTGCGATAGCCTGCGAGTTTTCGGAGGCTGCGGCTAAGGCTTCGTCTGTCCACTTGGTGTTGCCGTTTTCGCTTGGCGGCTCGTAGCTGTTATTTAACATGCTGCTTACTCGCACCGGCTTACCTTCGCCTTCCCACCATTGGGCATCGTACGGCGGTACGAACATGATGCGGGCGCGCTGACACGCCGTCAGGTCAACACCTGGCATGTCGTCGATGCCGATTGAGTTCAAGAAGCTATGCTGTACGTGCCAAATCTCATCCGCGTCCATCGGGCGGTTGGTAGGGATAAGGAAACGAACGGCACGCACGTCTTCGCCTCCTTTCAATTCGTGGCGGTCGGAGCTGGTGCCGTGTGCGAAATAGGCTAGGCCGCGTTGATTAAGGATGCGTGTCACTTTACGTACTTGACGCGTGGTCACGCCGTCCAGGTCGATGAAGATAATAGAGCGCCCAAGGATAGTATCGTTAGAGCGAACTTTATCTACGGCAGCGGCGATATAGTTCTGCTGTTTCTTCTTACGGTCGTACTGTTCTTTTGTTTCTGTACCTGTGAACTCAACGCCCAAAGACGGCTCGTCAATATAGTCCATCATCTCGGCTATGAACTCAGGCCATGTCATATCGAAGTTTTTAGCGCGGCGGGATTTAGCGTCGTTGCCGATTGAGAATAAAATATTTTCCATGTTGCACCTATATTATTTGACTAATTTCGCAACACAGTTGTATACTGTTTTTGCGAGATACATAGTTGTTTTCCTAATCATCCTTTCTAAAAGCCCCTTCTATACTTGGTTGGGGCTTTCTTTTTATTCTTCGACTTCTACTATACGGAACAAACGGTCGCCGTCTTCGGGATAATAATTAAGCTCCGCCATTTCTTTGGACGCGTACAGACGCACCACGCTACTGTTATCGTATTTGCATGCCCATCCTTTAAACGCCCCGACCTTAACGTATACCCCGTTACTAAACATCCAATTTATAGCTAAAGACGACAGACCAACACCGATAATGAAACCGCTAAACCACATTAAAATTATCATTTATTCTTCCCCATCCCCTGTCGCCAACCAACGCGCATCACACTGCAACGCGTCCGCCAGTTTGAAGATGATAGGCGCTCCGACCATCTTAGTTCTTCCGTGGATGATATGGCTTACGAAAGCCTGCTTCAAGCCGCTACGCTCGATTAAATCCTTCTGGGTGAAACACATGTGATTCATGCGCTCTTTGACGCGCTCACTCAAACCGTTATCTTCGAATGCCATTCTTTTATATCTCCTATATGTATGTGCGAGTAATATACGGCAACACAGGCATAATACGCAAGTAATAAAATATTTGTAAAAAGTGCTTGCAAGAACATTACGACACTATTATAGTTCATCTCACCAAGGGGAGCACGGCGCAGAAGCCGAAGCGGTAAACGTAAACCGGAACCGCGAAAATCCTAGCAGGGGCCACAAGCTAACCTGCTACTCTTAACACGGGAAGCCAACGCCGCAACAGTTGGCACTTAAATCAAAGGAAACACACAATGTTAGAAAAATTCTTAGTCCTGTTAGAGCGTTTCGTTGTAGCACACGAACTGATTGCCGCTAACTCCGGTAAGGTGGAAGAAACTGCCTATTTCTCAGAAGAAGAAACTAAAGAGAAAATGGATAAGTTTGTAGAGGAAAAGAAAAAAGAAGTTAAAGCTGCGCCTAAGAAATCAGCACCTAAGAAGGCCGCCAAGCCAGAACCAGAAGAAGCGGACTTGAACGACGAGGAAGAAGAACCAGTTAAGAAGGACACCAAGAAGAAAGCAGCAAAACCGGAAGTAGACCTGTCCGAGCTGCGCGCCGAAATCAAGATGATGGCCGCCGCTATCGTCGAGGAAGACGACGACCAGTGTACAGATGAGTTCGACGATATGATGGATGAGTACGAAGTGCGCAATATCAATAAGATTCACGATGAAGACGTTACCGAGTTCCATGCTGAATTGAAAAAACTTGTTGCGCGTTACTTCGAAATCAAAGAAGACTAACAATCACTAGCCCCGTTTCGGCGGGGCAACTTTGGAAGGATGGTTAACGATGATTATCGACGAAACAGAATACTGCGGAACGTTACGCGTTGAACAGGACGGAGTATTTGTTAATTTAGAGGGTTGCTGTGATTCATTGGTTATAGACCGCGAACAGGCTAAACAATTAGCCGTGGCGCTAGCAGATTACGCCACGACAGGGGAGCTGCCCGAATGAGATTCGAACTATATTCTGCCGTGGATACACGCGACAACGCACTAACGTACTGGCTGAAAGACTTAGACAACGACTTGGTTGCGCAGTACCACCACAAGACCGCGCCGTCGCGTATTAAACGTGGGTCATTGCGCCATGCAATCATTGTGTGGGCCTCCGGTGACGCGAGGTCGCGATACGCCGACCAATCAACGGCAAAACTCATTGATACGTGGGGGTGGGCGCAGTGAAACTAAAATCTAAAGCGCAGAGCGGCAGCAATCAGGAACATGCGCTGTTGTCGCCGTCTGCTGCAAAAAAGTGGCTTGGATGCCCTGCGGCGTTAGCGTGCGAGTTTGGCATACCTAATGAGTCCGGCCAAGCGGCGGTGAATGGAACGGCTATGCATTCAATGGCTGAGTATTCTCTCAACGCAATTGCAAACGGCAGCTATGGTGACGGCTTCGACGTTGTTAAATGGTTCACTCCGAACGAAACAAATAAGTGCGTAGTTAAGAATCACGGTAAAGGGCCGATTGAAACCTACGCAAAAGTACGTCGCGGTGATGTGGTTGTTACTGACGATTTTGTTAAGCAGGTGGATAAGTACGTCAGCTACTGCCGTCCTATTATCGACGCTGCTGAGCTGTTCAAGGTCGAGTATCGCGTTAACCTAACGAAGATATTGCATCCTGGCGTTGAGATTGACGGTAAGCAGCTACAAACCTTCGGCACGGCGGACTTAGTGGCTATCTTGCCAGACGGAACCTTGATTGTTGGGGACCTAAAGACAGGCCGCCACAAGGTATCTGCTAAAGAAAACAAACAGATGATGCTCTATGCGCTTGGTATTCTGCGCGCGCTGCGCCGAACCTACGATATTACGGCGGTACGTTTGGTTATCTTCCAGCCGTACGCAGGCGGGGCCGACGAGTGGGACACTACACCCGCCGCATTGGAGCAGTTCGGCAAGTACGCTAGCGTATCGGCACTAAAAGCGATTGACGCGTTCGTTCGGGGTAAGAAGGGGCTTAAACCTTCTGACTTCCGCCCAAGCAATGACGCTTGCCAGTGGTGCCGGTTTGCGGAGAAATGCAACGCTAAACGTAAAGTAGCAACTACCCGCGATTCATCCAGTGGAATTGATAATATGGAGATGACACTCGAACAGCTCAAGGCCGAGTGGGACAAGCTGCCGTTGTTGCGACAGCACATCGCGGATATTGAAAAGGCCATGTACGCAGCGTTAATGCGTGGCGATAAGGTCGAAGGGCTTAAACTGGTAGAAGGTAGACCGGGTAACCGTAGCTGGAGTAAAGAAGCTACTGAACTGGAAATACGCAAGATGCTGGAAAAAGGCGGTATGGATTTAGGTAACGCTACAGCGCTTATGTACAAGAAATCGCTATTGTCGCCGACTGAGATGGAGAAAGCCGCGCCTAAAGAAGCATGGGAAGAACTGAAAGAGCTGGTAACACGCAAAGATGGCCAACCATCTATTGCACCTGCGGACGACAAACGGCCAGAATACTACGCCGGTATAGTAGACGAAGACTTAGCAAATTAGTTGTTGACACCGGATTAGAGTAATAATATATTAGCGTCACTGGCCGGGCAGTATCCCGGAGTAACCTAGACAGAGAGAAAATACATCATGGGTATCAAAGTAAATCTGAAAAATGTCCGAATCGGCTGGGTAAATGTATTCGAGAAAGCGAAAGATTCTACCAACGACAAAGGCGACGTAGTAAAAGGTAAATTCCAGTTAACCTGTTATCTGGATAAGAACGACCCGCAAATCACCCGTCTTGATTCTGCTATTCTGGCGGAGCTTACCGAAAAGCTTAAATCCGAGAAAGCTGCCGAGAAGTGGATGGACCGTAATTACGGATTCGGCAACCACGCGGATAAATGCTGTGTTCGCGACTTGGAAGAACGCGACAAGCCAATCGAAGGTTTAGAAGAAGGTCTGTACTTCAAAGCCACCAGCCACAAACGACCTGTTATTATGACTAGTTTGGGGGAAAAACAGATTGAACGCGGTCTGACTTTAGACGGCGATGATATTGAAGGCCAAGAAGTTTACGCAGGTTGTTATGCTAACGTATCCGTTGAATTCTATTGGTACGACAACTATAAAACGTTGCTAGCCAATATCCTTGGCGTTCGTTTCCATAAAGATGGTGACGCATTCGGCGGAGCTGGCGAAACGGCGGACGAGAACGACCTGAGCGACGATGATGAAGACGATAAGCCTTCACGTCGCAAGGAAGAAAAGCCATCTCGCCGCCGCAATCGTGACGAAGAAGATGAGGACGAAGACGAAGACGATGAAGAACCTAAAGACCCTCCACGCCGTCGTCGCAACCGCGATTAATACGCGCAAGTAAACAGACCAGCCCGCGCAATGCGGGCTTTTTACTAAGAGGGATTTATAGAATGAACTTATTATTTTTAGATACCGAAACATTTTCCCCCGTCGATTTAAAGAAGTGCGGGGCTTACGCGTATTCGGAACACCCAGAAACCGAGATTATGATTTGCTCGTATGCGTTCGACGACGACAACGTTCAGGTATGGGACGCCACTGACGGCAGCGATATGCCTGATGATTTACGTCGGGGTCTGCGACGTTGCGCTCGGGGTAAAACTAAACTCGTCATGCAAAACGGGCTGCTGTTCGATAGGCTGTTAATGAAGGAATGTTGGGGTATCAACATCGACCCTCGCAATATCATTGATACGATGATTTGCGCGTTTCGTCATGCGCTGCCGGGTAGTCTGGAGAACCTCTGTGAAGTGCTGCAGATTGACGAAGCCGACGCCAAAGATAAACGTGGTAAAGCGTTGATTCAACGTTTCTGTAAGCCCACCCCCAAGAACTACAAAATAAGACGTTACACGGCAGAGACACACCCGCAAGAATGGAAAGAATTTATTTCCTACGCTAAATCTGATATTTCAGCAATGCGCGAGGTTTACTATTCGCTGCCGGATTGGGGTAATACTGAATTCGAAAACACCATGTTAGCCGTAGACATTGCGATTAACGACAGAGGTTTTCACGTAGATACTGCTTTAGCTAATGCTGCAATCGACGCAGTTAAACAACATAAGATTGAGCTACAGGCCGAAGCCGCCGAGAAATACGGCGCGGGGCTAACAGGTGCGGCGTTCCTGCCAACATTGCGAAACTTAGCCCCTGCGCACGACGTGCCGAACGCGCAGAAGTCTACCCTTAACGATTTACTAGACGACGAAGATTTACCAGACGACGCCCGCGCCATTATCGAAATGCGCTTAGGTGCCAGCTCCACAGCATCAACAAAATACAATCCGTTACTGCTAGGCTTATCGGCAGATGGGCGTCGTCGTGGGTGTCTGCAATACGGCGGGGCTAAACGTACGCTACGTTGGGCGGGTCGAGGTTTCCAACCACAGAACCTAGCGCGCGGCTATTTCAGCGACGACCCCAAGAACAAAGACGGGAAAGTTAGACCGGAAGGCATGACTGATTTAGGGTGGTGGGCGGAGCTTAATCCACTATCGTTTGGAATCAAACTCCTTTTAAAAGGCCGTGCCCACTGGATGTACGACGTATCGAAGTTAACCGCGTCTACTGTTCGCGGGTGCATCGTACCGACCGACGGCAATAAATTAGTGGTTGCCGACTACTCCAACGTAGAAGGGCGCGGCTTGGCGTGGCTAGCGGGGGAGGAAACCGCCCTAGAAACGTTCAGGGCGTTGCTTGATATTTACTGTGTGACAGCGGGCAAGATGTTCGGGCTAGACCCAGACTACATCAAGGCGCACCGCAAAGACCTGCGACAAATCGGTAAGGCATGCGAACTCGGTTTAGGCTACGGTGGCGGCGTGGCGGCGTTCCTCCAGTTCGCTAAAAACCTTGGCCTCGACTTATATGCAATGGCCGATACCATGAAAGGCACATTCCCAGACCATATCTGGGCGGCGGCTAAACGAGGTTATGAGTATGCGCGCATTCAGGAAAAGAATAAAAAAGGCTTTAAAGGACAGAAGGCGGAACGTCCGTCATATGATTTGCCTAAAAACGTCTGGCTAACCTGCGATTCAATCAAGCGTATGTGGCGCGAGTCGCACCCTAAAACCTGCCAATTCTGGAAGGATTTAGAAGAATCCACAATGTTGGCCATCCACAATCCGGGTAAATCCTATTGGGCTGGTGCTGCCGTTCGTGAAGATGGTAAACGCGCTATTAAAATCACTCGCACCAAGACAAAAGACGGCGACCCCGGCTGGTGGCTAAAGATTGAATTACCGTCGGGCCGCATCCTGTCGTATCCGGGTATCGGCGTATCGGTAGAAAAGCAGGTAGAGGGGCCTGATGATTGGGGCTTGTCTGACGCCGTGCACCATAATGTGACATACCGCGAGCGCATCCGCTACATGGGCGAGAACCAGACCACACGGCAATGGTCTAAACAGTACACCTACGGCGGGAAACTGGCGGAGAACATCACACAGGCGCTTTGTCGTGACCTTCTGGCCGTGGCGCTAGTTGAGGTGGACGCTGCCGGATGGCCTACCATCTTGCATGTACACGATGAAATCGTTACGGAGGTTCCTAACACACCAGAATACACGGTAGACAAGCTGTCTGCGCTAATGTGTAAATTGCCAAGCTGGGCCGAAGGATTCCCGTTGGCTGCGGAAGGCGACGAGTTAATGCGATACGCTAAATAATAGTGTTGTAATCTGTGGGTGGTGGTGCTAGTCTTAGGCCATCACCTTTTTACGTTTGGAGAAATAGAACAATGAAACACGTTAAATTTCGCACCCCAATTTATAACGCGGACGTTTGGGTAGTTATCGACGAACGCGAAGCGTCAAGACTGTCCGCGGTCAAGTGTGGTGTTTACCATGACGACGATGATTTTGACATGAACGGCGCGGTGTTCTACGGCAATGATAACAATGTTGTGTGGCTGCCGGCAGATTGTAGCGTAAGTACTATGGCGCACGAAGTTACCCATATAGTACTTAATATATGCCACCGTCGCGGGGTTAAGGTAGACACTTGCAACCAAGAACCTGTCGCGTATTTGATGGGCTTCGTCTTCGAATCTGTAGTACAAGCGCACACAAGATTAAGAGAGGCGCAAAATCATGGCTAAAACTAAAGAAGGTAAAATTCAAGAATACGGCAACATACAGCTAAAGGCGCGCGGTTGCTTGGTTCGCAAGATTTCTTACGAAGGACGACGAGGCGCGCCGGATACTATGGTAGGCGTTCCCGAAAGGACAACAATTTGGGGAAAGATGGCGGATAATTACCCGCCGAGAACTATCTTCATCGAATACAAGAAAGACGAAGACACCAAGCCCGACGACCACCAACTACGCGAGCACGAACGCATGCGCGCGGTTGGCATGGACGTCATTGTTATCGGCAGCAAACGCCAAGTAGACGAATTAATCAAGGATTTGTTTCCATGCGACTGATTAAGAAGGAACAACGAAAACGCTGTATTGAGTGTCGCGAACGTCTACCACTATCCGCGTTTCATAAGTCCAGTGTAGCCAGTATCGACGGACACCGTAACATTTGCAAAAGCTGCCGTAGAGCTATAGAAGCGGCCAGAATCAGAGAGAAAAGAAGCCAATGAGAACAGCTAAACTGCGAGTCTGTGCGTCCTGTGAATGGGTTTTTAAAGGTGGGGTAGGGTGCCCAAAATGCCACTTCGGAAGCTATGGCGCCCACTATGTTTACGGCAACGCTGCGTACAGATACGCTAAAACTCAAAAGCCCTGGCTAGAAAATAAAATGGCTAAACTTGAGATTGAGTTAGCGCTGCACAAACATAAATTAATGCAAGAGATTTGGGGGTCGAATAATGCGCTTTGAACGCAGACCATACCAAAAACTCATCACGTCGCACATCCTGAAAAACCCGCGTTGCAATATATTCGCTACGATGGGGTCCGGTAAAACTGGCGCTACGATGTGGGCATTGAATAAGATGTTCCAGACCGGCGTATTAGAGGATTGGGACCAAGAAGAATGGAAAGGCGACCGGGTGCTGGTGCTGGCCCCGTTGCGTGTTGCGTCTGGTACGTGGCCGGTTGAACAAACTAAATGGAATTTCCCCGCGCTGCGGGTCGTAGACGGAACCGGCAGCCGCCAGTATCGCGAAGACGTGATGTTAAACGACGACGCAAACGTGGTGTGTTGCAATTACGATATTCTGGAATGGTTAGTAGAATTCTGGGGCGACCGCTGGCCGTTCACTGTCATTGTTGCCGATGAATCGACGAAGCTAAAGACGTTTCGCGGGAAGCTAAACAAAGACGGCAAAGCAGGCGGTGCGGGCGGAAGCAAACGAGCTAAGGCGCTCGGAGCTGTGGCGCATAAGAAGGTAAAGCGCTTCATTAATCTAACCGGTACGCCCGCACCTAACGGCCTAAAGGACTTATGGGGCCAATGCTGGTTTTTAGACGCGGGTAAACGTCTGGGGCTATCGTTCCAGTCATTCACAGAACGTTGGTTTATCAGTGTGCAAGAAGGTGAACACCGAGCGGCTAAAGTATACAAGCCGTTCAAAGGCGCAGATACAGAGATACATAAAGCTATTGCGGATATCTCGGTCACGGTAGACGCTGCGGAATACTTCGGTTGTGACAAGCCGGTAGTTGTCCCCGTTGTGGTGCCGTTGCCGTCTAAGGCCCGTAAAGCGTACGACCAGATGGAAAAGGAGCTATTCGCCCAACTAGAGGCCGGAGAAGTTGAAGCGGCTAACGCGGCAGCACGTACCGCCAAGTGTTTGCAGATTGCAGGCGGCGCGGTGTACATCACTGGGGAAGACGGTGAACCGTCGCGCGAGTGGGAGCAGGTGCATAATGCTAAACTGGACGCGCTGGATTCTATCATTGACGAGTTGAACGGTGCGCCGCTTCTGGTGGCATACCAGTACAAACATGATTTACAGCGTATCCTTAAGAAATTCCCTACCGCCGTAGCGCTTGGGAAAGGTAAACACGGCAACGAACAGATTGAAGCGTGGAACCGTGGCGAGATACCTATTATGTGTGTTCATCCTGCCTCTGCGGGTCATGGCTTGAACCTACAGGACGGCGGGTGTCACTTAGCATTCTTCAATATGACGTGGAACTACGAGCATTACGCGCAGATTATCGAGCGTATTGGGCCTGTTCGCCAACACCAAGCCGGGCACCCTCGCCCAGTGTTCATCTATCAGATTCAGGCCGAAGGGACGTTAGACCAAGTAGTACAGGCGCGCGTCGAAGGTAAAGCAGACGTGCAAGACTTATTGATGGAATATTGCAAACAGAAACGAGGTGCGTAAATGTCTTTTGACACCGTAGAATACGCTAATAAATTATTAGCACGTAATTCCGAATTATGTAGCCGAGTAAAGGAACTCGAAGCCGCCGCCCGCGATTTATTACAATACGCTAAAGAAAATCAGCCGCACTGGGAGTGCGATAGTTGGTTAGGTGAACACCCGATTGATGTTATGGAGAAACTACTTAAATGATTCCGTTGCTATCTAAAGAAGATGCGGAACGTTTGGATTTGGCCTACGCTGAATTGGTTAAAATGCTAGAGAAATTGAAGGAAGAAGAAGAAAAAGACTAGTTGCGCGCCACGTAATACTAAGCTAATATCCTCTGTAACACGAAACGCTACAGAGGATTTTTTTTTTATGGATGTTAAACGATACGATGTAGATTCCGACCCGCAAGACGGCCCTTGCGGTCTATGGGAAGTAGAGGACGTAAATGGGCCTTATGTGCGGTATGAGGACTATTGCCAGTTGCAAAAACAATTAGAAGCTGCCGAAGAACAACTAAAACAGATTTACCAAATTATCTATGACACTAAGCAGGAGTTAAACCTTAAATGAAAGCACACGTTATTTTAGAAACAGTAGCAAAGACACTAACGCAACGCGGAACAGCTAACGGATACGATAAACAGGAGGAACGTAGCGCTGCCGAGGTTGCACGTATTCTTAACGCCAAATACGGCGACAATAAGACCGCCGAATCCGTGTGGAAGATGCTTATTGCGCTAAAAGAGGCCAGATTGAATCGGCAATTAGCCAACGGCAGCGACCCAACGGATACCCTGATTGATTTGATAGGTTACACGGCGTTACTTGCGGAGTGTTTGACAGAAGAGAGATAGAGAAGGCCCCGTGAGGGGCCTTTTGTTTTTAGTTTAATTTACTCCACGCATAAACACCCGGCGAGTTTTCAACGCACATATACACGCCATTCGGCCCCACGGATGTATCACGCCATAAAGTACCTAAATGTTTTATTGTCGCAGTTGGGAGCGCACCGGCGTTGGCTCGAAATAAGACTAAGGTTCCGCCGATAGAATATGACTCTAAGCTGCCGTCGCCCCCTTCAAAAGAACGTAGCCCGGAGATACCCGCGCTACCCACAGACAGGGGATTGTTTGCGAATTTTCCAGTCTGATAATCTATATAACGGTTAAAGGAGTCTTTCGAACCCGAACCATAAAACTGACCGTTAACAACGATTCGGTTAGGGTAGTTAGCGCAGGAGCGGGGAACACCAAACCCTTTTTCTGGCACTGCTATATTCGCCCCGCGCTGCGCCACAAGAACGTTAATCGTACAGGCCACAACGTCAGCGATGTTTATGTCAGCGGGGACGCTGCTAACAGTGCCGAAGTTAGCCTCTGAATAGCCAATATTGAAAATAGATTGGTTCGCATAATACGCATGGAATCCGAATCTTGCGTTATAACTACAGTCAGTACCCTCAATTATGATTCCTTGCAAATCAAAATCATTATCCATCGGTGGTATTCCGGCCTCTACCACATTCCCTACTACAATCCCGTCCCAGCCAGTAGTTGAATCTGTTGGGGCAACTCCATAGGCTGGCGCTCCATTCCAAGAGCATGAGCCTCCGTAAACCATTACGTTATTAGCTCCATTAGTAAATCGAATCCCAGCATACCCGTTAAACTCGAAGCTACATGACCTGAACTGGCTACCGTATGGGTAATGCACTAATTCCTCAGTGATTGAAGCCCATAAATCCATGCCATATTGTTTGAACTTAAACCAGTTGCAGTTCTCAGCGTCTAGGCATCTGCCAACCCTTAAACCAGATCCAGTGTAACCAGTTGAAGAATCCCATGACTCGGGCTCAAAGGTCATATTCTTCCATGAGCTTTTTGTTATTTCGTTCCTTGTAGCTTGGGCCACGGAGAAGCCACCAAAGAAGATTATCTTAGATTTAGGGCCATCTCCGTAATACTCACCCGTTGAATAACCTTCAACGTTATGGCCGTTAGTTACAAACTCTTGATTCATGTAGTATGTTCCAATAAATCCCACATACTTTTGATTGGCAAGTAGTGCCACTATAGCCGATGGGTCGTTTGTCTTTGTCCCGTCTGCCCCGTACATCTCCGGTGTGTATCGCCCATTCACTTGTCGAATCCAACGACCTGTTGCAACCCCGGTGGATGCAATCGTCGCCCCGCCGTCATCGGCTGCTGTGGATGATGCATGCCACTGGAATACACCACCACCTTTGCCGCTGTTTGTGCGGTATGCGTCTAGTATAATCAACTGTCCATCAACAGCATTGTTAACGGTGCGCAGGTCAGCAATACTCGAACATTTACCGATAAACTTAAGACCATCTTTCCCACTTAGGTCCGTTCTAATATCAGGGTCGGTCTGTGGCCTCCAGTTAGAATCTGAAAGCGGATTAGTAGCCGCCGGTATCACCTTCGGCAGCGCGCCGGCCCATGAGTACCACGTCATGCTAGCAGGGTCGTAAACTACCTTATTCCGGTCAGTAAGCGCCAGCGTGCCACCGGTAGTGAAGTCAAAAGATGCAGGAAAAAAGCCTGCATCTCGCAGAATAGCAGGTAATGTTTTTTGGGTCTGCCCTGTAACATGGTTGGTGGCAAAGTCAATATCCGCACCCGCGGCAACACCGCCCTGCTTCCCTGTTATTACTTCGGCCTCGAAGGTTTGATGTTTCTTGGCTGTTTGTAAATCAGCTAATGATAGAACGTCTCCGCATCCGCTAGACATATTATTTCCTCTTATGAAAAACCGTTATTGAATCCGGCACTAAATGCGCGACCGAATGGCGGAACGCCGTCTTTTTCGTAGTAACCTGCATCGTAATTAAACCCTGTGATTTTAACCGTTCTATCATCACTTGGCTCTACGGTACTAACCATTATCATTTGTGCCGCGTGGCGGCTGTCGCTGCCGAATGAAAATTCAGTTTTTAGCGCACTATTACCAGTATAAATGGCTTCCTGCGGCGCTGAAAGCATTATTACTGTTCTATCATTATCCCCCGCCGCTACAGGTACGCTTTGAACCGTGCCGTCGCGCTTCTTGAGAATAACGGAATGGTCTTCGCCGGACTCAAAAACTACGTTCTGCGACAGCGTTAACGTCAGACCATTTACGGCAACAATGTAACCATCATACGGCGATACGCGCGAACCTTTCACCACACTAATCGGGCGAGACGGAACAGCTAAAGCGCCTTCTTCTAAAGCGGTAAACTCCACGGCAACACGGTTTAATTTGTTGCGCTGGTAACGACGCCAAGCGTGCCAGTACGCCTGTTGGTAGTTGCGTATGCCTTTAGAGTCGAACGTATCCGTCTTAACTCCACCGGTTTCTGGTATTTGGATAGTTTCTTTAATATTCGTGTCTGGGTTAATCCAGCTAAATTTTAACGAGTCGTAAGCGCTACGGTCGTTAAATTGACGGGTCCACTTTTCACCAGTTGGCGCTTTGCTGCGATGTGTGAACACCATTTCAGGACCGATGCGCGGGCGTTCTAGGTTTAACAGAATGCTATGCCCGCGACGTGTTGCCGAGCAGAAAATAGCTTCTGCAATCGTAGTGATAATTTCCTGTGCTGTAGTGGCGTAGTTGTCGAATGTGTAACAGAATTGCCCCGCCGCTGCGCTCTTAAAATATCCTTCAACCTCTGCCTGAGTTGCTATTAACTTATCCATGTTGTCGTTGCTTAATTGGGTGTTCCCAACAACTGGGTCGCGCATTAGGCGGATTAACGATTGCACTGCTTGCGTGTTCTTAGTGCGCACGGTGTCGAAAACGCCGTTACCGAGATACTTGAACACCATTTCAGTGACAATCATTTTAAGCTGTGGTTGTTTAACCGCTGTAGCTCTTGGCGTCTGTCGGCGCGCAGTGTGTACCGTCGTTCTGTTGCCATATTCTGGGGTTGTATCGCGGGTCTGCCCATAAAGGTTAGAGTATTTAATTTCGTCTACTACCTGCCCTTCAAAACCTCGGTCGAGATTAGTTACGCGACGCGCGCGAACACGGAAACCAGAAGGCGTTGGAAGATTACCGATGATTGTCATTCCTGTAGCGTCGGACGAGCGGCCGCTAACAGTGCCCTGCGCCGTGTAAAGCGGACCGTACGGAACGCCCCCGGCAACGGCTTGGTACTGAATTTCGGCGGTAACTGACGCACGCTGTTTACCGTCGTTGTTCTCTTTGTACATCCCGTTATCCGCGCTAATGTTGGCGACAATGCGCTCGGAATCTATACGGTCTACCGTAACCCAGTCGGTAAAACTAGCCTCATATGTATCATCTGGCCCGACTTGGTGGCGACCTTCCGTACCTATCACGCCGTCGGTAGCGGGTACTTGCGACCACTGTCCGACGTTGCTAGATACATCTACTTCTATTTCGGTAGCATTAACAAATAATACTGGATAGTTACCTGTTAAATCCAAATCGGAGCCGGAGCGTTGCGCCCTAACCTCATCAAAGAATGCTATATCGTTTACTTTAAAAACATCATCAAAGGCCGCGTCACCCGTTGCCGAGGTTAATCGGCCTACGCCACCGCCAACATAAACCACATTAAAGCCGCTTACGTCGATTTGTAAGTCGTTGGGCGCTTTCAATGTCTGACCATCAATTTCATTAACTGACGCGGTTATATATAAATTCTGCGTGATTGGGTCGCCAACTAACGTCTGTGGTGCGTGACCACTGTTAGGGCTAGTAAATGGTGCGTACACGGCGGCCGACGAGCCGGTAATTGAAGATAACAATGTATCGCCATCAGTAATACCGGAGGCGGGCGTATCTAAGTAATCTCTCCCTACATCGTAATAGCCGTATTCGATTACTTTTCCTGCGCTATTGTATAAGCGGTACACTGTCATTAAGTCGCACGGGATGCTTTGCACGGTGCCGCAAATATCGTAAGAGCGCTCGTACGGACGCGGCTTGTTGTTACGGTTGGTCAGACTGTTGTTTGGGCTTTCTGCTTGCTGGTTAGCTAGGTCTGGCGACGATACCTTTTGTGATGGCATAAGCAGTTTTAAGATTGGGTTAAGAATCTTACTAATAAAGCCAAGCGCGCCACTTACTACGCCGCCGCCGGCGCTTTCGATAATATGGAACGTACCCGATTGTTTCAGCGCTTCAAAATCTTCGGTAACGCGGGAATCTTCACCTATTACGTTGTGATAAATCTCAAATGGTACGCCATCTGGAATTGTCTTAGTGACGAATTCCATAGGGTTATCGTAATAGCGCTTGGTGTCAAAGCTGCCGTTGTCGTTACGGGTGTAATGAATTATTAGCGCCAAAATTCTATCTCCTTAAATCGTTCTTTTACGTCGGCCAGAGATTCTAATCGAACTTGGCGCGCGGCTAGCTCGCAGTGGCTAACCATACCGTCATAATATACACCAGCGTGCCACACAATGCGCCCAGCAATTTTTACACCCATTAGTACGGCATCGTAATTGCGCGGCGCTGTGACGCGTACAAGGCCGCTAGGGTCTGCGTGGCCGTTGTCAAAAGCGTCATTTATTGCCGTTGGCGATAGCACGTCGAAAACTGGTGTCTCAATCCCCACATCCGCGCGCACCTTCCGTACATGGTGCCAACAATTGTAAGTACGGAAGTTGTACGGATGCCCTGTGTAATCGGTAATATTCACGCTAAAATACCTCGTAACAACGGAATAGCTTCGGGCGTAGCCAATAGACCAGTGGCGCGCTCATTCAGGCGGGGTACGCCAACTTCGGCAGTAAACACGCCTTTGCTTTGCGATAACGTCTGCAAGTCATACGTAACCGGTCCGTCGCATGGTGCGGATAAATCCGTACTAATGAAACGTCGATATGTAAACACCGGCCATTCCTGATTACCGAGCGGTATGCGCGCCATTTCATCGTCGAGCTGGTTGCCAACATCCGGCAGCGTAAAAGACGACTGTTGGTCTAAGTCGTTATTGTTGGCCGCGTTAACGGCGTTCATTGGCGACGGCTCAAACGTCACTACTTCGCCGGTTTCTAGTGTTGCCGTGAGTGGCGTTAAGCCGACAACGATTAAGTACCGCTTACTAAGTAGCGAATGCGTTATTTCTAACGTTTCAAAATCTAACTGGCCTTCTGGGTTAGAAGCCAGTTTAAGGCGGTACGCCGCCTCAACTGATTCTATACTCATTGCATCGGGTCCCATATTCTCGGAAACGTTGTTTGTGCAACACCGTAGGCGATTAAGAATTCGCCTAAACAATCCCCGTAACATCCGTACAAATCCGGCAGATTCTTAGTTAAGCAAGTGTCTTCCTGAATCGCGGTACGCTCTGCGGTTGCCGTGAAACTGATTACCCAGTTTTTACCGTCTTGTGTTGTGTCGCTAATATTGCTGGTAATCCATACTAGATGGTCTTGCACGCCGTAGCCGGTATCGTTCGGCATGATGAACGAATCCGCGCCGCCACTGATATTATTCAGGAAGCTAAGAAACGCTTGACGTCCTAGACTGGAAACCACCAGCGTAATGTTAATTGGCACTGCTTCAAAATAAGTATCGCGCCCCTGTCGCGGGGCGCCCCCTTGTACTTCGTTTCGCCAAACGTTGCTACCGCGCGATTGGGAATAACCACGGCTAACAATTGGTTTTAGCGAAGCGGGGAATCTCAAATCAGACATATGTTAAAATCCCGGTTGTCCGCGTGATGCTTTGCGTGATTTAGAAATATCGGAGTTGCTGTCCTGCATATCCCCCGAAACAATTTCTCTAATAATAACACGTAAACGCCCCTCGTCGTCGCGTTCAGTTTGCGCGTTATCAATCCGGCCTGTTGTCTGGTTAACGATAACGACGCTATCGCTGCCGGAGTTGCTAGGATTCTCGCCCATAATCTGCCGCATCTGTTGCGCGGTGCGAACACGCGACGCACCGGCGGGCATGATAACTTCGGCTTTACCGCGTTCGGCAATAGTGGAGGCTTGGCCTGCGGCTAAGTTACCCCCCTGCTCACGTGCGGAACGAATTTTACCAACGTTAGCAAGACCGGCAGCCGTGATTGCGGCGGCGGCGGCGATACCTAACGCGGGGCCAACTACTGGGATGGTGGCCAATGACGCATAGGCTGCCGTTGCGCCCTTATACGTTTCGATAATGGTCTGCGTAATCGCGGCGGCTTTGTACAGCGCGTTACCCTCACCCAATGACGTTTTAAGCGCACTAGTAACGTCGCCAAGCGTTCCGGTGTAACTATCGAGTCTTTGCTTGTCCGCGTCTTCTGCAATCGCTTCGCGGGCTTTCTGGTAGTCTTTTTCGGCTACTAGACCGTCGTCATAGAACTTTTGCAGCTTGGCTAACTTGGCTTCTTGCTGGCGGTCTATCTCGGCTAGCTCACCTTCGTTCTGCGCCTGAATCTGTTCAATGAAACTATCGGCAGAAAATTGTTTCTTCCTCTGTTCTTCGGCCTGCTTATTGAGCAAA
>JAAOBB010000033.1_pt1 | contig 41305 bp, 65 predicted proteins | sample 7267541 | NCBI WGS metagenome assembly JAAOBB01 (sample SAMN14345205, study PRJNA599270) | viral metagenome | isolation source: viral-like particles (VLPs) isolated from bee gut | host: Apis mellifera | place: Switzerland:Lausanne | collected 2017-01/2018-02 | reverse complement strand
CTGGGGCAAAAAATGAAATTGAAAAAAGGCGCATATTCTAAAATTGCCGAGCGAATGAAAAAAACGCTTGCAATGGACGAAGATGCAGCACGCAAACAATTCTTTGAAGAAGCGCGCCAAGCACATGAAGCCGTTGAACATGTCCGTCCTCTCGTTGGTTCTGTAGCGTTCGATAGTGCAGAAAATGTATATCGCAAAGCATTGAAACAGTCGGGTGTTCCATACAAAGGTAATGACATTGAAGCGATGAAACTGCTTGTAAATGCTAAAATTGAATCTAAGTCAAGCAAAGGTATGGCAACCGATTCAGCGCCACAAACAGAATTACCTGATACACTCAACAAGTTTCTTTAAGGAGTCTAAGAATGGGCTTTCAAAATACAGTAAATATCGAATTACCTGTTGGGGTTGAAGGTGACTTTTCATCAGTAAACCCATATTTTAGTACACTCACACCGAATAATGGTTCTTTCCGCGTAGGCGACGAAAAAGGCATTACTGTTGGTCGTTTTGCATGGGCAGATATGACAACTGGACTTGTTACTTCTACACAAGGTAGCCTAAAAATTGGTGGCTTTGTGGGTCGCTATAACCAAGCTGTGGTAACTTACGGCGAGGAAGCGTCTTTAAACATTCCTAAAGGTCGCGGTATCTCGCTATATAAATCAGGTTCTTTCTGGGCACGCTTCCCGAGTGGCGCAGTGGCTGGTCAAATTGTGGTAGCGGATACATCAACAGGTGAACTCTCTGCTGTAGATACGGTTCAGAGCGGAACTATAGATACAGGTTATACTGTTGCTACGACTTGTGGTACAAACGAATTAGCTAAAATTCAGGGGAAATAATCAATGTCTTTAGAAGCATTAAAAGATAAATACGGCTTAGTTTGGGAAACGAACGAGCCAGTTAAAATGATGGCGATGGATGCTCAGGCTTCATTAACTACATCACCAACAGCAGGTGTACCACAATGGTTTACACAATGGATTGACCCTCGTGTAATTGAAACTGTTTTAACTCCAGTTAAGATGGCGACAATCTTCTCTGAACGCCGTATGGGTGACATGACAACCACTAAGGCACAGTTCACACGTGTTGAAAATACAGGTACTGTTGCAACTTACGGCGACTTTGACACAAACGGAATGGCAGACACTAACGCTTCATTCCCGATGCGTGATCATTACTACTATCAGACACACATTCAATTGGGTGACCGTGAGATTGCTCAGTACAACAAGGCTAATCTTGATTGGGTTTCACGCAAACAGATTTCGGCGGCTAGTGCTTTAAACCGTTTTCAAAACCGTGCTTATATCTTTGGTATTCAAGGATTAGAACTTTACGGTACGCTAAACGACCCTGATTTAATTGCGCCGTTAAACATTAATGTGTCTAACATTGCAACGATGTCAGCAGAAGACATGGTGAACCAAGTGTTCCGACCTATCTACAACCAATTGAATAAACAAGCTCGCGGTAACGTGGATTCAGGCACACCAATGAAGTTAATCCTTTCTCCAAATATGGAAACATATATGCAGAACACGAACAACTTCGGTAACTCTGTATCTGACTTGCTCAAAAAGAACTACCCTAACCTTACGATTGAAATTGTTCCTGAATACGGTATCGGTACTGGTGGCGAGAATATCCAGTGGATTGTTCCTGAATATGATGGCATGCCAACGGTTGAGCTAGGATTCACTGAAAAGATGCGTGTTCATGCGATGGAGATTAAAACATCGGGCTACTTGCAGAAACGTTCTCAAGGCACGTTGGGCGCTTGTATCTTCAATCCAATCTTTGTTAGTTCTGCAATCGTAGGGAGCGCGTAATCATGGCAACAGTCGTAGTTCAATGTAACTATCCTAATGGTGTAACACTACAGCTTCGTGGCAACCCAAACACGGTGGTTGTTAAAGGGTATCAAAACGCTACTATTGTTGAGGGTGGTTATGGATTAACTGATGGTGTGGACAAGGATTTTTGGGATGCTTGGGTAGCAGAAAACAAGCAATACCCTATCTACACCAATGGTTGCATCTCTGCTAATACGAATGTGAAGAAGGCAACGAAAGAAGCATCTTCAAATTCGGGAACAGTGTCAGGCAATGAACAAGTTCCACAGCCGAAAAACGATACTGTATGACAGACAATGTAGTGGTTTTTGACCCTGCGAAATTTAGGGAACTGTATCCGCAGTTCTCTAAGTTTACCGATGCGCAGTTACAAAACTTCTTCTATCAAGCTGAGATGCTTTTTAACAATACCAAGTGTTCTTTTGTTAAAGATCTTGGTCGCCGTGAGATGTTGTTGTTTATGATTGTTGCTCACTTGGCACAGTTACAAAGCAACATTGATGCAGGAAACTCAACAGTAGGGCGTGTTAGTTCTGCTAGCGAGGGTTCAGTCTCAGTATCTCTTGATTATGGAACAGTTAGTAATAGCTCAAGATGGTGGATCCAAACACCATACGGCGCGCAATACTGGCAATTCATATCTCAGTATAAAACTGCGGCCATTATTAGCGTTCATCAGGGGATGCCTGTTCGGAGAGCGAGAAGATGGTAGTAAAGCGCAAGAAAGGCAATGCAATCCCTACATACAATACCAGTCGGCTTCGTGTCGGCTTTATTGATTCTGCAACCTACCCCGATGGACAGAACGTGGCAACTGTAGCGTTTTGGAATGAATACGGCACAGAAGAGATACCACCTAGACCGTTCTTTAGAACCACAATAGCGAACAACAAGGGGGAATGGATTGAATATATCCGCAAGGTTCAAACATTAGATGCTAAGGCAGGAGAGCTAATTAAAGGTGATCTCGTATTTAGCATTCTAAACTGGACTGAACCGCCTAACGCACCATATACCATTGCTAAGAAAGGTTTTAACAAGCCATTGGTGGAGCAAGGGATTATGTCAAGGAGCATAAGCTATGAACTTACGAGCGATAGCGAATAGCGTTACGTGTGCTATCAATCCAAACATTGAAGCCACACTAAAGCAGAACAATGGATTCTCTTACGGCGATGACGGTTCTCAGATACCAAGCTACACAGAATCTAAAGTAATTATCCAAATACAAGCCTTACATACACAAGACTTAATGCATCTTGGAGATATGGCGCAACAGGGGCAATACTGCACGGTATATATCAATGGATTGCTTGATGCGCAGATTAGATCACTTGCCAAGGGTGAAGACATATTAATATTCAACACTCCACGAGAGAATGACACAGCTACATGGAAAGTTAATTTTGTGGCAGAGTGTTATAGTGGAGCATGGACAAGGGTTCTTGTATGCAGACAGTAGATTACGACACATTAATATATACAGACGTTAGAAAGTATCTTATTGAATTATTGGCATGCCCAGTCATTCGGGGTAGGCAGAACTACTCTCCTCTGCCCGAGGGTTGCATTGTGATGCAAAACATCAATGATGAGCAAGCATGGCAAGACTATGATGACGATGGGAATGTTGTTGATATTGTAACAAGGTGTATACAGCTAGATTTCTTCGGGAAAGATGCAGGTTCACGCGCTAGATTAGTTGCAACAATGTGGAAAACTCCATATACGTGTGACGCATTAACAAACTCTGCGCCGTTATACTGCAATAATCTAATATCACAGCAATTTGTCAATGAAAAAGGGATTTATGAAGATCGCTACATACTAGACGTTTTCCTACAATTTCAAGTCAATTACGAGTATAATGTAGATAAAACAGATCAATTGTCGGTGAGTATAAAAGCATGGCATTAAAGTCAATTCCTGCAAGCCACATTGTTAAAGTCGTTCCTTCGGCTATTGGCACTGGTGGTTCTGCATACAACTTGAACGGCGTATTTATTACGTCAACATCAATCTATCCTACTCGCACATATACAAGTGCTACAGACGTGGGAGCTGATCTTGGAACGGATTCAGATGCTTACAAGTTTGCTGTAGTCTATTTTCAGGGTACTACTATCTCCACTACAACGCCTAGCACATTGTTTGTCACTCGATACAATGAGAGCGACATAGCCGCTAAAATAATTGGTGCAACGCTTAAATCCAAATCTCTTTCTGATTTAAAGTCAATCAAAGGGACGCTAGCAATTACGGTTGATGGTACTGAGAAATCAGTTGAACTTGATTTATCTAATGCTACATCTTGGTCAGATGCAGCATTAACTATTGGAAACGCATTGGGCTTAAATTGCGTATTTAATTCATCAATTCAATGCTTTACCATTTTATCTGGAACGCAAGGTTCGAAATCTTCAATTTCTTATGCGAGCGGTACAACTGCTGACGCATTAGGGTTATCTTCTACAGCAGGAGCGTCATTAGATAATGCCACTGTTGCAGATACGGCTACAACTGCAATCGAAAGATTGAAAGCATATACGCTTAATTTCGGCGGATTCACTTTAGATAGTACATTTACGATTGATACTATCAAGTCATTTGCTCAATATGTATCAGCACAAAAGCACGATCTTTGGTTTGTTGCTCACACACTTGAAGCCCAAGCATTAATTGCGAATAACTCTGAAACGCTAGGATCATGGGTTCGTGAGAACAATATTAGTGATACCACTTTAATTTATGGGGACATCACAGAAGCGGCGCTTGCGCTTGGATACATGGCATCTTTAGATTTTACTCGTGCCAATGGCGCAATGACTTTAGACTTCCGAAATGTATCGGGTCTGGCATCTCGTATTGATTCTCCATCTGATGCTACTGCACTTGAAAGCAATGGCTATATGTACTACGGTGGATTCGCTACAAAAGCAGACCGTTTTATTTTCTTCCGTAACTCTCATGTAAGTGGTGAGTTTGAGTGGGTTGACGACTACTTGGTGCAATTACGCTTAAACGGCAATATCCAAAACTCAATTCTTACTGGGTTGGTTGCAACTGGTAAAGTTCCATACAATGCACTAGGTAAGCAAAAATTACGCTCATGGTGCACTACACCAATCAATGAGATTGTAAACTTCGGCGGTATTCAAACTGGCATTACACTAAGCGATTCACAAGTTCAGGAAGTTAATGCGTTATCTACTCGTTTCGATGTGGCAAAAGAATTGTTTACAAAAGGATGGGTACTAATCATTGATGATGCGTTACCAACTGTTCGATCTGCCCGAGGGTCATTCCCTTCAACACTTCTTTATACAAGCGGTGGTTCTGTACATACAATCAATTTAGCAAGCGTGGCGGTGCTTTAATATGAGTATTAATAGTAAAACTTTAACGAATGCGAACTCGATTCTTCGTTTAAGATGTAAGGGAATTTATGATGACTGGGTGATTATTCGAGGATTCCAAGCAGACAACCGAACTACAGCAGACAACCGAACACTAGCTCAAACAGAGGATGGCGTGGACGGAATTACAAGTGGCGGTTATGTTTATGAGTCGCAGAACTTTAACATCCATATCATGCCTAACTCTCCGTCAATTGACGTATTTCGTAATATTATCCGTCACTTTGATGGGAATATGGAAACCGCCGTTATTGAGTTTGAGCAAGTACAGACTGCGCTGGGTCGTCAAGCTAATTTTTCAGGATTTATGACCAGTGGTACAGGTTTATCGGGTGGTGGGAAACTATTCGTTGGTGAGCAGTATAACTTCCGAGTAACCCCAGTAGTTGAGGATAATATCTAATGGCAAGAAAGACTAAAGTTATTACAATTGATAATGAAAAAAGCCGTGACAACGGAAAATCTTATCAAATCACTGAAATGAATGTTTTAGACATTGATGAGTGGGCTATTCGTGTTGGTTGTGCAATGGCTCGTGGTGGATTAGATGTTCGTAACTTGAACTTACAGAACGGATTAAGTACAGATACGATTACTGGAATTCTTGAACTAATGAACTTAGGTATTCAAGGATTTGGCAATATGCCCCCATTGGAAGTTGTTAGGCTTCTTAACGAGCTAGTCGAGCGTTGTGTTAAGTTTATACCATCGGGTGGAAAGCCTCGTGCACTGGATATTGAAAATGCTAATGATGTTGAGGAGTTTGTGAGTACTCTTTGGAGATTGCGTAAAGAAGCGTTTAACTTGCATGTCGGTTTTTTCGCACAAGACGAGTCTTAGAAGATCGTACAGATTCGTTGAATTTGATTAATCAAGATGCATTCTTAAAGCCGTTAAATGTTTCTATGTATGTGTTTCAAGCCCTAAATACAGGGCTTGTTTCATATGTAGACCTATTTAAAATGAGCGTTGAAGATGTCTTGAATGTCATAGAAATTGATCAAGTTAAAAAACAACATGAAGCCTTAATTCGGGAGTATCAAGAAGATGGCAAATAATGTAATTGAAACATTAGAGGTTGATGTTGTCCTCAATGCGAGCAAGTATCAAGAAAGATTAAAAGAACTTAGCGAGATGAATGACGAGCTAGAGGAATCGCTAATTAGTCTAGATAAGGAGCATAAAAAACTTCAAGAGTCTCATAAGAAAACAGAAGCAACACTAAACAACGTAGTAAAAGGCTTTGGCAGGTTCTTTGGTGCACTAGCAGTGGCTACTGGATTAGAAAAACTTGTTAATGATGTCGCTAAAGCAAACGATCAATTAGGATTTTTAGAGAAACAACTAAACCTAAACTCTGGAACAATAAAGAACTGGCAGGGCGCACTAACAGCAGGAGGTGGTTCTGCAGAAGGTGCTACAAATTCATTTAAGACGCTAACTAACAGTATTAATGGCTTTGTACTAAAAGGCGAAGCAGGATTGACGCCGTACCTGAATTCACTTGGCGTAAGTATGTTCGATACACAAGGACATATACGCAAAACCGATCAAATCATGCTTGATCTTGCCGACACGTTTTCCAAGATGGATTCATCTAAAGCCTATTCTATCGGTAAGGACATGGGATTTGATGAAGGCACAATAGGCTCACTGATACAAGGTCGTGATGCGCTAAAAGAAAGCCTTGCGTATCAAAATGCGCTGTATAAGTCTAGTGAACAAGACATTAAGAATAGTCGAGAGCTACAAAAGAACAGGGCGCTACTCAATTCACAGTGGGATAGCTTCAAAACAATGATGGGTAATCAGCTTATCCCAATCTTTAATAGCTTTGCGAAAGTGTTGCTTAACATATTTGAGACAATGCAGAAGCATCAAGATACGGTTAAGCGAGTTTTTGGCGGATTAGCTATTATCATGTCAGCATCGATAATCCCATTATTCATTAAAGCACTTGCGCCGTTAATGGCATTCATTAAGCCATTTTCTCCATTTGTTGGAGTTGTGGCCGCCTTAGCCGCAGGGTTCTTATTGCTTTACGATGACTATAAAACTTGGTCTGAAGGTGGTAAATCATTGTTTGATTGGGGCGCACTCAAAACATTTATGGATGAAAATACTTTTTCTGCTAAAAATCTCGGTGAAGCATTCAAAGATATGGGTAAAAACCTACTTGAAAATACTGTACCAACACTTAAAGCATACATGGAAATTGTCCAGAAGTTAGCTCGTGGAGATATTTCAGGAGCAGTTAAACAAGCAAATGCACTTCTTGGAAACTTTAGTGATATTGCCACAGGTACGATTGCTAAAGCCACAGGACAGAAAGCAGGCGACATTGGTGGCTTCATTGGCGAGAGCGCATACCGTCTAACCCATCGTGGAAAAACTTATGATGAATATAATGCAAAACCAACTCCGAAGGGATTTACACCTGAAAAAGCTCAATCTATCAAAAGAGTTGCACAAAACATCGGGGTAGATCCTAACGATTTGGCTTCTGTAATATCTTTTGAAACTGGAGGTACATTCTCCCCTTCTGCTAGAAATAAAGGTTCTTCGGCTACTGGTTTAATTCAGTTTATGGGTCAAGGTGCAACAAAGGCAGGAGGATACAATAATGGCAAATACTACGGAATGTCGAGAGAAAAATTCGGGTCGCTGTCTTTTGATGAGCAGATGCAATATGTGGAGAAGTATTTCAAGGATAGAGGGTTTAAAGCAGGAAAAAATCAATCTGTAGGTGATGTGTATGGCGCTGTAACAGGGTGGGGATATAAGCGTGGCACTGAGGCTTATGAGAAGAACAAAGTTTGGGACTCAAACGGCAATGGTATTATAGAAAAAGGTGAAATGGTATTAAACCCAGCATTTAGAGCGCACCAAAAGAACTATTTTGGTATGCAGTCACTACAGAATAGCATCCAACCTAAACTACCAATGGGGACAAATACCACGAACAATGCAGGGAATACCACAAATACAGTTACTGTAAATATGAATGGCATGAATATTAATACCACAGCAAGTACATTGAGTGGCGTTACTGCTGATGCGATTAGTAACAATCAGAACTTTCTAAACTTAATAGGAACAATGAAATGATTACAGGTATGCCTAATATCCCTAACTTTACGGGATTAGTTACCTCCGCAGAGGACGCAGCCATATCTTTTGGTGGAGCAACATTAATTAAGGCAGTATTTGGCAATAGATGGAGCATCGTTAATCAATATGGCGTTCCTATTCTATTGGCAGACAGCTTCCATAGTATGGACTACACTAACTCGCAAGAAACATCAAAAGATCCCATTGAGAATGGAAAAGTATTAACATACAACAAGGTAAACAATCCACGTAAGTGCAATGTTGTGCTTACCAAGGGTACTGGTGGGTCATTGGGGCGTGGCGCATTTCTTGCCGAGCTTGAAACGTATGCAAATAGTACGCTTAAGTTTCATGTGATTACGCCAGAGTTTGTATATACCAACATGCAGATTGTTGAATATGGCTACTCTCGTACCAGTGCAGATGGACTTCAATTGCTACGTGTTAGCATTGCATTTGAGGAGTCTAAAACGGCTCAAGTGTCTTATGAGACCGAGGAAGTTAAAAATGTTGATGACTCTAAAGAGGTTGATAGTGGCAAGGTTCAGGCATCAAAAAGTGAATCAGTATTTAATGCATTAGGTGATATAGTTGTCAATGGAATATCAGCAATAGCGGGGAATTAATCATGGCAGTTGCATATCAAATACCATTACAGCAAACTCCCACACAGACGCTTACAGTGGATTTAGCAGATGGAAAGACTTACGATATTGAACTTCGTACAATGCTTGGTAATCTCTATATATCGATTAAGAAAAGCGGAACATATATTATCCAAAACAATATATGTGAGGACAGGAATCCAGTAGGTCGATTTGTATTTGTTGATTTAGATGGAACGTCTGACCCGACATATGATAAGCTAAACGATAGATATGTATTGGCGTTTGTTTATTGAAGAAAGCCCCTTAATGGGGCTTGTTGATGCTATGCTATTTCTTCGTATGCGTAATGCTTGAAATTTGGGTGAGTTTTTTCGTTAACATCATGAAGAACAAATCCTCCATCCTTACCCTCTCTCATTTCTGATATATAAGGCAGATTATTGTCTTGATTGATAGATACTTTAAATAGCTTTTCTACTCCATTAACAATAGCTTTGTGAGTCGCCTTATCTTTGGCAACCTTTATATCTGCATCATAACTAGTTTCATAAACTTTTACATGTAAATCATTTGAAATATTAATTTCTCCGTTTTCCATGAGTTGGTCAAGCTGATCAATAGTTAATCCATAACGATAAAAAACCATTATGCATGCTCGTTCATACGTTGGCTTATATGATTTAAGCTCTACGCCATTAATTTCAACAACAATAGTTTTCATGTTTCTTTACCCATATTAATAAAATATTAAATACCATATTTAAGGCACATTCATTATAGAAGATTATTTTCTACATAGTACAAATATTGCATAAAATTATTACACGGCATTGTTTTGATCACGTTGTCTTCACAGAAACTCATATAATCAATCAATGGCATATAAGATAATCTAATGTTGTTATGTTCACATACAGCACTACTAACTATACCTCGCATGGTTATTTTAATCACTATCCCTTTTGATTCTAAGAATTTAATCTTTTCATCAACTTTATTTTGGTTACAATTTTTATGAATAAATGATTTAGTTTCCTCAAGTTCAGCAATCATTGCTTCAGAAACTTGTGCTAATAACTCGTCATTAATGAATCTATCTGGTATACTGTTCATGTTTCGTTCCTTGTGTTAAGAAAATTACCGTCTACCTATTAGGCGGTATTTTTTTATTATATCAAAATAAACAAGTAAAAGATACTTGTAATAAATAATTGTTATGATAATATGGGATTACTTTATAGGAGAGCATAAATGAAGAAAGTAATGGCTAGCATCAATATAGATGAAAAGCTAAAGCAACAAGCCAAAGAGTTAGCAGATAAACAAGACCGTAGCATGAACTACATTATTATTACAGCACTTAAAGAGTATTTAGAGAGAAACAAATGAAAAATCTACTGTTAGAAACAATAGAAGTATTATCTGCACACAAAAAAGAGCCGAGTGATGTTATTTGGGTTGGTGATGAGTATGGATATACCATATGGGAAGATTTTAAAAATAAAGCAAATAGAACATACGACAATGGTTGGGGTGGTAATGAAGTTCAAATGAGCCTAGTTGTCGTTGGTCGGGATTGGTGGCTAGAACGACATGAATATGATGGTTCTGAATGTTGGGAATTCAAAACAATACCTCAGAAGCCAAGCGAACTACTAACACTTGGCAATGTTTTTGGTGGATATGCAAATCAAACAATATGGGAAGAATATAAATGAAACAAGTACTAATTTATCTAGTAGAGTTTTTAAAAGAACAACACGGAATGAGCATGGCTGAAATGTCTAAAGGTTTAGGCAAAGGTCGAAACTTTATTAGAGAGGCTATTACTCGTGGATATGAGGATGAAGATAAGTATAAACGTCTAATTATGGAATTACGTTATAATTTTTTTGTTAATGGAGATTATGCTGATTTTCTTAAATTCATGGAAAAGAAACACCAAGAATCAATAGATTCATATAAGGTAGCATTAAAACAATCACTTGAGAGTAACCTAGATGAAATAGAAAAGAAAAACAAAACCATTTCAGACCTAGAGCATCGCATTGTGGTGTTGAGCCGTGATGTGGATAAGGGGTGGGAAGAAGTAAATAAATTAAATGAAGTTGTTGCTACAAAAGACCTATTCATTGATGGATTAGACAACGACATCAAAGACTTGGATTTAACTAACAAACAACTCCAAGATGAGATAATCAACTTGGAAGTATCGAAAGCAAAATACAACGGCGCATTGTGGCTAGTGTCAGGACTATGCTTGGTGTTGGCAGTTACTTTAGTGGTGAAGTTATGATTAACAAAGACAAAGTAAATGAAATCCTCGCAGATATGAAAGAGGAAGAACGCAAGAAACAAGAAGCCATTGAAGCAGAAGTGGATAAGTTTTTAGAGGGTAGACTTGAATATTATGTGGCTATGGTGCTGAATGGTAAAGTAGGGGAACCTGAAGACCTTTTAGAAATATTAATTAATGATGGATGTGAGAACTATAATATTGCAATGGTATCTATTGATAGTGCTTTAGCAGAATATGATTGGTATATATGTTTTATATTTGGTGACTTTGAGTGCCACATAGTCTACATGAGTATACATGAAAGCTCTACAGATATAGAACAGCCACGACATGTTAAAAAAAGACAAATAGAGCTAGGTTTACGCCCTGACACAAAAAAGGCAATGGATCTTCATAGGAAGTGGTCAGAAGATGAAATAAATGAAGATAAGAATAGCTCATCACCCATCCCTATAGTATTTATATACTTAGTCATTGTTATTTTGCTAATATTGTTCTTCGTCTTTAAATGATATACTACCCCTCAAACGAGGGGTTTTTTAATGGACGTTTTAGAGCAAAAAGTCATAAAAGTCACGATAAAGATTAACGATAAAGATCAGGTCTTTACCAGTGAAAACAATAGTAACAAGCTATCTACAGACGGCTTACGTGTTCAAGCCGTCATATCTTACGGCGCAGGGAATATTACTCCTACGGCGCAAATCAATATCTATGGGTTAACGATTGAAACTATGACCCCATTAATGCGTATTCAGTGGAATACCATGGGCGCAATAATGAATACAATCCGTGTTGAAGTAGGCAATAAATCCGATACCGTTCTATCTCTCGCTTATGAGGGGAACATTACGTTTGCTAAAATATCGATGGCAAACGCACCTACTACATGCTTACAAATAGAATCACAAATGGCAGTCGTAGAAGCACTAACCCCACGTGATGCTAAGACTTACGCCAAAGGTCAAGACGGCGCAGAGATTATAAAAGAAATCTGCAACAGCATGGGATACCAGTTTGAAAACAATGGCGCAACTCATATTCTCTCAGATTCAATGACGCTTGAGGGTTCATATCTAAATCGGATACAAAAGGTCGCCGTGAATTGTGACTTTGATTTATATACCGAGCAAAGATCAATTTCAATCTGCCCACGTGGATTCTCAAGAAATATCAAAATCCCTATTTTAACGCCCACCACTGGATTAATCGGTTATCCTGACCCTGACATACGTGGATTAACTTTTAGATGCTTCTACAGCCCTCTAGTGCGCTTTGGTGGCATTGTAAAGATACAGGATAGCTTAATCCCCACAGCGAATGGAGAATGGCGCACATATGGAGTTCGTGCCATTTTAGAATCAAACTCAAATAGTGCTCGTTGGGAAATGGAAGTCAGCGCAGTACCGAGGAATGCAAAAGATGTCGCTATTGCAAAATAATCAGCAAATCCAAGATATACGCCCTGAACAAACTCAAGGAGCAATGGCTTTTCAGAATGTCATTAAGTCATTAATTGGGGAATTACACACATTGCAACTGTGCGAGGTTGTGAGCGTTAATTCTGTTGGAGAGGTAGATAGTGTAGGGTCATGCTCTATTCGTCCAATGGTGAAGCTAATAGACGGCTCTAACAACGCATACGATCGTGGTGTCGTGGAAAATGTTCCATATTTTAGATTTCAAGGTGGTAAAAACGCCGTTATTTGTGACCCACAAGTAGGCGATATTGGGCTAGGTCTTTTCTGTGAAAGAGATATTTCCATGGTGAAGCGAAATAAAGTTCAATCTGCACCAAATAATAAACGCCAGTATGATCTCAATGATGCGGTTTATTTGGGTGGTTTTTTAAACGGAACTCCAAGCCAATATATCCAATTCCTAGAAAATGGCATCAATATCAAGTCAACTGGCGATGTAAATATTAACGGCATGACCATTAAATCTACTGGTGAAATAGTAACCAAAGGTGGTGTTATTTTAGACACTCATATCCACTCTCAAGGCTTAGATTCTCATGGCGACACAGAACAAGATACCGGTATTCCACATGGGTAAAATAGCACAAGAAAACGCTTTACTATATATAAATATAACGGAAAGTCGTGCTAAATAGGGGTAAATACACATGGCAAGCACTCTTTTTTTAATGCCCGACACATGGGATTTAACACTAGATAATAACGGCAATATTGCGATTGCTACGAGCACATATCAGCAGGCACAAGATATCTGTTCAGCGTGCCGAACAATGGTAAAAGATATGTACTATTCACAAACTGAGGGTATTCCATATCTTGAGAAGATTCTCGGAATGAAAACCTACTCACTGGCACTCTATAGACAGCAACTTTATAATGCGTGTATGTCTGTTGATGGGGTAACTTCTGCAACTGTCAACTTACAGTTAAAAGACAGGGTTCTCAGTGGTACAATACAGTTTAAGAATACTCAAGATGAAACAGTGACTATTAACTTATGAGCATACCAAAAGCACAGATAACCTCTACAGGTGTTAGTGTTCCCACGACTGATGAAGTTAAAGCAGGCGTGTGGGATTTACTTAAGACTTGTTTCGGTAATGATCTCACGCAAACAGAAAATACCCCACAGGGACAACTTGCGGTCACACTGACAGCTCTATTGCAGGATAGAGATGCACAGCTGGTACAAGTGCTTAATCAGTTTGACCCGACTTACTCGGTTGGTAAGTGGCAAGAGGGCATAGGAAAGATTTACTTCTTAACTCGACATGATGCTACTTACTCCACGGCGCAAGTCACCTTTACTGGTTTGAATGGCACAGTAATACCGTCAGGTTTTCAGCTACAAGATAGCAATGGCTACTACTGGAAGACCACCAATACACTAATTATTGACACAAATGGTACAATTACTGGTACGGTACAGTGTACAACGAGTGGCACAATTTCAGCATCTTCAAACACTATTACCATCATCACTACCGCCTTATCTGGTCTAGATCGTGTAACCAATGCATCTCCTGCAGTTGTAGGTACTGACACTGAAAGTCGTGCAGACTTTGAAACACGCCGTAGTGAAAGTGTAGCAATCAACTCAAAACTCACAGACGCATCTATTCGTGGAGCTATTGCCAATTTAAGTGGCGTTACGGACGTTTGGGTAAAATCCAATTACTCAGATACGGCTACTACTTTTGGCGCAACAAACTACCCTGTAGATGCGCATGCGATATGTATTAGTGTTGTTGGGGGCGATGACAGCGCTATTGGTTGGCAAGCTTTAGTCAAAGGTGGCACAGGTGCGTCATTCATGGGTAACACTAACCCTACTGTTACAGATACCGACACCTATCCTGAAAAGCCTGTACCTTACACCACAGTGAAATTTATTCGCCCTACTGATAAGGCTGTCTACTATAAGATCACCGTTGCAGATACTTCCGTAGTGACGCCTACAGATGAAAACAATATGAAATCAGCGATCATGACAGCGCTATCTAGTGGCTCAAATAGAGCTAGAATTGCACAGTCTATGACAGCCTTTCAGTATGCTACCACTGTCCAAAACTCAGCAACTACAGCTCGTATTGTTTCAATCCATATCTCTACTGACAATTCGACATGGAAAGATTCAATTGAATTTGGTATTGACGAGTTTCCAGTATCTTCACCTTACAACATTAGCGTAGTAGGTGTTTCATGAATATAGTTGATACGCTACTATCGCAATATGCCAATAGCCCAACCATACTAAGCCTACTTACTGGAATACAAGAAGCGATTGACCCTAGCAATTCAGTCGATGACTTCTATAGCTTTGTGTACAACCTCAATACGGCGCAAGGGTATGGTTTAGATGTGTGGGGTCGTATCGTGGGGATTAATCGCAATGTCCCTGCCGTACTTGGTACAGATGATCAATTTGGATTTGCAGATGGGTATACGCCGTTTAATGATGCTCCTTTCGCCGCTTACGGCGCAAAATTCAGCTCTTTCTCTTTGCCTGATACCTTATATCGACAATTAATTATCATCAAAGCATACGCCAACATCATCTATGCAACAGCACCAAACATTAATGCGTTCTTGAAGTATATCTTTCAAAAAAGAGCATACTATCGAGTTCTTGGAAATATGCATGCGCAGTATGTGTTTGAATTTGCGCCAACGGATTTTGAAAAATTGATTATCAATAATCTCGGCATATTACCTGTACCGTGCGGTGTTAGTGTAGAATATACAGTAATTGCAGTTGATAAAACATTTGGTTTTAATGGCTCAAATTTACAGACATTCAATAATGGAACATTTAGATCATGAGCAATCCTGAGATATTGACATACGTTCCCTTTGCTAGAGATGGGGAGAGAAACTTAATCCCTGTCACTCGTCAAGACGGACAAGATGAGCGATTAGCTACTTTTAGCGGTGGATACCCTAAAATTACTATGACCCCAAAGTCGGCAGGCGGAGAGCCACCTGATGGAATGGACATGAACGGCGCGCTTTACCAAATATCGCTAGATACCGTCCATCGCCAAAGCGGTAAGCAGATGCAATATGATGCTACATATGCAACAAACATTGGAGGCTACAGCAAAGGTTCAGTTTTACAGTCTACAGACTTATCTACATTCTGGATTAGTACGTTAGATGGAAACACGACAGACCCAGACTCTACAAGCGCAAGCGGTTGGAATCGTTTTGCATACACGCCAGTAGCTACAAGTACAACAACTGGCACGGTAAAGATTGCAGACACATTAGCAAGCAATGCAACTGATACGGCATTGACGGCGAATCAAGGGAATGTATTAAACTCAAAAATATCTCAAATCACTTCTAGCAATAGTATGGGATACTATCAAGGATATATTGAGTTTAAAGATGCTAGTGGTAATGTTGTTATGGCTCATCAATGGGGTACTGTTGATTACAATTCAAATCCTGGGGAGATACAAGTAGACATTACCTTCCAAAAACCATTTAATAATGCGTGTCTAAATATCCAAGCAACTAGGAAAATGTCTCAGCATTCAACAAAAGGTGATGGTGGTGTAAACATCATATCTACTACCAAAAGTGGCGCATCTTTTTCAGTTCAAACTTACAATAATACCGATAGTGCTGACTGCCGTGGTTTTACATGGTTCGCAATAGGAAATTAATATGACAAAGAAGTTATCAACGCCGTTTGCAGTAAATAGCACCTTACGACACGATGTTCCAGTAAAAGCATCTTCCGAGCAGACCGCACAAGGAGTTATTGGTTATGCTGATGGGTGGACGGCAATTAACAAGCTACCTGTAGATAATGGTGGTCAAGCGCCTTGGATGGAGGATATTAACGGCGTTCTCCATGATGTCACTGGAAATATTTCAGATATTAATAAAGGTTTGCCGCAATATTTTGATACAGATTTCGCAACATCAATAGGAGGTTATCCAGTTGGGGCAAGGTTATGTCTAGATGACAACTCTGAATATGTTGTATCGACGATTGCAAGCAATTCTAACAATCCAAACTCTAATATGACGGGTTGGAAGAAAACAAACTTTAGTGAATATGACTTTAAAACCGAGCAACCTATACAGTATTACTATGACTTGTTGGGAAATTGGGATGATGCTATTTATTTAGCTCAGAAGAATGTCATTGCGTTGGGATATTCCCCTAAGCTACGCTTCCCGTCGGGAACTATTAATCTTAATCGACCTATTCTTGGCGGTGCATCGTTAGGTGATAAGTTGCATACAGATTACCCTGAATTGGGTATGAAAGATTCTAACGGTGTTTTTCTTAAGAGTTTCCCTACACAATTGTATGGTTCAGCACAGGGCCCTTATAGTACACAAGGTGTAGCAGTAAATGGTACAAATTTGGTATTTACTGGATGCAAATCACAAACTGACTTAACTTACATGAACTACGGAGTTATTCATTTTGCACCAACTAATCCCTTAGAATTTGCTAATGCAACAGAGACTAAGCAAGACACATGGGGATACGCAAACTTAATTGTACAGGACTTAAGTATCACTACCAAGAATCAAGACGGTACAGAGTTTGGGACAATCCACGGTATATTCATGTTCCGTCATCATTGGCATTACATTAGCAATGTACAAATTGATGCCGTCTATGGAGCAGGTATTTTAGGAAATTGGGTATTTGACTCTAACTTAGAACGTATTGTTTATACAAGATGTGGGCGTATGTCTCCAAATATTAATGACTATCAGAACGATGGTAACTTTAGTATTGAATATCAGACATATGCACCATTGCATTTGATGTGTACTATCACGACAGACACAACAAACTTTATTAAGTCATATCGTGGTCACTTTGAGAATAACTATCGAGCTGTAGCAGATATTATACTCAGTAGAGCTACCCCGATTTGGCTACAAGAGCATCATCATGAATCAGGGCAAGGATTAACGGCAAACTCTAAAATTGCACTAGCAACAAATTATGGTGTGCAATATCCGTGTCAAGATAGTGAGTCAGGTTTTGACTATAAGAACTTCAGTAAAGCTATTGGTTCATGTGTAGTAATGGCAGATAATATTACTGGGTATACTGCAAACTTTAAATCTGCATGTGTACTAAATCAGTATACTAGCTTGAGTGCTGTTAACTGGCGCTTTAATGGTGATGTCACTGTAAACGGTAACAATACAGGTTGTACGCTTAATGCTACAGATTCCCTGTTTAACAATATGTCGTTAGTGGGTACATTCGCAGATAAGTCACTTAACCTAACAAATTGCACAGTAAGCGGTAGTTTAGATTTAAATTATTTTGGTGCTTTTGATTTAATTAATACGAAAGTGGCAGGTGCATTCACTGTGAATAATCAGAACACCACTTATCAGTCTAACTTAGACCGTGTAGTGGTTGGCACAGCAAGTGGGGACTTCGGGAAATGTTTTGGTACTGTAGTGCAAATATCCACAACAAGCGCTTCGTCTATGCAGTCTAGTCAGGGCTTACTAGAGTATACAAACATCGATACTATTTTAGGGAAAATGTAATGGCTATAGCATTTAAAGGTAAAAAAACACTACCATCAATTGATTTAAATAAGATCACGTGTGATGGTGATTTCTATTTATCTTCATCAAATACTTATGGTAACTCACCAGTTTCAGGTAGAGATTGCCACTTTAGTGTTAAAACATTTGACGCAGGGAATCAACAAATTGAGCAGACATTAACAGATAGAACAACCGGATATGTATATAAGCGAGTTCTATATAATTCATATGCCCATGCGTTCCCTGCATCGAATACTTCCGCCAGTGTTCCATGGTATGTACTACACGGTGTGGGTAAAACATATGCATCAAACTTTATTCCCGATACTACAAACTCTCGAAACTTGGGTTCTAGCTCAGTAACTTGGGCTAACGTTTATACGCAAAATGCTGTCACAGTCGTATCAGATCGCAATGCTAAGAACTCTATTCAAGCAATTGACGATAAAGTCTTAGATGCTTGGGCAGAGGTAGAGCAGAAACAATATAAACTCAATGGTGATGATAATTGGTCGTTTGGTTATATAGCTCAAGATATTGTTGATGCTTTCACAAAACATGGTCTTGACTATAAGCAATATAATATAGTGCATGAGGAAGATGGAAAGTTCATGCTTAAGTACGATATGTGTGCTGTACTGGAATCTGCATTAAATCGCCGTTACAATAAAGGAGTAGACAGATGAGTACAGAAGATATGCAAGAAAATGACAAGATAGTAGAAATACTGTCTGAAATACGAAGTGATATACGATTGATTAACGAAAAGATTAAACAAGTCGATGGAATAGATGATCGTGTAACCGTTCTTGAGCGCAATGAATCACGCAATGAGGGCGGAGTATCTACTATTAAAACCATTGGAACAATCTTCGGTGCGCTATTTATTAGCGCATTGGGTTGGCTATATCAAACCACTTACAAGAACAACAATGATGTATCTCTATTGTTGCAACGTGTCGGTAATTTGGAGCAAGTGATACATGACTCTCATAAGTGAAGTAAGACAGTGGTATAAGCTTTGGAGCGTTCAGATCGACATGCTCGGTCTAATATGGATTACATTTTCAGATCAGATCGTCAATTGGTGGAATTTCCATGCTACGGAGTATTTCCCTTTCCTTTCATCGTTTGCGGTAAAGTGGATTGGATTAATACTCTTAATTGCAAGCGTTGTCGCTCGTATGTTTAAACAGGAGAAGTTGGCGAATGCAAACAAGCAATAATGGTATCGCTCTCATAGAGCAGTTTGAGGGAAATAAGTTGCAAGCATACCAAGATGTAAAAGGTGTTTGGACTATTGGTACAGGTACGACTATCTATCCCAATGGTCAGCGTGTAAAGAAAGGCGATGTAATCACTCAAGCACAGTCTATTCAATATTTGCGTAACCACATAACTGGTGTTGAGAATTCCATTAATACACTGGTAAAAGTGCCACTCAATCAAAATCAATTCGATGCTTTAGTTAGTTTGGTATATAATATCGGTGCAGGCGCTTTCTCTAGGTCAACGATACTGCAAAAACTCAACTCGGGTGACTACGATATAGACTTTACTGTATGGAGTTATTCGGGTGGAAAGTTTATTCAAGGTTTAAAAAATAGACGCATTCAGGAGCAAAATCTATATGACAAGTATAGCAACGGTAGCCAGTGAGATTATTGGTACAGTACAAACAGGTCAAGCTATCTATAAAGCAGTAGTATCTGCAATGGATTCTCTAGAATCTGTATCTGCAAGTATGAACGGCGCAGACAAAAAAGCAATTGTACTGTCTATTATTCAAAGCGTAGTAGAAAACTCAGGTCAATTGTGGTCTACATGGTCTACATTGATTGCAAACTTTATTGATCATATCAAAGGTTTATATAATGCGGTTGTTTCTATTTTTAGTAATACCGCTACTGCTACAAGCGTGTAGTGGTATTCAGCTAGACATAAAACCGAAAGACCACTACATTATTAAAGGGGTGGCTACTTATTAAGTAGCCAATTCTCTATATCTTGCATTTCAAGAACTGATAAACTAGGGTTAGTTCTGAAGATATCTAGTCTTAGTTGGTTAACTTCTTCCTCAATGTGGGTTAGGTGTTTTGATTGAACTGATCTTTCATCTCCTAAGATATTTTGAATTAGTACATCCCCATCTTTAAGAATAGAAGAAATAATGTGAACATCATCTCTTAATTCAGATGTTATAACTGCTACACTATCTCCAAGTTTATATGTATAAGGCTTCGTGCTTTCATCTAACCTTACTTTATCGCCAACTTTAAAAGTTTTCATTACTTCTCTCCTAATAACCAATTTTCAATAGCTTGCATTTCTTCAAGTGTCCGCGATGTATCACCGTTGAATATAGACAATCGAAGCTCTACTATATCGATGTCTTTAAGCAAGTCATTAAGCTCTAGATAAACGGATAGTGTTCCGATGTTCGTATTTTCTTTAGCGTGTTTTAGGTGGTGTGGTGAGATATAACAAATGTGAGTATCTTCCTTGCCTATGGAAAGATCTCCATCTCTACTTATACCCAAGATAATGTAAGATTCTTTCTCATTTAAATAGGTTTGCGTCTCAACCTTATTGCCAACACAGTTTAAAAAAGTATAAGGCTTTGTTTCAGGTCGTAAAACGACTTTGTCGCCTACCTTGAATTCGCTCATTGTGTTTCTCCTCAATTAATCCTCAAATATATTGCCTTTAAATTCTACCATTCCTATAACTCTTGTATGGTGCTCAGTGATATACTCTTTTAAGGTACTTACATCTAAACTTTCATCAATAATCACAATACCATTTTTAATCAAATTTTCTTGTTTCATCTTACTTCTCCTCTCTATGTGTTATAAATCATAACACTTGCTTTATTACTTGTAAATAGGTAAAATACAATTTACCAATCACCACACGGCATTTTTCTCTCCTCTTAGCCGTGTGGTTTTTTTTGCATTGATTGAAAGTATTCCATTGCTTCGACTGCTCCCTTTCCTCCAAATGCTACCGCACCAATACCGCCAACGCTTATTACATCTTCTAAAAATTTAATCTGCTCAGTGTCAATGGTGGACTTTTTGTGATTCTCTTGCTTAACTTCTAGTGCCATAGATGGGTAACCAATAAATAGGTAATCCGATGCACCTTTTCTAAACCCCATTGTCTTATCAAAATCAATTTGGTTCTTTGTTCGCTTTCCCTCGTTTTTAATGTGCATAAATACTGTATTTGGGTAGCGTATGCGCGTTTGGTTCACTAGGGTTTGTGATGCCATGTTCTCTTTGGGGCAAGCACCACGGAAGTTTTCATCACCAAAAATTAGTATTCCTTTCTCTCGTAATGACTGGACGTTGATTGCTATTTTCATAAAACATACTCGTGAATAGTGGTAAAGCCTTTTGATGACTTGCTGTAAATAATTTCTTTTGGTATTTCGCCGTTCAATTGTTGGAACTTCTGTCCTTGTTTGGCTACCCATTTATTGTGATGGTCTGGGAAGAAAGAGGCATGTATTTTCTCTCCATCAGTATCAAACCATGCCATTATGCGTAAATCTCCGCTTTGTGTTGTGGTTTCTTTTACTGTCATACCACGAACAATGGCGACCTCGTTTTTAACAATATTGCTAGATACAATTTCTTTTAGCTTCTTGTTTGGGTCAATCAACTCATGTTTGCACTCCTCACAAAATCTCGCTGCTATATCATTTTTGTGTTGGCATTTTGGGCACTCTTTATGTGTCCAATAGTAATCGCAACGCTTATACTCATTCTTTCCAATTGGCGTTACGTTGGTGCATCGTCTGCCATGATGTGCAGGCATATTATCTGCTAATCTATCTCCAAATTCATCGATAGCATAGCCGTTCTTGTCCCATACTTCATAACCTACACGTTTAGAAAACTCTTGCAACATGGCGCACTGAGGGCACTCTACTTCTATCTTCACAGATGGTTTCTTGCCATACGCTTTAATGGTTGGCTCAAATATATTCGCTGAATTTCCAAAGAAGTTCTCGATGTTGTCCGTATAGTCAAGCAATAAGAAGCTTTCTTTACCATCTGCCAATCTTGTGCCACGCCCTACAATCTGTTGGTATAGCCCCGCACTTTCGGTCGGGCGCAATATCGCAATTACATCAAGCTCAGGATAATCAAAACCAGTGGTAAGAATCCCTACATTCACCATGTATTTAAGTTTTCCTGATTTAAAGTCACTAATCGTTTGCGTACGTTCTTTTGTAGTAAGACCACCGTGTAATATTGCCGACTTTTCAGGTGGTAGACTTTCTAATATTTCATAAGCGTGAGCGATCGTTGCCCCAAATATTAATACAGCTTTCCTATCATGTGAACGTGCCACAATATCAGCCACAATATGACTTGTAAGGCGACCTTTACCCACAAATGCTTGGTCTAGTTCATCTTGTTTAAATGTCGTACCGTGTAGCTTGATATTCGATGTATCGTAACGCTCTGTAATATCTCCAACCAATGGCGGTGTTAAAAATCCATTATCAATGAGTTCTTGCGCTGAAATACTGTAAATTAGCTTCTTGTAGTATGGATTTACAGTTTCTTGTACTTTTCTATTTTTCTCGTCTAGCTCATAAATATATCCCATGCCAAGGCGATATGGTGTAGCTGTTAAGCCGATCACACGTAAATTAGGATTACTTTCTTGCATATCGCTAATTATGTTCTTGAAAGTGTTACTTATTTTATGGCTCTCGTCCGAGATTACGGCGCAAAACTCATGCCCTCTTTCTTTAGCAATCTTTTTGAATGTCCCCTCTGTTGCGAAAACCACCTGCTCACGTAATTCTTTTCGTCCTACACTTGCCGAGTAGATAGATGCTTTCTCACCAATAGCTAGATACTTCGCATAGTTTTGTTCTACAAGCTCCTTTGATGGCGCTAGGCACAAAACACGCTTACCTTTTGACATGGTAAACAATGCTTGTGCGATCTTAGCAACGATAATTGATTTACCGCCACCAGTTGGAATATTGATTAAACATGGGTCGCTGTTTTTCCTCACCCACGCAATAGCGCAGGTGATGGCTTCATCTTGATAGTATCTTAGCTTGAACATGGGTTACTTCCCTGTACTTCCAAATCCACCCGTACCACGGTTTGTATCGCTTAGTTCTTCAACTTCCTCAAGTTCAATTGATGGAATAGGCATGATAATGAGTTGTCCGATGCGGTCGCCAATGTTGTATTCGTCTCTATATAAACCATGATGCTTAAATTTAAGCATGATTTCGCCACGATAGTTGGAATCAATCACGCCTACACTATTCGTTAATGCAAGTGTTTTCTTGCTAATACTTGAACGTGGAAAAATATAACCTACATAGTCTTTAGGTATTTCTATTGCTAATCCTGTACCATAAACAGCATTACCATGGTCATCGTAAACAATTGATGTAGCAGTTAAATCAAGACCTGCATCACCATCTTGCGCATATTTTGGGATAACTGCATCTTTGTGTAACTTTTTGATCTTAACTTTCATTTCTTCACCTCAATAATATTTAAACCAACCATATCAACCATTACCACATGCCATATTCCGTTTTTAAGTCTTAACCATCTTGGAATATTGGTATATAAATCGAAATCCAATCTAAGATAGGTTCTCTGACCATTGATATAGGTATAGTGCGTTGCTTCTTTTTCCATTATTATTCTCCGAGTTGCCCTCTTGCGAGGGCTTTGTTATTTTAGATCACCAAGGCAAGTCGTCATCTGCGTTTGACTGATTTTCATATCCTTGTGACTGGTATGATTGTTGTTGTGGCTTAGGTGTTTTTGGTTTACGGTTTTGCATAGTAGCTACAAGTTCAGCAAGTTTTTCAGGCTTGGTCGCTTTATCAAGGATTTCTTTCGCCGTAAATTCTCCTTGTGGCTCGAAAGATGCGAACAGTGCAGGTTTTTCCTTGTACTCACCATTTCTATTCTCGTAACCTTCCATCTCAATGAGAAGACCTACTTCCTTGCCCTCAAATTCAGGCGCAAAGTAAACCACCTTGTCAATTTCTGCACGTTGCGTAAAGTCATACTTTCTACGTGTTTCCTTTTGCATTGATGATTCACGTATTTTTAAGCAAGTCATTAGCGCATGGATTTTATTTACACCATAGCTAGATTCTGTGCCATCCTTCTTCATCGTAATGATACGCATTGAGGCAGATTGTTTATCATGGCTTTCAAAGCCAATTTCTACATACTGTGATCCTGATTCAAAATTCCCAAACTCAAAGCTTTTAATCACACCCACATATTTACCTGTTGCTGTGATGCGTCCACCTAAATTGTCCGCTTCTTTTGCTTTCATTTGGTCTAATGTAAATTTCATTGTTTAAATACTCCAGTATTCACAGATTGCCGTATCTACAGCGTTTAAGTCATTTTCTATATGGTCGCTTGGGAATAATCCCATAGGTGCTTTTGTTGTGTCTTGTCCATTATTCTTGGTACAAAATACATATTGTTCGTTAATAATTGCTGTTTTAAGGCATATTGTCACCATTCCCTCTAATGTAATCTTTTCGTCAAGCATCTTACCAATCGTTTTGATACTTGTCTTTCCGTTATCGTTTTCTTGCGTATGGCTTAAGATATATACACGCTTGTTATCTGCAAGCTGTGAAGCCATGTTAAATATATCCCATGCTCCCTTACCGATTTCAGTGAACTTGTTGAATCCTGTTTCTTGAGCACGGCGCATATATTCATTTGCCATGATGTATTGGAAGTCATCAATAATGATAATTTCACGGTCTGTACGCTCCATTAAAGCTAGAATGTTCTGTGGCTTGTCTGTCGCAAATACAGAACCTTGCGGATTTTCTTTATTAATTGGTTGCCACTCTTTAGATCGAAATGGCAATGGCTTTTTAATTGCTTGAATCAATAATGTTTTACTTGCGTCAATGTTGCGTAGTGACGTGCTTTTACCTGTACCACTTTGACCTAGGATTAATGTAGCTGTACTCATTACACTATCTCCTTGATTGCTTGTATTGCTTGTTTAATCTCATATTCATCAAATGAAGCAATTAAATGTTTTCCAATACTTACTGGTGATTTGTTACTATCAAATCCATTCTCGTAATAATACACTCTAACAGCATTAACATGTCCCATAAACTCAAAGAACACATCATGTTCAGTGGTTTCGTTCTTTTCAATGCAGACTTGCAATAATTCTTGTATTAAACAAATATTTGGGTTGAATGGTTTAATCTCATGCCATTCATTTGTATTTGGGTCTTTTACTTTAAGTTTCATCGTGTTTCTCCTCTCTATGTGCTCATTATAGTGTTATATTTTATAACATGCAATACCTTTGTTTAGCATATCTTCTCATTTTGTTAAAAGATTCAGGTGTGACCATATATCCACGCTCAGAAGTAGCGCTTCTGGAATATCCTTTCGTTCTTGCTTTCCATGATAGTCCATACTTGTCTAGTATTGCCGACATGGCTTTAGCGCAATTCTTTGGAGCTTTTAACTCTTTCATGTTTCCTTTTTTGTCTTGTATATCACGGGCATACTGATATGGAACAAGTTTTAGAGTGGATAATAGGAATCTGTTTTCATTCTTACAGACACGCTCTACCACTTCTTTGCATACTTCATTTGTGAAAAATGTTTCATCCAACTGCATACCATCGAACAATATATCTACACCTTTAATTTGCGCTTTTTCAAACTTTCTTAGCGCAATATTACGCTCAGTGTCATCATTTTTTGATGTAAGACCGAGTAGGCGAGCGAATCTATCAATCTTTGGCAGTTGCTCGAACATTTCTACATCTTCAATGGTTAGTGTATAGTCAGGGTCGTATCCAAGCATTACCTTGGCTTTATACGACAATAATTCTATTTGCTCAGATTCATTTAAATCTCTTTTGCTATCTAATATCTCTGCTTCCTCCTTACTGATATGTGGCGCATCACAAATACTTTGTCTGTACGCGTGTTTATTCTCTTTGGTGATCTCTTTGAGCTTATCCAGGATTGAATAATCTACGCCGACAGATGTGCAAGGCTGTATATCAAAGCAGTAATACTGTAAAAACCATATAAAGCCGTTAGCGAAATCACTACGATATACTCTTTCATTTGCTTCAATCGTTGCCATCGCTTCTGAATAGTCGTTCTCATTAATGTTCACCCCCTCAAGTTGTGATGCTTGTCTTTGTCCTAATAGTATCGTGTTAGCAGTAACGCCGTCGTTTTTAAGATTGTTTTTCTTTAAACATACATGGTAGTCCTTTACATATCTTACACGCCCCAGCATTTGAGCAAAGTCACTAAAACATATTGCTGAGCCTCCTGCAATCCCTGCAATCATAGTGAAATGTGGTTCTTCATGCTCTACAGACACTCCACTAGATATAACTGGACTGGCAATCACAATATCGTACTTCTTTGATTCTAGCTTAATATTCTGCAAAAACTGCTTCTTGTTATTCTTGCTTGTCACTAACATAGCTTTGTAATTTTTGAACAATACGGCGAGTGCTTCTGCTTTATCTACAGACTCTACGGCACACCATACTTTTCCACCCGACATAAGCTCTGTTTGAATCTTTGAAAGAAGTTGTTCTTCATCGTATAGAAAGCACTTCTTATCTTGTTGCTTTGGCGCAACTTCAATAATATTAAAACTCTCGTCGGGTCTAGCACGTTCGCAAAAATCCATTGTCACATTGTCAATAGATGCGTCAGCAACCACAGCCGTAATAGATTCTCTTAAAATTTGCTTGGCACCTAGGTACACCTGTTCCTGATCTGCGCCGTTAGCACGACACGCCTTTGACTTCGTGAATCTTATATTTTGGCTGATCTCGTCAATGGCTACGTTAGCAACTCTTTCCATGAATGGCTTAAATCTCTTACTCATTGCAGACGGTAGGCATACCGCCATTTTGTCATTGAATGTATTGGCATTTTCATAGTTTGCAATCTTGAGCGTATTTGACAATTCATCAATCAGGCTACGTCTATGGGCAATTGCTACGAATGTTTCGCTTTCCTTAGCTAGAGGTGCAATGATGTTCTTGGTTTTTCCCGTACCCATTGGAGCAAATACAATATTTAAACCCTCTTTAATCAACTTGTGGTCTAGCTCTGCCACCACCTGATGCTCATGTTTTCTATTCCACTTGTACGGACGTATTGAGGTCATTGCTTCATTCTTGCGATTGAGCACAGACCATTGAACACGTTTCATAATGTCAAGGTGTGTTTTATGATTTAAGCGTGGATGCGTCAAGTGTTGTCGTATCATATCCATTGTGCAGAAAGATGGTACTTGCTCACTAAGCATCAATGCAGTTTGTAGCCCTGCCATTGCCACCTCATTGTAGTCACTAGATTCTTCAAATTTCTTAGTCGGCTCGCCTACAAAATACCCTTTTGAAATATCCACATACGGCGCATTATTGTTAATCTTACGTTGGTACTTTGATGTGCGCATCACTAATGAAATAATTTCATTGAACGAGCCATTTCTATCAAAATACATATCATTGAAATCAGTAGGTTCATTCTGTGTATTGTAAAATGTTGGATAGATTACGTCCGCATCAACTTCGCAAGCTACCTTTTGCGCTTTCTCTATCCCTGTATTTTTGCGTTTGTACTGGTCATTGTCGGCGCAGATCACAATATTACATAGTGGATAGGCTTTTCGTATTTCTTTTGCTACATTCGGCAAGTTACCTGCATCAATTGCGCACCAAACTTGTAGTTGTGTTGCTTCATGGAGTGTTATGCCTGTGGCGATACCCTCACACAGTAAAACCTTGTCGGTCGCATCACCCACAATGAATGATACTCCAGACTTTTGAGCGCCCCACATATTCTTTTTTTCGCCGTTTGGGAATATCGCTTGTAGAGAAACTATCTCCCCACGGTAGGATAGTGAATATATTAGTGCGTTATGCTCACTCACAAGCTCACCACGCTCGTTTTTGTACTTCCATGACCCTAACCTACCGCCGTGGGGTAAAATGTCCTTAGAAACGATATATGGATGTTCTACGCATTCTTTGTATGTTCTCCACTGTTGTTTCGCTTTGTATGCTTGTTTTGCTTGTACCTGATGCTCGTTTATTTCTTCGAGTTGCTGTCTTGCTTCGCGCTTCTTTCTTCTCTCTTCAATCACACGTGAAGATACATAGCCGTCTTTTTCATTAAACTTAAATCCACGTTTCTGCGCTTCATAAATTAGTGTACCAATCGTTCGCTTATTTCCAGTGAATGACTTCCATCTTGTTTTCGCCTCTTTTTGGTCAGTTGAGTATTTTAGCCAAATGTCAAAACCATGCTCTCCAAGTTCATGACGGAGACACATTCCAATCATGATCCATTCGTCTTGATCATCGTAATCTAAGTATGAAATTGCTCTCTCAATTTCGCTTTCTGATATTCCAGTGAGTCGCATTTTAAATAGTACCAAAAAAGTGTGTTTTTATCGATTTAGCACAAGATTCCGCTATATTTGTATATAGTAAATCGTAAAGTCGTGCTATTTAGTATATATAAAAAAGCGTTTACAGCAAGTAAAATGTATTATAAAATATAACACATGATGAGAAACGAGTATTGAATAATGATCACCATGGAAAAGCTAGGAAAGTTAAAATTAGGGGAGCAGTTAGCAATCACTGGTCATATCCCTACAGTTCGGAATGTGGTATCTCGATTCCATAAAAAGAACCCAGAAAAACGTATCCGTGTTTTATCAAGCATCAACGTGGTAGTGAGGTTGGTATGAGAGCGAATGATTTTATAAGAGAGCATGGACTAGAGAATGTACGTTCAATAATCTCTAAATATCCAAACTACACTCATAGCACCAATGATGCTCGCATGTTTATCAACGAACATGATTGCAATGAAAATATAAAAAAGGATTTAGATACATGTGTCAGATTTGATGACCTAAAACTCATCATTGAGTCGCATGAGTTGGTTGAGAAATGTGGTGGGTATGAACAAGTAAAACTAATAATTCAGGCAATACCAAACAGCCTCAAATTTTACGATGAGTCTGGATATCTTATGTTTAACCCGATAGTTGAACGCTATTTTCAATTTTCTAATGGGGTTAGCTATGCTTTGTTAGGTTCAGCGTTTTCTGTACCTATGTACGGTAAAAGTGCCAGTAGGCTAAAGAAAGATTGTATTTATATACATGATCTAAAAAAAGCCATCGCTGATGTGGAGAGCTATCAATGAAAGAAGCACTAGAGTTCTACAAGAAACACGGACTAGAAGAATGCAAGAAAGCTTATGCATTATCAGTGAATGCAGGGTGCGAAGATTTGGAGATGAAAAAATTGATTAATAGTGTTGAGATTGGATAAACAAAATGCAGAAAATAATTATCATTGTAGCAGTAGTGTTGATTATCCTTGACATTGGTAATGGATACTTTTCTGTAAAAGAGGCAAGAAAGGCGTGTAAATTTCAAAGCACATATATGGTAGATGGCACAACTAGATTATGTGAGGACAATTAATGAAATTCATAATGCAATTTTTTGACATAGACGGAAAGAAAGTCATACACGAGGAAGAAATAAACTTAGATTCACTTATAAAATTAGCAAATCCAAAAGATGTAGGTAGTTTATATATTGGTAAAACTTTCACTCATTATGATGATGCACATAGACTAAGATCGGAAATTGAAGTTGTGGAGTACAAACAATGAATAATCTTAAGGAGAAGTTTTACTTTTTAGGGCATGAAGGAGACACCATCAATCACCCCACCCACTACACCCAAGGAAAAGTAGAATGTATTGACGCAATAGAATCTGCAACAGTGGGAAAGAGTGGCATTGAAGCGATCTGTGTGGGGAATGTGATTAAGTATCTGTGGAGATATGAGCAGAAAGGCGGTAAAGAGAGTGTGGAGAAAGCGCAGTATTATTTAAGTAAACTTTTGGAGCAAATGAAATGATAACCGAACAGCAACTAGACGAGACGCTTGAACAGCAAATGAAAATCCCATTATTGCTCCGTGCTATGGGAGTTGATTTACCGCCAGATGAAGACCCATTTTGGGAAGAATTTAATGAATTAACTAAGGATAGATTTGGAAAATTTGAAACAATGGTGAGTGAACATATTAAGAATTTTAATGAATATATGGAGAGCATGAAATGAAATACATAGATAGCAAAAGCATATTAATTAACGACAATATTGCCCTATATAATGCGGATGGTTCTCAAGACTCGTATGAACACCATTTGAATATTGTGGAAACTATTCACTTCACAAAATTAAAGCAAAACGGCAAAGAATATGAATTAAACCTAGCATCAAACCAATACGGCGATAAAACCATTTACTATAAGTATGGTGTAGAGAAAGGATATGAAACGGATAGAATAGAAAGTGATTTTGAGATTCGAGTTAATATTGAATTACATAACTTACATATTGATTTATTATTTGACAAGGCTAAGTCAATGTTATAAATTATAATTCTACCGCTTATATATCGGTGTTTGGTGAACAATAGAAACTCCACTTTATTAAAAGTAACCAAACTTATAAATAATATGTAAGCCAAGATATGCAATACGATTACTCTTTATCGTGGCGGAAAAATGATTAAATACACAATGTCGTGATGATGTTGTGTATTGTTAATTTAGAGATGCAACTTACGAAGGATTATCCATTGTTTGCTAGCGGTTGCATCATTTAAGTTAATATTCAGTGGCGATGGCGAAGTAATGGGTCACTAGCATATAGGAACAATTGAGAGCCTAAACTTATATGCCCCTTGTTTACTTGGGAAATAGTTTCGGAGAAGTCACGAAAACAGTAAACAAAACTTTGACAGCACGGAATAGACGGCAATTTATTAATTACAGGAAAATAACATGCAATACGCAGACGGATATGGGATTGGGTAATGATCGATCTAAGATACCTGTGGTTAATTATATTTCTAGTATTCGCTATTTCCTTTTCATTGGGCGGAATGGTGAGCTATCTTTATTGGAGTTAATATGAATCTTCCGCATGGCAGACCAACAAAATACAAACCTGAGTATGATGAGCAGGCATACAAGCTTTGCTTGCTTGGGCATACCGACAAAGAACTTGCCTCTTTCTTTGAGGTATCAGAACAAACTATCAATGCATGGAAGCATGAACACCCTTCCTTTCTTGAGTCCTTAAGACGTGGCAAGGATGTCGCAGACAGTGAAGTATCTCAAGCACTATACAAAAGCGCATTAGGATATAGCCACCCAGATGTCGATGTAAAAGTAGTAAACGGCGCTGTTGTTGAGACGGATTTAATTAAGCACTACCCACCTAATCCAACCTCTGCAATCTTTTGGCTTAAGAACCGACAATCAGGCAAGTGGAGAGACAAACAAGAAATTGCTACCACTGGAGATACCAAGCCAACCACTATCAATTTAGTAATGCCAAATGACAACAGCTAGTATTGCACTCCCACCTAAACTCATTCCAGTATTTGCCCCAAATAATATGCGTTATCGCACTTCTTGGGGCGGACGTGGTTCAGGGAAAACTCGCACCTTTGCGCTAATGACGGCGATTAAAGGGTACATGTTTGCTGAGATGGGTCTAAGTGGAGCAATACTCTGTGGTCGTGAGTTTATGAACTCCCTTGCTGATTCTTCCATGGAGGAGATTAAGCAAGCAATACGCTCCGTTCCGTGGCTAGAATCCTATTATGATATTGGTGAAAACTACATACGCACTCGTAACAAGCGGGTGTTTTATTTGTTCTGTGGTTTAAGACAAAACCTTGAGAGCTTAAAGTCCAAAGCTCGTATATTGCTATGTTGGATTGATGAAGCTGAAACCGTATCAGAAATGGCGTATCGTAAGTTATTGCCTACTGTGCGTGAACAAGTACAGCTACCCAGCGGTGATATATACATGTCTGAAATATGGGTGACATTTAACCCTGAAAAGAGAGATAGTCCCACATCAGTTAGGTTTAGACATGAAAAAATACTAGATTCTGATGGCGTACAGATTGGTGTCGGTTCAGAAATGAATTACATGGACAATCCGTGGTTTCCTGAGGTGCTAGAAATTGAACGTAAGCGAGACAAAAAGAACCTAGAAGATGCAGTGTATCGTTGGATATGGGAGGGTGCTTACTTAGAGCAATCCGAAGCACAAGTGTTCAAAAACAAATATATTATTGAGAAGTTTGAAGCAGATCCCAAAACATGGGACGGCGCTTATATTGGTCTTGACTTTGGTTTCGCCCAAGACCCTACCGCATGTGTTAAATGTTGGATATATGAAGACCGTATTTATATCGAATATGAAGCGGGAGGTGTTGGTATGGAGCTTGACGATACTGTACCAATCCTAGAAAAGAAAATACCCGACATTGCTAAGTATCCAGTGTATGCAGATAATGCACGACCAGAGTCTATATCTCATTTAAGAAAGAAAGGTTTACGCCGTATCGTTGGAGTTGAGAAAGGGAAAGGTTCGGTTGAAGACGGTATTGCGTTCATTAAGTCTTTCGAAAAGGTTGTTATCCATCCTCGTTGTACTAATACCATTCAAGAGTTCAGGGATTACTCGTACAAGAAAGATCGCCTTACAGATGAAATATTGCCAGTGTTAATTGACAAGGACAACCATTATATTGATGCGTGCATAGAACATGGACAGCTTGTATCAACAATAAAAGGCGATATACCAGTGCAAGATATTAGATCTGGCGACATGGTTTTGACTCGAAAAGGATATAAGAGGGTAAATCACGCATGGAAAACTTACGACAATGCTAAGATTTGGGTAGTAAAGACATTTAATGGTCTAGAGTTGAGAGCTACAGAAAACCATTTAATCTACACCTCTAATGGGTTTGCTAGGGTTGATGCTTTAAAGAAAGGGGATATATTAGTCACAACCACTTCTATTGATGATCGTGTGCTAACCGTTTACGCCACAGAAGAAACAAACAAGGTTTATGATTTAGAAGTGGAGGGAGAACATGAGTTCTTCGCCTCCAACATACTAGTACATAATTGCAGATATGCACTTGAAAAGATCATGAAACAGCGCAGAGCAATGAAAATCAGCCGTAAAGCGATTGGTGCGTTTAGTCGGTAGGTGGTGTAACTCGTTTCCAATGTGTTACATCAAGCATAGGAATGTTCGCACCATTAAAATTTATTTCAGCAATAAACCCATCGTTAAGTATTCCTAGCGATATATATTCGTAGTGAGTATAAAACATTACCTGCTCATTAGTAGGAATGGACTTATCCTCCACACTAATCCAATCATTCAGCACGGACGGCGTTTCATTTTCTAGCATATCGTAAAACTGTTCTGCTCTACTTAATGCAGTCTTGTAGTTAATATCATGTGCAAGCATTAACTCGCGTGTGAATTGTTCGATGTTGGTCATTCCTCTACTCCTAATTTCAATACATCATTAATTATTCTAGCTTGTTCTAAGTTTAAATCTATATTTCTGAGTTCTTGCTTAACTTTTTCTATAAATCCAACTTTCTTAATATGATCTTCATAATCATCTTTTGACTTAAAAACATCATAAGTGCTATAACCATACCCAGTATGTTTAGTCATGAGTCTGCTGTTTTCTATGATTATATGGCGATTGGTTGTATAAGTGTACTTTCTTGCAACTTTGGTAATTACTGCACTACCATGATCCGTGGTAAAAACCTCATTACCAACTTTTAAGTGTTCTTGATCAATCACAATCTTCTCCCTGCTTTGATTTCTTCGTGGGTGGCAACTGCTATATACCAATCCACTACCTTAAACTCACTCATCTTCAACTCCAAAAACTTCACAGCTTTCAGAACAACTATTTGTATCAAAACTCTTAGTCATCTTTAGCTTCTTTAATATCTCATCATCTGTAAAATCTTTATACAGATCAATGATCCCACTCAAAGAGTTTCTATTTCTGTACATATGTAGCTTATCAATCTTACGTCCATCAGTTCTAACTTGATCACCTTCAACCAGCTCAATAAATGGTATTGGATTGTAATCACGTGTAGCTAAAGCAACTTTGCCAAGGCTTTTCTTTACGCAAAAAACACAGTTTCCTAGATGTTCATCAATCATCAAATTAAATGGTTGTTGTTTCCACCAATCAAGAATATCTTGCTTCTCGAAGTCACTGATATTTGCTAGGTACTTAAACCCATCTCTTTCATGTAATCTTCTTGGTTCATCAGCACGTATACCCAACCATCTTTCATAATTTCCTTTACCAAAAGTATCGTTGCAATATTTTAGAAATGGCTTGGTTTTCATGCGATCAGTGCAAAAAGGTACATTTATAGCAGGATTACCATACTTCTTCACCATGCCCAGCCATGGCTCAAGATCACAAGAGATATCTTCTACTGAAATAACCTTATAGTCATTTCCCTTTCCTAGCGTTTCGTTATAAACAACACGTAAGCAAACAAGGTTTATATTCCAGTGCTTAACAATGTCACGTATGAATTGATATGTTGCAGGATGTTCTGCACCAGTATCCATAAACACAAAATGTGCTTCAGGATCATCTTTCATTAAGTTGACAAGATAGGCCGATGTTCTTCCACCGCTAAAGCTTACAACCTTATTCATCTACCACCTCCCATGATCCACCGTTTAGAAAAACACAATCAACTAGAGTACATATCAAATCATCTCCATCATCATCTTCAATAAAATACTTTAATGGATTGTCTGTTTTATGCGCCTCATAAACCTTCCCCACCGTTAAATAGCTAGGACATTCACCACTTTTAATGCGTACTTTCATAGTAACAAACCCTCCAATGCCTCATTGTAAGTACAGTTATTATGCTTTCTGTACGCTTCTATTTTCTCAACTACTGAAGGTTTGAGCCAAAATGACTTTTGAACCAAACCATATCTTTTTAACTTCTGTCTTTCACGTCGTTTGCGTTCTGCAGGTGTTTGCATTAGTTATTAATCTCCATACTCTCAATTGCAAGCCAAATAATCCTAAATACTAAAGCTGTAAAGCAATTAATCCAAAACCATTTACCAAAATCAATTGGAAAATATCCATCACTAAAAATTATATGGCAGTAAGCCATAGATAAAAAAGATAATCCCAATAAAGTTGAAAGTGTCAGGATAATTATCTTTGCATATTTAATCATTTCATTCTCCTCTTGAATAACTCCATTATGTGACTAGTCACAACTATTGTCAACACTTATTTGATATAATATTTAGAATTATTTTGGAGTTCTCAAATGAACATTGATTACATTAAGCAGAAACTAGCAGTGTTTAAGAAACCTAAGCCTAGTGTACAAAAATACTCCCCACCCAACGGCGTTGTACCAAAAGGCAAGAAGTCTGCCATTGCACAAGATAGCTGCTGCCTATCTACCTATAGCAACTTCCAAGACCTACAGTTCTTTAGTACATTCATGGGATACCCTGCCCTATCATCTCTTGCACAGTCGAGTGACTATCGCATGGTAGGAGAAACCACGGCGCAAGAAATGACACGCGCATGGGGGAAAATTGTCGGTGGTGATGATCAAGAAAAGATTGACTTACTCGAAAAGGAATTTGAGCGCTTAGATGTACGCGACCTATTCCGTCAGCATATCTACAATGAGAACGTGTTCGGGCTATCCCACCTATTCATTGATGTGGGGGATAATGATACATCACTACCGCTAATCCCTGAGAACGTCAAGGAAGGTTCATTAAAACGCATAGGTCTTATTGAGGCGATTCACACCACGCCGTCAGCTTACAATGCGAATGACGCGACTGCTTCAGATTTCTACAAGGTACAAAATTGGTTCGCGCTCGGAAAGAATATCCATCAAGACCGACTACTAACCCTAGTTATGCGACCTGTCCCTGATATGTTTAAGCCTGCCTACAACTTCGGTGGCATATCAATGATTCAGTTGATGCAACCGTATGTACAGCGTTGGCAACGTACCGTGGACAGCGTATCTGACCTAGTTAAAGCGTTCTCTATTACATGCTTAAAAACAGACATGTCACAGCTATTAACTGGCGGAGAAAACGGCGTAAGCGAATTACAGACACGCCTAGCGGTATTTGACGAAATCCGTGATAACCTGAATCTAATGGCATTAGATAGCGAGAATGAAGATTTAATCCAGATCAACACGCCATTGTCTGGGCTAGATGCGCTAGTAACAAAATCCCAAGAGCAAATGTCAATGCCTAGTCATACGCCGTTAGTGAAATTGACAGGCATTACCCCTAGCGGATTGAACGCTTCAAGTGACGGAGAAATACAGGTGTACTACGATTGGATTATGTCGCTATTAAATGCTCACATCTTGCCACAGCTTAAAAAGGTACTTGAAATTGCACAGATGAGCCTATTCGGGGAAATTGACGAAAGCATTACGTTTAAGTTTAACTCACTTACTCAAATGAGCGATAAGGAGAAATCAGAGATTGAAATGAACCGTGCTACGGCATTAACAACATTCACCACTGGAGGATTAATCTCGCAGGAAGAAGCAAGGCAGTCATTGATTGATGACGAAAATCTTTCCTTTCAATCATTAGATGCAGATGACACAGAAAACTTGCTTGACAAGGATGATGAAGTGTTATAAATTATAACAGTCAAGAGGAGAGATGACATGAATTTAGCAAAAATAATAAACCCACAGCAAGCTATTTATTTAGCTAACAAGGGGCAAGATATTGTGTTTCGTATCGATGGCGAACTACACAAAGTCACCAAAGACACACCAATGCAATACTTTGTAACTTACGAAACTTTTTGGAGAGCATAATGCAAGCTCATATCAACTACGAAACACATCTAAGATTAAAGAATGAAGTTGAAGAATATCTAGCTAAAGGTGGAAAGATTAACCAAGTTAAGACAATACACTTAAGCGGTGCAGAGAACGCCTCAGAACACCAAATTAAGAAGATTAGTGACTGGTGCAATCAAGGTGTATCTTATATCCATACACTCCAAGGTAGAATCAACAAGAAGATTAAAAACCAGCCAAAGAACTTCTTAAAAAACGTGTTATCTGGTAGAAAAAAACTACCATTGCCACTGTATGAAATAATTCTAGAGGAGATGTACTAATGATTGATTTAGAGAAAGAACGTGAAGCGTTTGAAACAAACTGGTTAAGTCTAGGTGGTAAACTAGATAACTTTGAATACACTACAGATCAAATGTATTCACTTTCTAAGGAAGCATCAAAGAAACTTAGTGAACAGGATAAATTAATTTCAATTATGATTATTAATCAGTCTTGGTCTTACTGGTTGAATTTTGCAAGAGCTAAACAAGCAGAAATCACCGAGCTAAAACAAAAACTAGCACGTTATGAAAATCCTGATTATGTGTTGGTTCAGAAAAGTGAATTTCATACATGGTACTTTGATGAATACGAGGGTTTGTGGCTTGATAGAGATGGAATTGACGGTAAGCTATCTCAAATTGATGCTGGACAGGTTGTTGAAGTTAGAAAGCAGAAACAATACAGCATTGAAATGCCAAGTGTTTTTGTTACCTTGCCTTGGTTAGATGAAGATTTTGATTACTGGCAAGAATATGCAACAAAAGAAGAAGCTGAAAAGGTAGCTAAACATTGCAAGCAGATGTTTGAAGCAGTGGAGAAAGGAAATGAGTAAACAGCCTGATCAAGTGCCTACAGATGATGAAATAACTGATGCGATAAATAATAGATAATACATTACAATACCCTCCACGTGAGGGTTTTTCTATGAGGGAAATATGAAAGTTAAGCTAAAAGAAATTAAGCCGAATGTCGGCAATGATAGAGCGTATTTGAAAGAGTTACGCACCATACTACGGCGTATAAAACAAGATGTTAACGATGCTAAGACTGATGACGTGACGCAGTTCGGAAACCGCATTGACTACCTACTAGAGCAATGGAGTAAAAGACTAGACCGACTAGGATATACAATCTCCAAGCGATTCATTAACCGCAATAGAGCCACGTTTGATAAGCGCTTCATGCAAGAGTTACGAAAGGCAGGATTTACGGTTAAGTTCCAACTAAGCCCGAACATTGAAGATATTCTCGAAGCATCTGTAAAGGAGAATGTCGGGTTAATTAAATCTATTGGTGTTGATTACTTGGAGAGGGTTCAGCAACAAGTATGGTCTGGTGTGGCAAGCGGATATGATTTGGGACAGATTGCAAAGGACTTGTCTAAGGCATACGGAATTAGTGACAGACGCGCCAAAAACATTGCAAGAGATCAGGGAGCTAAGGCGCATGCTATTATTGAGCGTGAACGCCGTAAGGAGGCAGGGATTACACAGGCGGTATGGTTGCATAGCCACGCAGGGAAAGTGCCACGTCCTAGCCATGTCAAAGCCAATGGAAAGATGTTTGATATTGAGAAAGGATTGTATTTGGATGGGGCTTGGACACTTCCCGGCGTTCAAATAAATTGCAAATGTGGAAGCGCTTCTCTTGTTGACATATAATAATAGGTGTTATAAAATATAACACATAAGAGGAGATAAACTATGGACGTTTACGAGATGCTAGGCATCATTAAAGGCACAAAAGACCAAGCTACAACAACTATCACCAAAGATGGTATTGATTGGCTAGTGATGGAGAAAGACGGCGAGAAATACACATGGGATCATAACGGCGCGTTGTGGCGTAAAACTGCAATGTTTGACTATAAGCCACACCTTAAAGAAAAACCTAAGGCCAAACCAAAACCCGAACCAAAGAAAGTAAGTACAGGCATACAGTATTACACTGGAAGAAGCAGAAGAGTTGGAGATTGATATGAATTTAAACGAAGCGAAAGCGAATGTCGGGAAATAGGTTATCTATATTGGTAACGATAAAGAAGTAATCAGTGCTTTTAATGGCAAAAAACTAATTATATCTTACCCAACAAAAAATACTAAAACCAGCGTACTCATTGAATATGACGAGCTTTGCTTTTGGAATATTAACCCAAAACACCTAAAACTAAAGGAACAAACCATGCAAAACTACAAAATTAGAGTAACACCTGAAACAAGTGAAGAAGTGCAGAGATTGTTTTTTGAGTTGAACTACGCTTGGAGTGGTGGAAATAAAACAACGAAATACAAAGATAGCCTCTACATTCATACAATAGATAAAATTATTACCGTTACTAATTGTGAAGAAACATATAGCGATCTCAATGCAACAGAAATCACCATCCCTCAACTCTGTGACTTTGTTGTATTAAAGCGTAATGATATGGGTGATGCGACTCATAGATCACTTTTCTGCGATGATTTTTACTATGTTGGAGAAGATGTTTATATATTTGAAGATGGTGAATGGAAAAAGTCTGTCATCAACCCTAAAGACTTAAACGGTCTATTGGGAAAAATAGAAATGACATGGCAAGACGCTTTATGTGCCTTGGCTGATGGCAAGAATATAGATATGCGGTTTAATGGTGAATTTGAACCTTTGATAAATCTACTAGAAGCATGGTTGTATGGTAAAGAATTCCGTATAAAACCTCAAAACATCAAACTAAACGGTGAACATACTAAGGAAGAATGGCTTAGAATTTTGGGGGAGATGGAATGAAAAACATTGAGATTTCCACGCGCATTATGGACGCATTTCACAACCACCTTTTGGGTATCGGATATCGTCATATCGAGCCACGAAAATATCGCCGTAAAAAGGGTGTTTTACAGTTCAAAGAAGATGGTGCTATGAACCATGCAATGAGCCGTGAATTTAGCCATTTTCTCGATCTGTGGCTAGAACAGGGTAAAATATTCATCGAGAAGCTGTCTTAGGACGGCTTTTTTTAGCTCCATACAAGCTCGCCACGCAACGATAAATACCTTTCCTATGCTACCCTACCTTGATACCCCTAAAAACGCTTAAAACGCAATTCTCAGAAATACTTTACTTTTCACGTATTCCAAGGGTACTAAATAGCACGACTTTACGATTTGTTGTATAATAAATATAGCGGAATCTTGTGCTAATTAGGGTTTTATACATGAATTTAAGGATCGCAAAAGATAGAAAAATGCGAACATTTGACGGCAATGGTCATTTGCTCGTGGAATCGACAATTATCACCAAAGCAGGAGTGAACGAATACCTCGGAAATGAGATCGTAGGATGGGAAGAATTAGGACTAGAATCTAACAAGATTTATCGCATCTTAAGAGACCCATCTGAACTGGAAAAATCCATTGACACTTTCAAATCTTTGCAACTAATGATTAAGCATATCGAAGTGGGTGCAGATAATCCTGAAAAGGAATATACAATTGGTGCACTTGGTTCGGAAATATCATTTGACGGCGAAGATGTTACTACTTCCCTTCGAGTATGGGATGGCGATGCTATTCGATTAATCCAGTCTGGAAAACTCGAAGAACTCTCGGCAGGATATTATTACTCGATTGATATGAAAAAAGGGGAGTACAACGGAGAACAATATGATGGTATAATGAGAAATATCCATGGCAATCATGTTGCGCTCGTCTATCGTGGGCGAATTGGGCGTGATGCTACAATCAAAGACTCATTACCTGACCAACTACTGGGGCAAAAAATGAAATTGAAAAAAGGCGCATATTCTAAAATTGCCGAGCGAATGAAAAAAACGCTTGCAATGGATGAAGACATTCCACTGGAAAAACTAGAAGATATCGTGGAAGCGGTTCTTGATGAAGTTCCAGAAGTTGCAGAGGACGAAGAAAAGAAAGACGACGAAACTGCTAAAGACTCTGACGACTCTAGTGATGATCATGCAATGGACGAAAAGGACGACGAAAAGGACGACAAGAAAAAACCTGCAATGGACGAAGATGCAGCACGCAAACAATTCTTTGAAGAAGCGCGCCAAGCACATGAAGCCGTTGAACATGTCCGTCCTCTCGTTGGTTCTGTAG
>JAAOBB010000032.1_pt1 | contig 41472 bp, 59 predicted proteins | sample 7267541 | NCBI WGS metagenome assembly JAAOBB01 (sample SAMN14345205, study PRJNA599270) | viral metagenome | isolation source: viral-like particles (VLPs) isolated from bee gut | host: Apis mellifera | place: Switzerland:Lausanne | collected 2017-01/2018-02 | reverse complement strand
AGTTTGTCTAACCAGCTTTTACGAGGTGGTGGGGTGAAGCTGGCAGATGTAAGGCGGTAGATGGGTGATGCTGGATTTTTAACAAATAGTTGGTAGAGCAGCCCGATGCGGACTGCCCAGCAAGTGCAAGTTGCATATGGGCTATTCCTTGAATTTGATTAGTAGTTGATGCTGATAGGTGGGCGCTGGCCGAATACGGCTAACGCTTTTTGATTCTTAACGATGGCACAAACACATTCCCGAGCTGCTGCTTCGCTTAAGCCGGTACTCATAAGAATCGTCATAGCTGCATTATTGATTTTCTTCTGGTGAGCGATATTAGCTGCGCGGCGAGCTTCTTCATCCTTGATGCGCTTTTCTTCGGCTAATCGAGCTTGTTCCTTCTGCTCGTTTTCACGCTTAATTCGCTCTGCTTCTTCGTGAGCCTTTCGTTGCTCTTCGGCAATGGCTTCCTGCTTTTCACGTTCAGCACGCTCAGCGGCCTCTTTCTTCTCGCGTTCAGCTCGCTGCTCCGCTTCGATGCGGTCGCGCTCCGCTTTCTCTGCCAACTCCTTGGCTTCACGTTCGGCACGTTCTTTCGCCAATGTCGCTTCGCGCTCTCTGGCTGCTGCCGCTTCTATTTCACGATTTGCCGCTTCGTCTGCTTCGCGCCACGCTTTCTCTTCGGCCTCACGCTTAATACGTTCTTCATGCTCGCGTTTGGCTTGCTCAGCTTTCTGTCGTGCTTCTTCTCGTTCGCGGTCAATCTTCTCGTTCATGAGCAAAGCCATTTCATGATCGGCTTCAATCTTCGCCGCCAAAGCCGCGGCTCGTTCCGCTGTAATTTTGGCATCCAGCTCTAACGCCTCATCCCACATAGCGTTGAACTCTTTTTCTTTCTGCTCGGCCTCCCAGTCCGTCACAGGCTTACGAATCTCAACCGCAAGTTCGTCCAGAGAATCCCTTACTTTTTTACGGCTGGCATCGACAAGAGCAGGGCGTTTCTTCATCTCTGCAACTAACTTCTTGCCAGCCTCGTCAATAGCTGTCTTAGTGCTACGGACATTCGCCGCCATGCTGATGTATGCACGGCGTCCCTTGACTGTATTCAGGTCACCAACTACAGACGATGCTTTTTCACGGATGTCTTTAATTAACCCTTCAATGAATTCGTCATTGATAAAAGCAGCTTCGAGCTCAGCCGGTACGCTCGGCAGAGTGACTAATGCAATTTCGTTTTTTTCCTCGCTCACTGGCGATCTCCTTTGTTGGTTTCATTGCAAAACGCCTACGCTTTGCGATGAATTGCGTGTATAAAAAAGCCGCATTTAAGCGGCGTATGGCTACTAACATTCAATGTTATGGGTGAGCAAGCACCTGATAGTGAGTAACTTCCTGTGGCGCGTATCGCTTCTTAAATTGCCCAGCAGTGAAGATGTAATAATCATCGTCTCTCAGCTGCCCAAATTCATAATCACCATCAACGAATAACAGCAATAGTCTAAACTTTGGCGGCTCATTTTTTTCGCAATCAATCCACTGCATACCTTCCTCCAGCCATAAAAAAGCCCCTAACGAGAGGGGCAAAATCAAAACTCCGTGTGGATACGTATTCGCTCGCCAGCGTTACAGGCTACATAGCTCACCCCGTTATCTATCTGCCTATCATCGTATTGAGCGGGCAGGTGACGCTCAGAGAATTGCTTACAGCAGATACTCAGTGAATACCTGCGATGTGCATTACCGTGCATGTAGAGATAAGATTTCTTCTTCAGAGAACCCTTGAGCTCGCATTTTCTCGATAACCAACTCCCGAGCCTCGATCTTCTCTCTGGCTAATTTGTCTGCTGGAGTTTCCTTCTCGATATGCCATGGAACCAACCATTCCCGCCCAACTCTAACAGCGATGGCTTGTCTAACTTCACCATCGCACCCCTGAGTTGATTTACCTTTACCCAATCGCTTAGCTGTTGTTGGGCTTTCACAGACGTGGGTAACAACTGAGTAACCACGGCCTTCTGTCAGATCGCTATTCACAGTCGTTAGCCAAACATTTTTATGTTCCAAAACCTCAGGCTTATCGCTCATTGATTAGTCCTTAAGGAATTCTTCGGTTTTCACTACGCATTCACTCATAAACAGCTCTGCATCAGTGCTGGTAACGACGGCGGAGTGATGTGGATGCACATTCTCAGCCAGCCATTTAATCAACGGCTTTGCCGCTTCCTCAAAGCTTTTCATTTTCTCGGTATTCATATCTATCTCCATTCTGGGTATAAAAAAGGCCGCCTAAGCGACCTGTGATTATTTATTGCCTGCTTTTATCCACATCAGGCGAGGTGGTTCCTAACTTTCCACAGTCAAGGAAAGCTGATACGTTGGTTATTCCACAGTCAATTAAAGGAATTAAAAGATGTCAGCCGTTACAGTCGATTTACTGATAAAGGAATTAAGCGCAAGAGTTGATGAGCTTGAAGCTAACAATACGGCTTTAAAGCATGCATTTACCGCTACTTTTTCATGCCTTCCTGCCGAGGTCACTCAGCAGACAAGAGAAATTCTACGCGAATGGTATGAACTCTCTGTAAAAGGCGCTCCGGCTTCTGTTGTTGACTCTTTCGATAAGAGTCTAAAAGAGATTGAAACCGTTGTTGGTTCGCTGAAATAGCCATTAAATCTTCTAAGAACTGGCCAGCTAACTTCTTGACCAGTTCATCACGTTCATTCTCCATACCTACCTCTCTAAATTAAGGGAATGCTCTTCCCGCGAATCTTCTGGCGTCCGAACGCTGAAATGTTGACGCCGGACACAACCCGATGTTGCTTATGCTCTACCTCTACCAACTCTTTAGCTGCTCTTGGTGTCGGTAGGGATAGTGCTTTTACTGTTCTCTCTGAGCATCCAGAGAGCGTGGTAGCGATTTTGCTTGCCAACCGGTGCTCTGCATTGGCTGAATTTCTCTCTTCACTACGGCGCTCTAGACGGCGTAATTTGCAGCGTTGTTTTGCGTTCATGGATTTCTCCGTTAGTTAGCTTTGGCTGTGATGCGCCAGATGCTTATCTTCTGGTTGGGTCTTAGCCCTGCAATTCACATCACCGCCAAAGCCAACTTAACTTTGGTGTACACCTCTCGGCATACCTTCTGATTGTTAAAGAGCATCCAACTTCCTGTTGGTTAGTGCGTCCTGCCGTGTTGATGGAGTAGATTATTAACCAGTAGTTATTTTCAGTCAATAACCAATGGTTAATGAAGTTAAGTTTACAAGTTAACTATATGAACCTAGTGATGTTTTATTTTTTATGATTGGATGTCTGGGCTGTTTTTGGTGGTAAAGTGAGCAAAAAAAGGAGGGCATATGGAAAAGAACGCGATCGGCTATAACGATCTATGCGAAGCGGTGGGAAAGGCAACGCTGAATTTGGTGTCTTACAAGCAAGAGGTGAAGAAGGAATACATCATTTCGATGTTGGAATCTTTCGCTCAGATAGAATATGACGAGAAGAGAAGGGCGACGTACATAATGGCAGCGGAGGCGATGAAGGAGTGAAGGCAATAAAAACCCCGCTCGGCGGCGGGGTTAGAATGTCTGAAGCTCTTTTAGTTCTCTAGAATTTAGATTGTGGAAATTTTTTTCTGCGTACTCACAGATACCAAACAGCATTTTGTCTATTTTTGCATGAGCGTCAGGGGTAACTATGGCTATTATATGGTAGTGATCAGATATTTCATGGTGATGGCAGTAGATTAAAAAATTATCACTGGATCTAAATGGCTGTTCTTTAGAGTGATGCCATGGTTGTTCAGATGGCATTCTTATGTGAGCTTTTCGTATTTCAGATGCACATGCAGCAGGGTTGCGCTCAAATCCCCCCATTTTGCCTATCCTTCCATCAACTCTAACCCCATTTATACAATCGGAAAGGATTTTTGCATATTTTTTAGCGGCTGGATTTGAACATAAATAGTCAGCTAAACTTACTACAGCCATTTCGGTGACTCCAATCCAAACCGTTCGTGAGAACATGTAACTGCATCATTAAATGCCATCACATCTTCTTCACTGAAGGTTATATTACCTTCGGCTGTGGTTGGATTGGTGTCGATGAATTGCCGCATAACTACAGCAGTATCAGTAAGTGCATTTCTTAGTCCAGATAGCTCGTGGCTAAGTTCCCTTTCCAACGAGCGTAGCATTTCTGCGTGAGCTGACCAAGCAGGGGATGTTTCAGCAATTTTTAAGTATGCCCTTAATTGCTTAATGTCATTATCTACAGATTTAGATAACTGAATCACTTCTTCAATATCAGAATGACTAAGAGAATCACCCTCATCATCACTTGGTTCGCAAAGCTCACCAAATTCACAAAGTGACGCATAAACACTTTCTTTTAGTTTTTTTACATCACTAATGATGGGCTTACACTCACTCATTATTGAAAGAGCTTCTGATGAAGAAATGGCATGAACATGCTCTCCAGTGATAGTTCTGGCAGTTATTGTTTCAGTAACTTCAAGCGCATATCTTCTTAAGTTATGCATAGATATCTCACTATTTGCCAGCGCTAAAAGCGCTACAGAACTCATCATGTCATTCTCCATTATAAATAAATGCCGGTATTTTAACCATCCATTCTTTCAAGCGTTCACGTTATAAGACTTGCCGCCCCTTAGAACGTATCCTCAGGCCACTGGGCTTTGATTACCTTTCCGATAATGCGGCAATTAGTACCGCACTCTAGGCTTTGGTAACGCGGGTTAGGGTTGAGTGGCTCAAGCCAAGGCTTACCATCTTCAATGACAAACCGCTTGAATGTCACAGCCGCATCGTTATCAATCCCGGCAACGCAGTAATCGCCAGAAACAACGTCCTCAGCAGGATCCACAAGGATTAGCATCCCCTCGGGAAAGCTAGGACGGCTGCCAGTTGGCGCTGTCATTGAGTGACCCTCAACAACAAGCCAGAAAGCCATGTCACTAGCCTTTTTGGTTGTGCCGATCCAGTCTTTAGCGTCTTGTTCTGTGTAACAACCAACTGCGCCGAATGACCCAGCCTGAACACTAGTGAATAGAGGGTATGAATACTGAGGTTCAGGAGGCAAGGTATCTGGGTTTTCACCGTGCTGTAAGCTGAATGTTCCATCAGTATTGAATACAGGATCTTTAATACCTAAACGATTAAAAATTGCCGAGATTTCTTGGAGCGTCGGCTGCCTTCTTCCGTTGAGCCAATGGCTAACCGCTCCCTTAGTAATTCCTAAGTGAACAGCGATATCTTCCTGTGTAACGCCTAGAGCCTTCATGCGCTCTTTAGCTAAGTCATACCATGTCATTTTCATAGCCCAATTATACATTCTGTATAGATTACTCTAAAGTCACAAACCGTATATATTCGTTTGCTGTTTTTGAATACGATATGTATACTTTGCATTAAATAAGGAGGAGTACATGAATAAATTGCGAGATATTCGCGAAGCCCTTGGGCTAACACAGTCAGAACTTGCTCAGTTGGCTGGCTGCACTCCAGGGACTATCAGCCACTATGAGACTGGGCGCCGCGGCATGGACATCAATCAATGTCGTCAGTTTGTCGGAATTTTTAACCGCTTAGGGGCAAGCGTCGGGTTGGATGACGTTTTCCCACCCAAAGCCGCTTAAGTAACACCGCTCTTTAACAGTCATGGCCTCCCTGCCGCAATGTGGGGAAACCCCAACCACCTACCGGTGGTGTAACTATTTATTCAACAAAGGAAGTATCACAAATGGAACATGCAAGTTATAGCAAGCGCATCAACGAAGTGGAGACAGAACTCCGCTGCCGGATGATGCAGAAGACTAACCGAGAGTTAGCAAAGCAAGCAGGGTGGCACGAATCGAAAGTAAGCCGCCTCAATATCCGCGACATGGCAACGATGTTCGTACTGCTAGAGAAGGTATGGGAAACCAGTTTGATTCGTGAGGTAGCGCGTCAGGCTGTGGAATCGGTATTGCCACAAAAGAAAAAGTCGCCAACTGCGGGAACAGCTGACGACTCTCAGATCACTATGACTTTCTAGTACTGGATCAATTCACAGGAGTAATTATGCACCTAGAAGAACTCAAGTTGCAAACCACTGAAGTAAAAAAAATGTCTATACCTGAAGGTTTCAGGCTTGGAGGATGGGTTTATATCCTTAGCAACGAGCATATGCCCGGAATCTATAAAGTGGGAATGACCACAAATAGCCCAGCAATAAGAGCGAAAGAACTCTCATCCTCTACCGGAGTTCCTTCTGCATTCAAAGTTGAAGCCTCATTCCATTGCGATAACCCATCATTTTCTGAACGAGAAATTCACGCAGCTCTTAGCGGTTGTCGGGTTAATTCATCAAGAGAATTCTTTAGCATCGAACTTAAAGAACTCAAGGAGATTTGCGAGCAATCGTGCCAAGTCAGAGCTAATGAGCCAGTTGAATACATGGCAATGAACTATGACGTCATCTCATTTGAGCGACTCGCTGACCTCAATATTTTTGAATTGATTGAGGATACCGGATTGAACGTTTTTGGCGACCGGCTCGCTATCGCTGAACGTTTGATTCGGATAGGAGCAGAGAGAGTTTTTGAGATGAATGGCATGTATTGCTCAATGGTATTCCATGAGGGAGAGGGTTTCCTGATCCAAAACGCGGAATATCAATACGTGATGGCGCAACAGGAAGCAGAGCTGACTGCGGAGAAATGAGATGGGAGTTGTCAGAAAGGTAGATTTTAACGCAAAAGTATTGATACCAGATAAGTCAGGGGGGCGTATGGCTGACCTGTCCAATGGGTACACAAAGGTCGCCAACGAGATTCAACAGCTAAAACCACGCCTCAGAATGTCAGGTAGGGAATGGCAATGTTTCGAGGCGGTGATCTGGCTCACCTACGGATGGAATAAGAAACAGGACAGGGTGACGAACACCGTAATCGCCGAGCTGACAGGTTTGAGCGACACGCATGTATCGGACGCTATCAGGGCTTTAGCAGAGAGGAAAATTATCTTTAGCCAGAAGCAGGGAATGATGAAACTTGTTGGGGTAAACACTGAATTATCTGGCTGGATTTTAGACAAACCGGAAACGGGAAGAAAATTCCCGAAAACGGGAAAATCCTTCCCAGAATCAGGAAAAAGGTTCCCGAAAACGGTAGACACCCAATACAAGAACAAGAACAGTAATAAAAACCCTTCGTCCGATGATTCTCTCGAATCACCTGACAAGCCCATTTCAAAGTTTCTCTCATCTCATCCAGATGCGTTTGTTTACTCAGCCACTGGATCAAAGTGGGGGACTCAGGAGGACGACAGGGCTAGTCGCTGGATTTACGAGAAGGTCTGCGTGGTTGATGCCTCAGCCAAAGAGCCTAACTGGGCGGACTGGGCAAACGTAGTTCGACTGATGAGACAGCAAGACAACCGAACGCACAAAGAGATTTGTGAGTTATTCCTCTGGGCAAACCGAGATTCGTTCTGGTGCTCAAACATCCTATCCCCAGCAGCTCTGCGGAAAAAATGGGGAACCCTATCTGCCCAGATGGGCAAACCAAACCGAAGCCAACGACCAAGCGCTGATCCGGTACCACACTGGAACAGCAAAGAGTCATGGGAGGATTTCATATGACACATCGACTGATGAGCGCTATTGCAAACCGAGATGGTTCGGCGCTGGCCAGAATGTCCAACCCAGCTACACAGGCAATGCAGGGGGTAGTCAATCCGGATGCTGAAAACTTGGTTGATGCTCTGTTTCGCCAACTAAAGCAGGTGTTCCCAGCGGCAAGCCAAACCAACCTGCGTAGACCTGAAGACGAGAACGCAGCAAAAAAACAGTGGATTGCTGCATTCGCTGAGAATGGAATCCGAACCAGAGAGCAGCTATCGGCTGGGATGCAACATGCCCGATCCAGTGAGTCTCCGTTCTGGCCTTCACCCGGTCAATTTATCGCATGGTGCAAGCAAGGTGTTCTGAAAGCTAACGGCTTGCCCAGCAGCGAGGAGCTGTATGGCCTAGTGATGGAGTACTGCGCTAACCGTGGATTGTATTCGTCACCCGAGTCCTATCCGTGGCCTAGCAACGCGACTTACTGGATGGTGACAAAGTTATATTCGCAGATGCGCGGCAAGAACCAGTCTGAATCAGAACTCCGCAAGAGTTGCACTGAAGAGTTGGTGATCATGGGGCGGCGCATTGAGTCTGGTGAAGAAATACCAAAGCCGGTTGTTCAGTTGGAAAAGCTACACATTCCGATCAGCAATGAAGCTGGGCTACAGAAAATTGCAGATATTCGCAAAAAGCTAAACCTACCGCGCAGAGGTCAGCAATGAGCAAGTGTTGCATGTGTCACCAGCATCTCGAATACGGCGACGGCCTCACGTATCACGGATTCACATCATGTGAGACGCACTACGATGGAATGGTTGATCGCGTTGATTCTTGGCGAGCAGATGCCTTTGAAACCGAAGCTCAGGAGCTGCGTGATGTCAAAAATTAGAACGGTTATCTCATACATCGAAAAGCATGGCGCTTCATCGATGGGAGAAATATGCAAGGGTACGGGATTTAGCGTCAGAGAAGTTAACTCAAGTCTGAGATACCTAGCCCGAATCGGAATGCTGATCAAGACAGGGAGTCGCGGCAAATATCGGTACGGCATTCCAGAAGCTTGCGAGCATGCCAAAACCAAGCCGCCAGTCCGCAAGAAGACAGTCATTACAGCAAAAGACAATACAGTAACCATCGGGTCCAAGAAGCAGGAAATCGAACAGCTGATTAATCGTGGATTGGTTCGTCGAGCACAAACGGCAATATCAAGTCTTATAGCTGAAGCTCGGGATCTGGACACCGTAAATTGGGCGATGGACAAGGGAAGCGCTTGCGGCTTCAGAGCCAAATACTTTTAGGAGATAGTCATGAATAAATTAATACTCATAGGCGCATTGCTACTAGCAGGATGCACAGACCCAAGCGAGGCAACAAAGGTACTTCAGGATAATGGATATACCGACATCCGTATCGGCGGGTACTCATGGTTAGGGTGCAGTGATAACGATCAGTTTTCGACTGAGTTTATAGCCAAGAGTTCGACTGGACGCGATGTTAAAGGCGTTGTTTGCTCTGGTTTCCTTAAAGGTTCAACGCTACGTTTTTTCTGATGGAGATAGTCATGATAATTCGTGAAGGTTGGATCAAGTGCTCAGAGAGAATGCCAGAAGTTGATGGCGGTTATCTTTGCTGGGACGGTCGTTACGTATCAACTTACCTGTTTCTCTTTGGGAGTTGGCAAGCAAATCGTTTCTTAGTGCCAAGCATCACCCACTGGCAGCCACTACCAGAGCCCCCACAGGAGAGCAATGATGACAAGTCGTGAACAGTTTGAAGCGCAAATTAGATTGCACACCGACGAAAGCGAAATTGAAGATCGGCTGGAAAAGGCCAACGGCGGCCTGAACTATGCACATCCAGAGACTGATGTTGCATGGATTTGGTGGCAAGCAAGCCGCGAGGCGGTGGAGGTAGAGCTACCAAGCCTGAAGCAAATCGATAGCGGCGAGAGATATGTTTGGTCAGATGGTGTATTCAATTTTAAGGAAGATGTAATTGAATCCATCCGCGCCGCTGGCATCAAGATTATCGAAGGGGAGCAGAAGAATGGCTAAATCATCAGACGTACACGACCTGTTAACCGCGTATCAAAAACAGGCTAGAAAAATACCTGCAAAGGGCGTTTATGCTTCAAAACAGCGCCAGGTTGAAGTACAGGCGGCTCACACACGAAAAGTGCTGCGCAAGCGTCGTCGGTCAGTCGGCAAGTCAAATAAGTTCGGATTTCGCTTAACTGCGGAAATGCGTGTAGCACTGATTTGCGAGATGAATTTCTGGGCGTTGGTATGCCGCACTAACCGCCAGAACGACATCAAGGTTAAGGGGGAGTGATGGATAAGTCTTCAATAGGAACCATCATTATGATGATTATCGGCTTCGCCGCTGGTGCCGCTGCTGCGTTTCCTACCGATAGTAGAGACCAAAAAATAATGGCTAAAGGTGCTATCGCTGTATATGAGCACAGAGCTGTATGTGAAAAAGCATTAGACCAATGGGTATGCAGCATACCAAAGGAGTAACCATTGAAACGAACAACGTTCTACCTACGGGACGGAACGATAAAGCAGAACCTAAAAAACTTCATAGACTCACTACCCACTGACGAAAAATTCCCCCTAGTAGTAACCATCGGCGACGCGCCACGTAACCTACCTCAAAACGATAAATTCCATGCCATATGCGGCGACGTATCCAAACAGATAAGTCTGGGCGATATGTGGCTACGTGACTGGCAATGGAAAAACGTTTTTGTGTCCGGTCACTGGATGGTTGAAAACAACGCCAATGAGTCGCCACTGATTCAGGGCATTGAAGGGGAGTGGCTGAACATCCGAGAAAGCACCGCTCAGATGGGTAAGAAGCGCATGGGTTCACTTATCGAATATGCAACGGCTTACTCTGTAAACAACGGGGTAAAGCTTCGTGATGTGCGTTACAGCGGAGATTTCTACGGGAGAGCAGCGTAATGCAATTCAGAATCAGCAAAGAAAGCATCCTAATGTGCAATACATTACCAAAACAGACCAGATACTTCGGCTATAAGCTGGATTGGCATGATGGCCCGATACCATGCTTCGGATTCTGGTTCTTCCATTTCTACATTTGGTATGACTACAGGTAGGTGGAGATGATTCATTATCACGGCGGACCTATCACCCCCGACACATGCGCACTCAAAGCATGGAAAGGTAGGCACGCGTTTATTAGCTTTGCAAATCCGGGGCAACTCAAGCTTGCCAGCGAGATAACTCAGTCATTCGCGCTAGATAACGGCGCATTCACTTTTTGGGATAAATCAAAAACACCCCGCGAAACATGGGATGACTATTACGAATTCGTTGCGCGGTGGATGAATCATCCTCGATTTTCGTTTGCTGTTATCCCCGACGTAATTGGAGGTTCAGCAGAAGAGAACGATGCCCTAATCGAACAGTGGCCACACGGAAAGGTTGTCGGTGTTCCTGTCTGGCACATGAATGAGCCTGACGAACGGTTTATCCGCCTTTGTCACGAATACCCAAGAGTTGCAATCGGAAGCATGGGGGAGTACGACGCAAAGAAACCACGTAAGTGTGTAATGAAGCTACGTGATCTACTGAAGAGTGTTGTTGATGAGAATGGATACCCAATTTGCAAGTTACACGGCTTGCGAATGCTCAACAAAACTATCTTTCAACACATCCCACTTTCATCAGCTGATAGCACAAACGTTGCAAGAAATATTGGAATAGATAAGGCATGGAACAAAAGCGCTTATGCCCCTGCATCCAAAGAAACACGTGCAGCAGTACTTGTTGAGCGGATAGAGGCTTTTAACTCCGCATCCTCTCTGAATTATTGCCCCGAGAAAGATCGGTTTAGCGTTCAGATGGCATTTGAGATATGAGGTACAGATGAAGCGACAGCGAAGTCCGACACAAATAGCGATAGACAATTTAATCTTCAACAAATCCACTCCACGCAGTAAACCCCAACCCATATCAACAGTAACTTTCAACTACAGCGCCCACCTGCACGATGTGCGTTGGCTGAGAGTGCGAGCGAGGAATAGACATGGCTAACCTTCGGAAAGAAGCTCAAGGCCGAGAATGCCAAGTGCGGTTGCCCGGCATATGCAACGGCAACAGTGAGACGGTAGTGCTGGCTCATTATCGAATGGCTGGATTATGCGGCGTAGGGATGAAGCCTAACGACCTATTCGGCGCTTGGGCATGCTCTGCATGTCACGATGAAATAGACCGCAGGACAAGGCGCACAGACGCCGGAGAGGCTCACATGGCACACCTTGAGGGCGTAATACGAACTCAGGCCGCGCTGATTGCAGAGGGAAAGCTAAAACTATGAGGGAATACCGGCTAACGCTGCCGTACCCGCCTAGCCTAAACACATATTGGCGACACGCAAGGCAACGGCACTACATCAGCGAGAAAGGCACAAAATACAGACAAAACATTATCACTATCATCCAGCAACAAAACCTCGATATTCACACCACCTCCAGACTCAAATTTTCAATCACTGCCTACGTACCAGACAAACGCCGCCGAGACTTAGACAACCTGCAAAAGGCCGTCTTTGATTCGCTTGTGCATGCTGGATTCATGGAAGACGACGAGCAGATTGATGATTTCAGGGTAAGGCGCGGTGAGCTAGTGAAAGGTGGCAAGCTGGAAGTGGTCATCACTGAATTGGAGAGCTTATGGATGCCAAAATCCGAACTATCCCCGACATGCTAGTTGACACATACGGAAATCAGAGCGAGCTAGCACGACGCCTACACATCAACAGAGAAACCATATCCAAATACCTTAACGACAAAGAGGCCAAGCGCCACGCCATAGTGAATGGCGTATTCATGACAGCTCGCGGGGATTGCGGGAAGAACAGGTGGGGTAAGCGATGAATATAAGACAGTTGGAACTCACCAAAGATCAGCATGATTGGATTAATGGCTGGCTGGAGCTATGGGGCGCATGGGTTTACTCGGGTCGATTAGAGAAGCGCATGAGTAGTGTTATAGCTCAATACATGGCAACCGTAGAGCCAAGCGGAACACCGACGCGCCCAATGTGCAATGATGATGATGGAATGTTGATTTCTCAGGTCGTAGATTCCGCTCTCAAAATTGACAAAAAAGCCTTCGGCATTCTGCTTAGCTACTACGCGCATGGTTCTTCTAAGCGAGCCATTGCATCTTACTATCACGCCACTGCAAAACCTCGCAAAATCGACAGAGGGCGGCTTGGTGAGGGATGGAGAAAACCATCACTCGGAACCTGTCGAAATGAAATCGATGAGATACTAAAAGCAACGTTATGGATTTTGTACGCCCCGCTCGATGTTGCGTTTAAAAACCGTAAACGTGTGGCTAAGATTCAAAAAATAGCGTGATATTCGCTTGACTTTGTATTATCCATTTAGCCATAATAAGAGGGTAAGGTGTCGATAGTGTGTCTTAAGCATGCTTCGGCACTTTTTCTATTCAGCACATCACTCAGCGAAGAAGGTTAAACCGGAGCGTTTGGTGTGCTGCACAACTGCATGAGTATTAGTCGGAACGGCAATCAGCCGCCATGAGTATGCTAGAAGCTGAAAACTAGCGACCGATTGTGACAACGCCTGTCAGTACTCATGATTTTTCTGGATAACCGGTGCGACGCCAGAAAAACAATCGCACAGTGGGTAAGTTCGTCTCATTGACTGCTATCCCCACCTAACCGGCTGGAAGGTCGGTATCAATTTCAAGCCTCGCCACTGTGCGGGGCTTTCTTGCATTTAGCGTCATCCAAAACCAACCAACCACACTCACACATCCTCTAGATTGGCATGGATACGGATGACGCTATTCCCTACACAAACACACAGCACCTAACCCCGCAGGGGAGGTGAGGCTATGACTAGAATGAGCACAATTTATAGCAGACTTTCATATGTCACAGGCACGGCGCTGACTGGCTGCGGTGTCTCTGCAAAGGCATATGCCGAAACAACAAAAGAGGTATCGTGGATGTTGGCCGACAAAATGGCAGGGCTCAGCCTAAGTGACTGGGCAATCATTGTCGGTATAGCATGCACAGTCATTACCTGCGGTGTTAACTGGTATTACCGACGCAAAGAGCGGGAGGACAGACTTAATGGGATTGTCTCCAGCGCTCAGAAATAAAATCGCCTCGGCTATTGGTGGTGGTGCCATTGCAATCGCAACGGTAATGCTAAGCGGTAACGGTGGATTGGAGGGGCGAGAGTACGTTCCCTACAAAGATGTGGTAGGAATCATTACAGTCTGCGATGGGCATACCGGCAATGACATCATAATCAACAAGCGATATTCAGATGCGGAGTGTGATGCGCTGACCAAGGCCGACTTAGAGCGGATCGCCAAACAGGTCAATCCGAGCATCAAAGTTAAGACTACCGAAACGCAGCTCGCCGCTATCTACTCATTTTCCTACAACGTTGGCGCCAACGCCTTTATCAAGTCCACCATGCTGAAAAAGCTCAACGCCGGTGACTATGCCGGAGCATGTAATGAGCTCAACCGCTGGGTATATGCCGGTGGCAAAAAGTGGAAAGGGCTGATGAATCGGCGCGACGTTGAATATGAGGTTTGCACCTGGAGTCAGAGATGAGCAAGTTAACCACTGTATTGCTGACTCTGTTGGCATTGCTTGCTGTTGGGATTGGTGTCCTCTGGCACAACAACGGAAAGTTGAACCAGACAGTTAGCGATATGGACGCCAGCCAGAAGAGCGCAGAGGCCATCACTAAAAACGTCCTAAACACTGTCACTCTATTCAACCAAATCTCCGAGGCCAACCAGAATGCAAAAGCTCAGGACGCACTGGAGTCACAGAGAGCCGAGAATGACATCAAAGCTGCTGTTGCGAATGATGATTGCGCTAGTCGGCTTGTTCCTGCTGATGCAGTTAAGCGGCTGCGGGAATACGCGGACGGTATACGTTCAAGCTCCGATAATCCCGCTACCTTCTAACCTGACTGCTGAAACGCAGAAACCTAAAGTACCGAACTCAATGTCATGGGGTGGTAGCCTTCTACTGAATGCGCGACTTTATTCAGCATTAGAGCAGTGCAATATAGACAAAGCAGATATTAGGAAGGCAGAGGAAGGGCGAGCGATGATTAGTTTAGAGGGAACTTGTACTGCACAAGGTGGTACGCGATTTTGCACAAAATCAGAATGACCGGTGCATAGGCTATGGCTAATTTGTAAGTAATAGGCATGTATATCTCCTCATCAAGTTAAAACGGCACATATCTGAATAATTCGTTATATGTGTATTAGGGTGCACATTCAGCGCCCTATAGTGTGGGTTTATAACTTGACGACTGGCCTCAGCAATCGCTGGGGCTTTTTACATCTGCATTTCACCGCGCTTTCACCGCGCATCGTAAAACCCGAAACCATTCACAAAAGCGACCTCTGAGAACTCCATCGAAGCATGGTGCGATCGGGTATGGGCGTTCTGGTGAACAGAGGTTTCTTTTTTGAAGGTATTCACCATGCAATATCCAGTAAATGATCACCCAGCAATTATGACCAGTCTTGAGATTTCAGAACTGGTAGAGAAGCGACACGATAACGTCAAACGAACCATCGAAACCCTCATTGAGAGAGGGACGATAGCTTCTCCTCAAATTGAGGAAAAGCAAACAGCGGGAAGGCCGGTAGCTGTTTATGTGTTTGAGGGGGAAAGAGGTAAGCGTGACAGCATCATCGTAGTCGCTCAGCTTTCACCTGAATTTACCGCCAGACTTGTCGATCGCTGGCAGGAACTGGAGCAGAGCTTAAGCCATCCGGTCAAAATCCCGCAGACACTGCCGGAGGCACTTCGTCTTGCTGCTGACCTCGCGGAACAAAACGCAGCTCTCGAAAATAAGTTAGCGGTAGCAGCACCAAAGGCTGAGTTTGTCGACCAGTACGTCGAAGCATCTGGACTGATGGGATTCAGAGAGACAGCAAAACTACTGAAGATAAAAGAAAACGATTTCCGCTTGTTCCTAATTGATAACGGGATCATGTACAAGCTTGCTGGGAAGCTAACCCCATACTCCCAGCACCTTGATGCAGGCCGATTCGCCGTTAAGACAGGCGAGAACCAGCACAACGGCCACGCATTCACTCAAGTGAAATTCACACCAAAAGGCATTCAGTGGATAGCTGGCCTTTGGGCTGCCAGCCAGTTACAAGACAAGGCTGCCTAAGCGCAAATTTACGCTTTGATGCAAATACAAATAGTTAGAGAGCCCATTTCACAACGGCTCTTACCAATTCCCCCGAAAAGTAAACAGATTGTGTAACCCCGTAGGAGGTGATCACTTTCTTGCTGACGGGTAAGCCGTAAGTCAGTTAGCACCTCTGCGAAGCGGGGCGAGTCTGGCGAATCAGCTATTAACGAGTTGGCAAAGGGCTTCTTCGGCTTCAGATAGAGAGAAGTTAGGTATGAAATTACCTTGATATAGCTCACCAGTGCGAGATATGCGCCATACCCCTCGGCGTTCAGCATCTGATGAGAGTTCATCTCCGGCATCCAAATCGACCGCAATACCAATCACATGTAAGCAATAAAAATTACCTCGCTTAACGATGAGCACGAACTGAGGGCTAGTTTGCATTCTTACTTTCTTAACGATAACGGCTTTCATGGTTACTCCATAGCTACAACGGCGATAGTTATACCCTGTGACTATGAAAAAACAATGGAAAACATCTGAATATCAAATTGCGTAGGGTTGTCGCAGCATCTCTGTATTAGCCATAACCGGTGCATCTCCTAGCCGCGAGCGTACAGAGACATCAATAACGACCAATGCCGAGCGCCCACCAAGCGACTCTCATGGCGGTAACATGAACCGTGGCAGAAGAATCATGGAGCAATACAGTGTGTTTTCACTGAGAGCACACGATATTGCAGCATAAGTTCACATGGCGCCCGAGGGCGGATACTCAAAAATCAGAGGAATGTTCGCTTATGGCTGATAAGTACAACGTCAAAGCAACAAAGAAAGACGGAACCACATATGAAGGCATCATGACAACTAAAGAGCCAAGACTGGTTAACGGTCTATTTGCTATCTCGGAGCATGACGGCTCATGGACATACATTCAGCCTGATGAGTTGAGCGAAATCACATTCAAGCCGGTAGTGGAAGAAACTCAGGAGTAAACATGGCACTCACCGACAAACAAGAAATGTTCTGTCGCGAGTACCTCATCGATTTAAATGCCACACAAGCGGCTATTCGGGCGGGGTACAGCGAAAAGACTGCAAACCGTACCGCGTCCGAAAACATGTCAAAACCTGACATTCAATCTAGGATTGCCGAACTGAAAGCCCAACGCAATGATCTGGTTGGCATTAATGCAACTTATGTCTTAAAGCGGTTAGTTGAAATCGACCAAATGGACGTTCTCGATATCCTTACCGAATCAGGAGAGCTGAAAGCGGTCAGAGATTGGCCTCCAACATGGCGAACTACGCTATCCGGCATGGAAGTCATGGAGATGGTATCTGACGGTGGCACCGCCGCGCTGCTTAAGAAAATAAAATGGCCTGACAAGGTGAAGAACCTTGAGTTGCTTGGTAAGCACATTGCTGTACAGGCATTCCGTGAGCAGGTTAAAAACGAGCATGATGTTGTTGGAACTCTATCTGAAATGATGGACGAGCTTAGCAAGGGGGCGTGATGCTTAAGCCAGAACACCTAGCCATGCTCAAGAACAAACACTGGCGACTGAACAATCTCTACTGGATCACCGATAAAGAAGGTAAGCCAGTACGTTTCAAGATGACGTCGGAACAGCTCGAATACTTCGAAGGTATCCACACTCGCAACATCATCCTGAAAGCTCGACAGCTTGGTTTCACTACTGAGGTATGCATCATTCAGTTGGATGCAGCGTTGTTCGAGTCTGCCAAGTGCGCGTTGATTGCCCACACTCTGAATGACGCCAAGCGCCTGTTTAGAGAGAAGGTTAAATATGCATATGACCGGTTACCCGATGAGATAAAGGCGGCAAATCCAGCAAGCAATGATGCTGCCGGTGAGCTGGTATTCAGAAAGGGCGGATCACTCTACGTTTCCACGTCATTCCGTGGCGGCACGTTGCGCTATCTGCACGTTTCCGAGTTCGGAAAGATATGTGCCAAGTACCCAGACAAAGCCCGAGAGATTGTCACTGGTGCTTTCGAAGCGGTATCTACTGATTGTTTCACGACAATCGAGAGCACCGCAGAGGGTCGCGCTGGTTACTTCTTTGACTACTGTCAGACGGCAGAGAAAGCGGCGATACAGAAGAAAGCATTATCTAACCTAGACTGGAAGTTTTTCTTCTTCTCCTGGTGGAAGAATCCACTCTATGCCATTGACCCAGTAGAGCAACTACCAGAACGACTCCGTGAATACTTTGCTGAGCTACAGGGTAAGTACGGAATAGCGCTGAATGAGCGCCAGAAGGCGTGGTATCTCGCGAAAGAGAAAACGCTCGGCGACGACATGAAGCGTGAATATCCTTCGATACCCTCTGAGGCATTCCAACAGTCAGTTGAAGGCGCGTATTACGCCAAACAATTCCGCTGGCTGTACGAGAATGGCCGAATCGGCAAGCTGCCAGACAACTCACACCTACCGGTTCACACTTTCTGGGATATCGGTGTGGGCGACTCCACGGCTATATGGTTCGTGCGTGAAGTTGGTGAAGAGTTCCATGTCATCGACTACTACGAGAACTCTGGCGAAGGTTTGAGGCACTACATGAAGGTGCTGAAGGACAAAGGCTACGAGTACGGCGAACACTGGGGCCCGCATGACATTGATAACCGTGAGTTTGGCTCTGATGCGAAGTCTCGCCGCGAGCTGGCCAGAGAGGGCTATGAGATTGACGGGCAGATGTACACGATGACATTCAAAGTCGTGCCAAAGGTTGGTGTTGATACCGGCATTGAGTCAGTCCGTGAAATCCTACCACGCTGCGTTTTCGATGAAGATAAGTGCTCAGAAGGCATATCTCATCTGGAAGGCTACCGCAAAGAATGGGATGACAAGCGCGGCTGCTGGAAAGATAAACCACTTCATGACTTCACATCACACGGTTCCGACGGATTCCGTTATTTCGCAGTAGCGAAGAACAACCGCAAGCAGATCGGCACAGTATTCTTTTAAGGAGCATCGCCAGTGAGCGAACAAAATAACGGCCTTCAGATGGCTGTGAACAACCTCGCCACTGAAATGCGGCGAGCTAACTACCTTAATTCCATCGGAATTGGTGGTGGTAATACAAAGCGCCCGACGCTTTACCATGAATTTGGATATCCGCGCACGATAACCTTCAACGACTTCTACAACATGTACCGCCGCAACGCTGCTGGTTTCGCTGTGGTGCATCGTCTACTTGATGGTTGCTGGCAAGATTATCCAATCATCGTTGATGGTGACGAAGCTCAGGAGGCTGAAAAAACAAACGCCTGGGAAAAGAACGTTACCAAATTTATGAAGAAGTGGTGGCCAAAGGTGAAGGACGCCGATCGCCGCAACATGGTTGGGCGCTATTCTGCGTTGCTTCTGCAGGTTAAAGATAATCGTGACTGGGATCAGGAAGTTAACACGGCCTTGGTTAAAAGCCTGGGGGAGGCCGCTCTCGTTAAGCTTATTCCAGTATGGGAGCCGCAGCTAACCGTCGCTGAGTGGGATAATGACAGGCAGTCTGAAACGTTCGGTCAACCCAAGATGTTCAACTTCAACGAGCAGCCGGTTGGTGATGAGGCTTTCGTTGGGCCGATGCGAGGGGAGCCGGTACACCCGAGCCGCGTAATTCTGTTCTGTGAAGGATCCGAGGATGACAATGTCCTGTCTGGCATCCCTCTGCTTGAAGCTGGCTACAACAAAGGCCTCGACCTTGAGAAAGTATCAGGAGGTGGGGCAGAAGGCTTCCTTAAGAACGCTAGTCGTCAGATTGCCGTTGAGTTCAGCAAAGAAACCGACATGAACACGCTGGCTGACCAGGCTAAGAAAGCTGGATATGCCGACCTCGGCGAAGCAATGGGCGACAAGGTTAACAAACTTAACCGAGGCACCGACGCTGCAGCAGTTATGCAGGCTGGACAAATGCACGTTCTGAGTGTGACACCTGGTGATCCGGGACCGACGTGGGAAGTCACCGCGAACGAGTTGGCGGCATCAGTACAAATCCCGTTCACAATTCTGTTCGGTCAGCAGACCGGGCGACTGGCTAGCGACGAGGATAAAACAGACTGGGCAATTCGTCGTAATACTCGCCGCAATGGCTTCCTGACTGACCGCATCACTGCACTGCTTGAACGCTTATGGACGCTGGGAGTTATTGAACCACCGACAAAAGGCGAGGTAACCATCTCATGGAGCGACCTGCTAGCACCCGGCGAGAAAGAGAAAATCGAGAATGCTTCTAAGCTTGCCGACATCGTGCAGAAAACATCTGGCTTCTATGGTGGTGAACCACCATTCACGGCCAATGAGCTGCGCGAGATTGTTGGGCTTGACCCACTGCCTGATCCGCAAGAGCCACAGAAACCTGATGAGAAGGTGACAACCGATGATCCACTGGCCGATGACACCAGAACAGACGGCAAAGGTGGGGCTACCGATAGTTCCGCGCAGTAAGGTTGACCCTACGCGCTCGGCGAAGCAGGTGAATGCAATGTTTCGTGATATCGAGGAAAGGTATCTCGGCATCAAGCGCTCGCTGAAAGCTGTGCTCGACCAGCGCCTGATCGGGCGAGAGCGAGAGGGAAATAGCCATAACTGGCACTTTCTTTGCCACGATAACGGCGAGGATATGCGGCTCTACCAAGTTAACGCTGGCAAGTTCATCTACGACATGTCGGCGCAAGAGTTGGCTAACCTGCTAGAGGCAGTACAGGGCATTCTCGACGATTACCTGCTGGATGGCGGAGAACAAAACCTGTGGGCGATGGATTTCGTCGCCGTAGAAGCACAGCGCGGCACGCTGGAGGCATTCAACAACCTCTCGCAGCAGTCGCAGGTATACGCTAGCCAGACGACGTTACAGCAGCTTTTAAACAGCCCTGGTTATCTAAACCAGATTGCAGCGGCAAGGCTGACAACATTCAGTGACTGGAAGGTCATCAGCGATACCGCTCGCGGCGATTTGACCAACATCATCACCGATGCAGTGGCTAGGGGCGTTAACCCGCGAGAGACGGCCAGCGTCATCAGTAAGCGCCTCGATGTTAGTATGTCGAAGGCCAAGACCATCGCTCAGACTGAGCAGGTCGGCGCACTTCGGCAGGCACAATGGAACGAAACGGACTGGGCCGCTGAACGGCTAGGTCTTAATACTGGGATCCTGTGGCTGTCAGCGCTTAAACCAACCACGCGCTCCTGGCACGCCATCCGTCATGGAAAAGTCTACACCACTGAAGAGGTGCGAGACTTCTACGCTGAGAACGGCAACCGGTATAACTGCTACTGCAGCCAGATTCCGGTGTTGCTAAACGACGACGGCAGCATCTTCAACGAAGGGTTGGCGGATAAGTTGGCGAAAGAGCGTCAGCAGTGGACCGCTAAGGAGGCCGCATGATTACTCACTATATCGCTTACTACGAAGGTCTTGACGCCAATGGAAATGTGATTGTTAACGGAAATATTGCGGCAAGTGCTGAAGACCTTACAGACGCAGGAGAGTTTATGAATTATCTCACGAAGAAGACGCTTGATGATACGCGTGGATATCAACCGACGGTTACCCGCATCGTTCTGAAAGGCATTTTTAAACTGTAATAAAAGCCGCTATTAGTATCATCATCAAATAATGAGGACGCAACGTGAAGCTATCCAGCATCCACGTTAAATCCCTCGCCATCAACGCCTCCAACATCTCAACGACAACCATCAACGGTCAGGAACACTACGTCATTCGTGGTGCGGTCCCGATCGTCGATGACATCGTGATGAATGGTGGCCTGTACCCGGCGGAGGAGATTAACAACAGTTACCAGACGATGGAGCGCAAGTTAATGCCGATCGGCCACCCGATGGTGAACGGCAAATACGTCAGCGCTAATGACCCGCAGGCGGTCAACGATTACTACGCCGGCGCATGGGCTCAGAACGTCAGTAAGTCAGGGGATAAAACGGTTAATGACGTTTATGTCAATAAGGCAGTAGCCGAGACAAAGCCAGATGGTAAGCGCCTGATCGCCAGGCTCGACGAGATGATTGCAGGGACAAATTCAGAACCGATTCATCTCTCTACAGGGCTACTTCTTAACAAAGAGCAAAAGACTGGGGAGTCGAAAGGCAAGAAATACTCCTGGGTAGCTCGCAACATGCAGTTCGACCATATCGCCATCCTGCTTGATGAGCCTGGCGCTGGCACACCGGAAGATGGCGTGGGTATGTTCGTTAACGCTGACGGACAGGAGGGTGAGGTTGAAACCGCCAGCATTGTCGAAGCTGCCAACAGCATGAAAGACGGTTGGTGGAATAAGGTGAAGTTCTTCCTCAACAACTCCTCTGAGATGTCTTTCGACGACATCTACCAGGCGCTGCGCATGTCCATCAAGCAGGACGACAAAAAGTGGCGCTATGTCGTCAGCGTCTGGCCTGACCATTTTGTTTACGAAGAGGATGGAGATAACACCAAACCTAAGCTCTTCGATCAGAAGTATCTCATCTCTGACAAGGTCGTAACGCTTGTCGGTGATCCCCTAGAAGTCGTGCGCAAGCCAACCGAGTACGAAGAAGTAAAAACCACAAATAAGGAACTAAACCCGATGAAAGAAAAGATGATCGCCGCGCTCAATGCCGCAGGCGTTAAAACCGAGGGGCTGACCGACGATCAGGTCTGGGACGCCTATAACCAGCAAGCGCTGAAGAAAGAAGGTGGTGGTGACCCAGGTCAGCCTCAGATTAACTCTGAAGCTATTACCGCGGCTGTCAATCTGGCGTTGAAACCACTGACCGAGGAGATCAGCACCCTGAAAACTCAATTGCAGGCCAACGCCGAGAAAGACCTAAAAACGAAGCGTGAAGCGGTAAAGACGAAATTCCCATTCATGACCGAATCTGCGATCAACTCGCTTTCAGGCGATGCGCTGAATGACATGTATTCACAGTGCCAGACCAGCACCGGTCTTAACCCTGCTTTCCAGGGCAACAGTGCACAAAGCGACATTCTCACCATGGAGGCACCTGAATAATGGCACTAGCTCCTCGTTTCCATACTGTAATCGCGGGACCAGCCCGTAAGAATGACCCACAGGTCATTGAAGCAATCATGGCTGCTGATGTTATGCCTGGCTCTCTTGTGATGCTAGATAGCACTGGGAAGTTGGCAGTTCACTCTACTGCCGGTGGAGCAGGCGTTTCTCTGGCACTTCAGCATAACTATATCGGTGGTGGCGATATTCGTGATGCCGTTCCTGCCGGTGACACTGGTGCAGCAATCATGTGTGAAGACGATGTTGATTATCACATGAGAGTTAAGGCCGGTGAGGTACTGCTGGAGAACGAAGGCTTGGTATCTGCTGGTGACGGCACACTCAAGAAATCAGCTACTCCAGATACTGATGTTGTCCTCTTTTACTCACGCGAAAAAATCACCGTTGGCGCTGAAGTTCAGCTTGTGAAAGTTCGCAAATCAGGGAAAGCAACCGCATGATCGTATTCAATAAGAAGTTGGTCACCGAATATAACCAGGTGAAACAGGCGTGGAATCAGCTGCTGATGCAGCGCGAGTCCTTCAACGTTAACCAGAACAACATTTCTGCGCAGTACGGTGGTGCATTGGAGGTTAACCAATCGGCGCTGATCTCCAAAGATTACTGGCGCGAAGTGGATAATATCACTACCCGAGTATTCCGTAACGACGAAGGTAATGGTTTGCTAGATGACCTGCTGGGTCTTGGTACGCCGATCTCCATCGGTAAGACCGCCGCCCTGTACCGAGTATCAAGTGATGCTGGTAAGGTTCACCGTACCCTCACCGGTCACGTGCCGGAAGAGTTGGATAAAGTCATCTACGATGAAGCTGGTGACCCGATCCCAATCTTCAACACTGGCTATAGCCGTGAATGGCGTGAGTGGAACGGCATGCAGTCTGAGAACCTCGACGCTATGGCTGATGATCAGGAGGCGCATGTTGCCGCCATCCGTGAGGACATGGCTGACTATATGTTGTCGGGTGACGCTAAGGTGAAGGTGAAAGGTTACGTCGGCGCTGGTATTACCAACCATGCTAATACCAATCAAGTGGATTTAAGCGCATCCGGCCTGAACATCGACCTAACCACTTCAACTCCTGATCAAACCGTCGCATTCTTCACTGGCCCGTTTGCTAAGTTGCTTGATGACAATTACGTACAGGAAAAGGTTAAGCTATGGGCATCTCCTGACATCATGCGTAACCTGAACAAGCCATATTCTGACGCTGCTGGCTTTAAAGAAGGCACAGTGCTGGAGTATATCCTGCGTTACGGACGTATTGAGTCTGTTAACCAGACCTTCAAGCTGACTGGCAACCACTTCATTGCGTATGTGCGCAACTCTCAGTACATCAAAACACGCATTGCGGCCCCAGTTGGCACCTTCATGATCCCGCGCCAAAATCCGTTCGATAACTACAACACTCTGGTCTGGAGTGCTGTCGGTCTGCAGATTAAGCGCGATTTTAATGGCCGCTCGAAAGTATTCAACGCACAGGGTTAAGGGGCTTCGGCCCCTTTTCTACGGGAGAGAACATGAAAAAGTTAAAAGTCGAGAAAGCGGGCTGCTGGGGAGTGATTGATAGTGTTTTTCAGCAACTTCCGGTTGGTCACGAGTTCGTCGCAGTAGATGTACCGGCAGCGTTCGCTGGCCGAGTATCTATCATGGCTGAAGTTGGTACGCAGGAGTTGGAAGTAGCGACGCCAGGCGATAATTCTGCAGAGCAGCCAGAGCAGCCAGAGCAGCCAGAGCAGCCAGAGCAGCCAGAGCAGCCAGCCACTACCAAATCGAAAAAGGGTAAATAACTATGGTTAACCCAATTACAGCGGCAGACGTGCAACAGTTTCTCGGTGAGTTGGGTTATTCCATACCGGCAGCTCTACTGGAGCCGATTCTCTGCGTCGCGAACAAGATTATTCCGTGCCTCAATGGTGCTGGATATGACGATTGCTCCGCAAAACTCATCCTGATGTATGCGGCTGCACTAATGGCTACATCGTCCGGTGCGCGGCGTATCAAATCGCAGGGGGCACCGTCTGGCGCATCCCGCTCTTTTGAATATGGTGATGACAGTATCAACTGGCTGCGAGACTCGCTGGCGAAACTAGATACCAGCGGATGCACCAGTGAGCTACCGATTAGTGCAGGTAACAGTGTGGGGCTCTTTCTTGTTGTCGGGGGCTGCTGATGTGGATTCTCATAACTGAAAGTCAGCCCAAACCTTTCGCCCGTGTATGGGTTCGCACCGATACCGGACGTGAAACCACCGGTTATGTGAACAGCTCAGGTGAATGGGTGATTAACTGCAAGCGCATCCGTGATAGCGGTGCAAAGGTCGAGAGGTGGCGAGAATGAGCAGCGTTGCAAATTGGAGCTATACGGCGGAGGCCACAATCTGGCGTAGCATCGGAACTGATGAGTGGAATAAGCCATCATTCGCCGCACCTTTCACTATTGCATGCGACTATGGCGGCGACTCTAAGCGCGGTAACGCCGATGTTGGCCGTGAGTTCGTGGTGAAGGATACCGTCTGGACTGAGTACTCAGAAGCTAAAGAGGGTGACTACCTGCTTATCGGAGTTTCTACCGAGGCCAACCCTATCGACGCCGGTGCCGATGAGATTAAGCGCATCATTCGCTATGCGGACACATTTGATCGCGTTGCTGATGATTATGCATTGATAACCGGAGTCTGATATGGGCGTTAAGGTGAAGGGTATCGCTAAGGCAAAAGCCAATCTAAGCAAACTGATTGGTGATATTCAAGGACGAAAAGCAGTGAGAGCAATCTACAAGGCTCTCTATATCGGCGGGGCGCAAGCCTCACTTTATACTCCAATTGATACCTCAACACTTATCAACTCTCAATTTCGTGACGTTAATGTATCAGGGAAGATACTGACTGGGCGTGTTGGTTATTCTGCAAACTATGCAGTATACGTTCATGACCCATCTGTTAAACAAAACTTCCGCAGATCAACGGCAAGAAAAGAATTCCTTAAGCTGGGATTTGAGGAAAGCAGAAGCCAAATCGACAAGACCATTGCTGATGAGATGAAGTTATGAGCACACCAGTTTTCATTAAGTTTCGCGAATGGTTGGAGGATGCTGGGCTAACTGACGGATACAAAGTGCAGATGGTGCAGTGGGTAGAGCAGAAAAGTGACACCGGAAACATGAAATACATTGTATTTCAGCCAAATGGTGGCAGCCCACGCGTTAAAGACCTGAGTGCTGATGATAATGTTCAGGTTGTTCTCGTTAGCGCTAAGAATGACGTTCAGACTGTAGTTCAGCGTGCACAGGACATTCTAGATCATGTGACAGACAGCCCTGAGGGCTCTTGCCTCAATTCAGTCTTCAATCTCGGCGGGATGCCAACGCCAATACCTACGGAAGAGGGAAGAACGGTCATCAGACTTTTGTTCCGCTGCACAGCATAACCAAATTCATAACTAACAGGCTGCCTTATGGCGGCCTTTTTTATTTCCAACAAAAGAGGTAAGTCACCATGGCAGATTGCCAGAATGATTACGGGAAGTTAATTGGCCGCGTCGCTATTCTGCGTCTTGCCGAAGGCTGCCCAGATACAGTTCCAGAACAATCAGAGTTCGTGCGCATGGGCGCTCTGACTACCAAGTCAATCGACTATTCAATGAACACTGTTACTTCTGAGGCTGACGATACCAAGGGTCTGGTTGAGAACCTTGTCACTAACATGGATCTGACTATCAGCTTTGATGGCGAGTGGCGTAAGCGAGATAAGCCGACTGACTTTGGCCCAATCAAACTATCGAAAGAGCTATTGGCAGAAACCAAATCTGGCCGCCAGCCTACTTACTGGGTTCAGTTTGATTTCACCGGTGAAGACGCCGTAGTTCTCCAAGGCTATATGGCTGCGACTTCGTGGTCTGGCGAGTTCGGGGCATCTGACATCGCAACTTACTCCGGCGAGTTCAAGGTGGCTGACGCTGATACTGTCGAATATCTGGAAGAGGAAGTTCCTGTTACGGGTGTAACTGTCACTCCGACCAGTGGAAGTGTTGCCGTTGGCGCAACGACCACATTTACGGTTGATGTAGCTCCTGCTGGCGCAACCAATAAAGCGTACACGGTAACGTCATCCGCACCATCAAAGGCGACTGCAACACTTTCTGGAGCCACGGTAACCGTTACAGGCGTGGCGGCTGGTACGGCAAACATCACTGTCACCACAACAGACGGCGCAAAGTCTGCGGTTTACGCGGCAACAGTTACTGCTTAGTAAGCATTACAGAGGGTATCGATGATGCCCTCGATACTGCTCACAAGGAATTCACATGACCCCGATCACCGACATTGGCGAAATGCTTATTTCAGACCGTGAGAGAGACTATTTCTTTCGGCCTTCTCTTGTTTCTATGGCAAGAATCGGATCCCCGTCTGAAATAGTCGCTGCGCACGCAACCATGAATGGATTTGAGGTTTTTAGGCTAATTTCACAAGCCTCTGATGCATGGGGGAAAGTCCCTGAATGGCTGTTGAAAACAATAAAGACTCCCGTATATGGCCGCCCCGTCTTGGCTACAGCGATGAGCATAATGCAGGCGTGCTGTGACGATGATTTAACCTTGCTGATTGGAGAGTGGAGACCTGGTAAAAAAGGTGTCGTCTACCGCAAAGGGAAGATGGGGATCGGGGAGATGATCATCATTGCGCGTGATCTAATCCAGCATGGTGTTATCGGTAAGGCCAAGCTCAGAAAGCTACAAAAGCATGAAAGCAAAGATGAGTATTCATCAGAGTTTCGAGTTGTCGATTATATAAACGCGGCGCGGGCTCATTTCAACATGCCTAGAGGCGAAGCTGAACAGCTAACCATGACAGAGTTCCAGCTTATGCTTAAAGCTAAGTATCCAGAAGAGAAAGGATTCACGAAGGAAGAGTATGACGCGGTGATCGATGCGGATGATAAACGAACGGCTGAATTGCTCTCTGGTCGCCGCAGATTGGTCAAGTCTAAGAAGTTACCGGCTAAGGCCGCTTAATGTCACAACCTGCTCCGGCAGGTTTTTTTATGTCTGGAGATCGTAATGGCAAGCGAGCAGGAAGTCGGGAATATCGTCTACACCGTCCAAATGGATGTTGCAAAGCTCATTAGCGAGCAACAGAAAGTTAACGATCGTCTGGATAAGATGAACGGCCAATTTGAGAAGACTGGCAAGACGGTAGACAACACAAGTAAATCATTCGCGTCGCTTACAAAGATAGCTGGCGCATTAACTGCCGCACTTTCAGTTTCAGCAGTGGCTCAATATGCAGATGCATGGACGTCCTTAAATAACAAACTAGCTAACTCAGTTAGAGCAGGGGAAAGCCTTGTAGGGGTCACTGAGCGAGTATTCAACATAACTCAAGCTACGAGGTCTAGCCTTGATGCGACGGCATCACTATATGCAAGATTAGAAAGGGCGACCCGAGAATATGGAACCAGTGCGGGCGATCTTGCTAAGTTAACCACAATCATAAATCAGGGATTTGTTGTTTCAGGCGCAACAGCACAAGAGGCTGAAAACGCAATTATTCAGTTATCTCAGGGCTTAGCCTCCGGCGCGTTACGCGGAGAAGAGTTCAACTCTGTTAACGAGCAAGGCAACAGGCTGATAGTTGCTTTGGCAGATTCTTTAGGCGTTACAACTGGTGAGATGCGTAGCCTAGCTGCTCAGGGCAAATTAACCACTGATGTTGTTGTTAATGGTTTACTGTCTCAGGGCAATAAAATTGGTAGCGAATTTGCGCAAACAACAACGACTATCTCTCAGGCTCTTCAGGTCGCAGGAAACAATATCACCAAGTTTTTTGGGGAGTCATCTTCAGTCAAAACTGGTGTGTCTATATTCAATGATGTCGTAATTACGTTAAGTCAGAATATAGATGTTTTGTCAGGCGCGTTAACTATCGCGGCAGGCGTTATGGGCTCTCGCTACGTTGGTGCTCTTTACTTGGCCACTAAGGCAAAAGTTACTGACGCCGCCGCTACCGTTAATCAGCAGGTTCAAGAATACAAAGCCGCAAAAGCTGTTATGGCTTCCGCTCAAGCTGAAATAGCTAACGCTCAGGCTATAAAAGCCTCGGAACAAGCTAAGGCTAGAGCATTAGCAACACAATCTGCAGTTAATCGCCAGCTCGGACTGAATGTTAGTTACCAGCAAGAATATGCAGTAATCCAATCAAAAATCATTGCTGCTGACAATGCAGAGGCTGCTGCTAAAACTAGGTTGGCCGCGGCAACAACGCAAGCATCAGTAGCCACTAGAAGTTACGCGAGTGCTATGTCTCTTGCAAAAGGTGCTCTTGGGCTAATAGGTGGACCTGCAGGGTTTGCCATGCTAGCTGGGGCGGCTATTTTCTATTATTACCAGCAGGCACAACAAGCCAAGCAAGAGAGCATTGCGTTCGCCGATTCTCTCGAATCGGTCATTTCAAAAATGAAGGAGATGAACAGCACTCAGCTAGCTGCCGAGATAGCAAAGGCAGAAACATCGATTATCAACCAGAAGGATGCCATCGTTGATTTGCAAGCTGAAATGGACAACCTCCAACAGAAGAAGGCTTTCATTGAACAAGCTGCCAATATCCGAGGTGCAGAGTCGGTTGCAGAGGATTACGCAAGTGTTCAGCGCGATATCGATATTCAAGCCGGTAAGGTAGATGCCGCCGAAACAAAACTAAGTCAGACCATCAGTAAAACAGGCATTCTACGCGCTCAATTAAATGGGACACTTCAAAGCGGCATTGAGCTTCTGAAGCGAGACGGTGAAGAGGCCGGTATTGCTGCGGGAATGATGAATCATTTGGGTAATTCTTTAGATTTCGCTAGTCGAGCTAAAGACAAATTCAATTCCTCAAGTATTAAAATCCCCGTAAGCAAAGAGGCTGATAAATTTAATTCTCAGCTAGAACAGCAAAATGAGTTGTTATCGATTACGGACAAAAGACTCAGAGCAGTAACCAAGGCAAGAATGGAAGCAGAGAGCCGAGGTGGCAACGTTAATCAGGTTAACACCGCAGGCGAGCTTGCAGGAAAACAATACGATCTTGAGAAAGCAGAGTCTGAGAGAGGGCAGACAACGAAGAATACTGCTAAAGCAGAATCTCAAGCAGAGCAGGCCGAGAAGAAAAGAGTCAAAACACTTCAAGACCTCTCCAATGAGATAGAAGTTGCAGCATTGAAGTCGAAGGGATTGAACAGGGAGGCTGCGCAATTAGCAGCAGTTCAGGAACTTGGCGCCGGAGCTACTCAGGCTCAAATCCAGCAGGCTCAACAGCAAGCAGGACAAATATTCGATATTCAGCAGCAAGCAGCAGATAAGAAAGCCGCTATAGATGCTGACTCGGCAGCAAAAGCCAAACAACAGCGTGACTTGGATAATGCTCAACTTGATCGGCAGCTTAAAGCCGGTGACGTCACGTTTGAGCAATCTCAACAACGCCGCGCTCAAATTGCTGCGGATTACTCCAAGGCGATTGCCAATGCTAGCTCTCAAGCGGTAGTCACACCTCAGCAGCAACTCGCCGGACAGGTTGATCCGGTGCAGCAACTTGCAAATGAGAATGCGCAAAAGCTTGCTCTTATTAAAGAGTATACAGCTCAGCGTGTAATCACCGAGGAGCAGGGGCTAGCGCTGATGAATGCTGCCAACACTGAGTATGAAGCTCAAAGAACGGCGGCACAGTGGCAGTTGCTGAGTCAGCAAGGGTTGGGATATGACATGCTAACCAGCGCTGTAGATGCCTTCGCTGGTAATGCATCAAACGCAATCACCGGGCTTCTCACAGGAACAATGTCAGTTTCAGATGCTATGCGTTCGCTTGGTAGCACGATACTGAATAGCGTTATCAACTCGCTGGTTCAGGTTGGTGTTGAAGCGCTCAAAAACTTCATTGTCGGTCAGACGATGGGTACGGCGGCCACTGCTGCATCAGTAGGGCAAGCTGCTGTTGTCGCTTCTGCTTGGGCTCCTGCGGCTGCAATGACATCGCTTGCAACCTTAGGCGCAAACTCCGTCCCAGCTGCTGCTGCGATAACAAGCACAGTCGGGTTATCCAGCGGGCTAGCATTGGCCGGTATGCGTAAAAATGGTGGGCCCGTGTCTGCCGGTTCTATGTATCGGGTCGGCGAGGGAGGCGCGCCCGAGCTTCTGCAATCTGGCGGCAAGAATTACATGATCCCCGGCGACGGTGGGAAAGTGATTAGCAATGCTGACCTACAGACCGGTGGTAGCGGTGGTATTATCGTATATAACAATATTCAAAACTACACTAGCGCAACTGTTGATAGCCAAGCCACAGTTAATGAGGATGGTTCTGTTAACATACAGACCATCGTTGCAGATATAAGCAATGGTGGGCCTATTAGCCAATCAATATCAAGGTATCATCAAGCTCCAAGGCGAGCGATTCAATAACGAGGTAAGAATGGACAAACCCAAGCAATCATGGAAATCAGCGTCATTGGAAGTTGGTAAAACAGTAAACATAGGTGTTAACAGAGTAATTAATTTTAAAATTACGACATCTGGTGGAACGGTGATTGAGGGGATTATTCCTGCCAATGAGTATTTGTCGATCACGAACGGTGGGGACATTACCGGCGCAGAGATGAATATTTATGATATTCCTGAAGGCCCTAGTGAAGTCAGTTAACCCGCTTCGGCGGGTTTTTTATTGTCTGGAGATCATGAATGACAATTCCATATCCTGACTGGTTGCCGCTGGCGCAGAAGTCTGACAAGAGTCCGGCGACAGATACCGGATTCAGAACAGATCAGCCGCTTGTCGGTGCGCCAATCTTTCAGAAGTTAACCGACGATTTAAAAACGTCATTCTCTCTCAAGTGGATATTCACGATCACACAGCATCGCGCCTTTATGCAGTGGCTGCGCAGCCCGAACTATCTCGATAACTGTAACCAGTGGTTCTCTATGCGCCTGAACAACGGCACGGGAGACACAGGCATAGAGTTGCAGGAGCTGCATTTTACGGCGTGGCCCACGTGGAACCAGACGGGAAATATTTTCACATGGTCGGGAAGTGTCATCTGCCGGAAGTTGAATAACGCTGATGATGAGTTTGACGACATCATTGTCGAGCTGCCGCCGCCTTGGGCGAGCTGGCTGGATATCATTGTCACTGGCTATCCTGATGACCGTGACCCTGAATCATTACCGAGGGTGCCATAGTGCCAACACTGCGAGAGTATCGGGCTCAGCGCCCGAGCCGGATAATCTACGAGACCATTGAATTTCATCATGTATCGTTTGGCAGCTTCTATCTAGTCAACAACCAAATTTTCCCGAAGACGCTCGGCGGGGTGGAGTATAAGCCATGCCGCTTCGAGCTTTCAGAAAGCCAGCAAAGCAGCACGCCGATAATCGATTCGACGATTAAGTTCAGTCGTTTGGCTCAGGACTTCAAACAGCAACTGAAGGTTTGGCGTTCGTATAGCCGCATTGAGCCTATCACCGTGACTTATCGGCTGTTTGACTCTAAAGACATGACAACTGCGATCAAAGAGTGGCAGTTGTACGTCAAAGATTGCTCACTTGATGCTGATAACGTCAACGTCTCTTTATCAATGACAAACCCGCTCAATACTAACGTGGCGTTGCTGTATGACCCAGCAGAATGGCCCGGTCTCGAAATCGGATAAACCATGACTAAATCTGACTTTATCAAACGGATGATCGGCGTTCCGTGGGCTAACCGTGCCTGCTCGATGGAATCCTGTGACTGTTGGGGCCTCGTCGCGCTGTATTACCGGCATGTTCTCGGCAAAGAAGTACATCACAAGGCTGGGTATGAAAGTAACCGTGATTTTCTGACTTGTTACAGAGAAGAAGTGGTGTTTTGGCAGCGGGAACCAATCCCCATCGAGGATGGCATTTTTGTTGGCTATATGGGGCGTAGAGCTGAGCACGTAGGTTTAGTGCTCAATGGGATGGCATTACATAGCCGCGGCCTCAATGGCTCTGTGAGGCTCGACAAGCTGCGCGTAATGGAAAAGGTGTTCACTAAAGTGGAGTTTTATTCGTATGGCACTTCTAGAAATACAGCACTTGCCCGGAGTGCCGAAGGAGAGAATTGAGCTTGCCAACGGCTCTAACTTTTACACGTGGTTGGAGCAGCAAGCGTTTGATAGGGATATTGCGATCGTCATCAATGGCGTGTTGGCAGACGAGGAGGCCGAGCTTTCGTTTGAACTCACAGAGCTACATCGTATCCAGATATTCAGCCAGCCGCGAAGCATCGTCAGCGATATCCTGAGTCCGGTCTTCAAACTCGTCACCAAAGTATTCTCTTTCTTGGCGCCTAAGCCTTCATTCTCGACGTCTGCGGATAATAACGCAAAAGAAAGTCCGAACAATAAGCTGACCGGTCAAACAAATATTGCCCGCACATATCAAGCGCGTCCTGATATTTACGGTCAGGTTCGCTCGTTCCCAGACTTAATTCAGCAGTCTATGTTCGAGTTTACTGACAATATCAAGTACGTCACCGAGTGGATGAACTTCGGGATCGGGCAATACACGGTTGAGAGCGTACGCTATTCAGAGTCCAGCCTCGGAGCTATCGCCGGAGCAAGTTACAAGTTTTATCCTCCTGGCACCGTCATCCCAGAAATCATTCAGGGATTCGAATTTGACGATGTAGACGGGCAGGAGGTGCTGGGGCCTAACGAGGACAATAGCGAGCAAGTCGCTACGGCAACAACGAATGATGTCGTGTCAGGTACGATAACTGGCACATCTGCAGCGGTTAAAATCGTTCAGTCATCTGATTTTGATTACTTCTATGACATTCCCAAGCCACTACCTGTGCAGGTTACCGTCAATGTTACACGCCATTTAGCATCTGGTAACGTAACCGAGAATGTAACCTTCTCTGCGTCGTTGGATGCTGCGACTGAGTCAGATGATGGCTCTGTTATCGACCCAGTTAAATACTTCACATTCCAGCTATCGGCCATCAACAGCCCAGTCGAGATACCATCTGGTTCGACTATCAACAACACGATATTCACGCTGACTGAAAACAAAGGGAATATCTCGGGGCCATACTTCGCGGCGATTGAAGGCGATGAGCTGTGGGTACATCTCCAAGCTCAGCTTGGTAAGCGAGAAGGTGCTGACTTCTTGATTGAGTATTGGGCTGTAAATGACGACAACGATAGGATATCTCCTAAGTACAGCTACTCAGGCTATGTTTTCAACGCAAGTTACAATCGCGCTGATTACATATACGGAACATTCAAGTTCACGCCCCCGTACGGTAAGGCGCGGTATGCATTTCAACTGAGAAAGACTAATAACAGTTCTGATAGCAATCTTCTGCAGATCGCCGAAGCGCACTCAGTAACGAGACGCAAGAATGTGAGCTATCCAGATGACACGCTGGTGAAAGTCACTGTACGCGCCACGGAACAGGCTACTGGCTCACGTGATCGCAAATACAACGCACTCGTTACGCGTCACACAATCAGCTATGACATCAATACTCGCACTGTTGACTATACGCTCAGGCCGTCGCGAAGCTTTGCTGATGCTGTCACGCATGAGTGGCTAGTGATAGGGAAACAGCCAGCAGACACGATAGATTTGCATGAGCTTTACAGTATCTATCAGTCATTACCGGATCCGCGGCTTGGTTATTTCGACTACACGTTTGACGATGAGGATATCTCCCTTGGTAACCGCGTAGAGACTATCTGCAACACGGCGCGAGTAATCGCATATTGGGATGATGGCGTGCTTACGTTCGCCAGAGATGAGCGCAAAGAGTTCCCTTCTGCTGTATTCAACCGCGCCAATATCGTGGCAGACGAATACAAAATCAGTTACGACATGACTATGCCCGGAGGATACGACGGTGTAGAAATTGAGTATGTCAGTCCGAAGACAAACAAGAAGACCTATATCCGGTATCGCATTACGGACACAGGGATTGTCGAGCAAGCGGCCTTATCTCCGTTGAAGATATCGTTGAGCGGGTGCAGAAACGAATATCAAGCAGAGGATAGAGCGATTCTGGAAGTAAACCGGCTTATCAACTCTCGCATGAAGATGAACATGAAGACGCTGGCAGATGGTGAGTATGTTTCGCCTGGTGAAATGATTGTTGTTGCAGATACATACGACACAAACCAGCAAGCTGGTTACATCGTCGCTAGAAACGGCAATGACTTTGATACGAGTGAGCAGATTAACTTTGCTGGCGACATGTATGTCAGGGTAACCGACTCGATTGGCAACTCTACAGACAAAATCAGAGCATACCCGCGTACCGATACCAAGTTTGGATTCACCGCAGCAGTACTGAACATCACACTCAATATCTTCGACGGCTACAACGTTCAATCACCATCACGCTACGTAATCGCCACAACCGCAGAAATGGAGGCCATGCGATGGCGAGTATCAGACAAGAAACCTAACTCTGACGGCACGTTCTCACTGACGTGTGACGAGTATTTCGACGCAAAACCAGACTACAACGTCTAACCAATACCCACTCTCAATAGCCCAGCCATAGCGCTGGGTTTTTTTATGGAAAAATTATGGCGACTCAACCTACAAATCTACCAGTCCCAAGTGAATCAGCTCGTGATCTTAAGTTTAACGCTGGGAAAATCGACGAATTTGTTACCTCACCTGAGCAAAAATATATTGACCGCTTCGGGGATGAGCACTACACAATCGAAGGTATTAACAATCTTGCCCAGCAAGTGATGAATTCATTTGGGTATATCACGCTCACAGACGTTTCATTCACAATTGGTGCGACCATCACAAAACCCAATGAGGTGCTTTTCAACGAAGCTAATGGAGAGTATTACAAATGGACTGGTTCGTTTGCCTCTGGTCCTAAAGTCGTTCCACCGAACTCTACGCCAGAATCTACAGGAGGAATAGGTGCTGGAGCGTGGCTTAGCGTAGGTGATTCCACTGCACTATCAGTACTAAACGAATTTAAAGAAGATTTAGCGTCTCCTGATAATGGAAAGGGTGATGCCCTAATTGGAGTAAAACAGCCATACGACAATACAGCCTCACGAACTCAGCATGATAAGAACGCTGAGACACTATCAATTTTAGATTTTTATATTCCTAATCAGCCAGATTGGACGCAGGCTTTTAAAAATGCCGCAAGAGTGTCTGCCGATATCGGTAAGTCTATATTTGTTCCAGCTGGAATTTATTTGGTTTCTGATTCAATTCCTTTATATGACGATGGCTATGGGCCACGTACCGAGCCAGATATTCAATCATATTATAAGGGTAATGGGACTCAATTTATCGGGGAAGGCCGCAAAACAATTATTCGAAAAACAGCAGTTAGCACAAAAGACGTGAATGCTGTGTTTTATATAAACTCAACAAACGTGCCTCCCACTGAAAATGGGAAGAGAGGCATGGCTATAAAGAACATGTCTATTCTTGACCTTACAGAGGCATCCGTTGGGATTTATAGCACCTCTGGCGGTGTTGTTTGTTCTCATTTTGAAAACCTATTTATTATGGTTAGATATATCGGCGTATGGATGGGGAACTCATTTGTTGATGTATCATTTATTGGTATTGTCGTAGAGGCACATGAAGATAAAGTTACATATCCGCTTCAATATGGATTTAGATTAGGTACTCAATCCGGAATTGGAACTAGCGTTGTGATAGATAGATGTGCAGTTGGTAGCGTAACAAAGGACGGATTCGATATACATGGACAATATTCACAGATAGGCGTTATTAGTTGTGGTGATTGTGGTGGAATAGCTTTTGGGTTTGACAACTTCAGGGGAAGTATCCAATCATTAGGTAGTGAATGGCTTGGTGACATGACAGGAAACCCGGTGCAAAATGGAACATTAATTAAGGCGAGTAATAGCCAGATATCAATAGGGCTATGCTCCATGCTTGGGAAATATAGCAACTCATTCTTATTTAGCCTAACAAACTCGACTATAAAAATAGACCAAGTAAATGCCACAGATAGTTGCGTGTTTGTTGGCTCACCGGCGATCTTGAGATCAAGCTCTCTGCTAGATATTGGTTACTTTACACAATATAAGTACGAGCAATTCCCTACCCCAATTAACTATGATTCGGCAACTAATTGTTTTGCTACAGTTGGTAACCTTGCGGCAACTCAGTATAGAGGATATACGGACGTCGCTATCCACGGTGCATTTACACTTCCAACTACCCCTCCGTCAGAAGAATGCTACAGAATATTCGGATGGGTAGGTAATGATGTTGGATGTTGTGGGACTCTAACATCACTGCGCGGTAAAGGAAGTAACTCAATTAGTACTTTAGTCATGGATGTAGCTTGTATCGGGGGGGCGGCAGGTAATACATCGGTTAGAGCGGTAAAAAAAGCCGTTTCAGATACAATTGGTTTATCAAGTTATACTGCTTGGTATACAGGTATCGTTTCAGGCAGGAACTATTTAATGCTGAAGATGGACGCAGTTGGAAATAGAAACCTAGGTACGTTTTTTACTGGGGTAGTTATTGGCAGAGATCCTAATATGTTTCGTATTGTAGGTGTTTCAGAAATAACTAATCTAGCTCTATCTTCAATTGGAACGATAAAAACAGAAGCAGTATCATGAAGTTAACCCCGACTTATAAAAGTCGGGGCGTTTCCTTATTTCAATTTATTAATATAGTCATCATATGTTTTTAAGTTTTCAGATGAAATATATGAGTAATCCCTCTTAGTAGGGAAAACTGTAATTTTATTAACGCCGTAATACTTACCATATACATACGGGTCGTGGTACATATCAAATTTATCACCAGTTCGCCATAAGTATTTCCAGCTAAAGTCTGGTATAGCTATATCTTTTTTACCTTCCATTTTAGCAAGTTCAATCATTTTTATTCTAACTTCTTGCTGTGCTGATGTACGTTTATATGAATCATACATCAATGAGTATGAATGAGAAAAAATAAATCCAAGGCAAATGGCTATAATTGAAATAACCAATCTATGATATTTTGAATTATTCATAGAATCATGCAGAATAAAAGAAATCGATAGTAGTATAAATACAAGAGATCCATTTGCTGCGCGCGGTGGGAAACTTGGTGATAAAACCATCATCGATATTGATATTACTGAAAATAAAGAAAATGCAAAAGCAAATAATTTATCCTTGTTGTTATTTAGCACAGATAAAGTACATGCAGATAAAATAATTAAAAATGAAAATAGAAATAACAACCACATGTCATCTATAATTGACGGCACTCTATACAAAAAATGCTCTCTTATTTTTTGTATAAAAGATATGCTATTCCAATAAATAAATCTTGCTGAACGTGCTGAGTTCCCCGGCGACGCTATAAGTACTATATAGCCAATAAAAGAAAAGAAGCTATAATAAAGGAATTTTTTATTAGTTGTGCCAGTCTTGATTTTTTCAAAGAAAAATATTAAAACAGGAGTCAAGATTGCAATAAAACCTGTGTTTTCATTTGTGCATCCAGCTACAAGTGCCAAAATGCATAATGAATAAGATATATTATCTTTTTCTATTGTTCTTTTTCTTAATAGGAAGAAAATGAATAATAAGATAATTAAATTTGTCCATAAGTAATTTGAAGCACCTACAATCCAAAAGGTTGTTTGCCCAAGATTCGGATTTGATAGCCAATATAAAAAGAAAATAATGAACAATGTAATAATATCAGAAGATTTAATTTTTTTATTTTCTTTTGGTATTATTATAATTAGAACCACTAGCAAAATCATACCTAGCGAGTTAATGAGCGCCTTGATTTTATGATTTTCAAATGAAAGGATAATTGTGCTTATGTAATCAGCAACTAATCTACCGCTCCATGTCATGTAATGGTTTATGTGAGAATCAATGCCAAGACCTTTTAAGTAATATGCATAATCATCTGAATGCATCGGGGTTAAATTTGAAATCAATAATACTAATATGAATATAGTAATCACTGATAATGAAAATGATATTGTTTTCAATTTATTCACCATTATTTTTTAATATATATCTAGGACGTGATTTAGACTCTAGGTATATTCTTCCAATGTACTCACCAAGAACACCAATTCCTATAAGCTGAACGCCACCTAAAAATAAAATTGCAGTCATTAAAGATGGATATCCGGGAACAGGGTTACCCCAAACCAATTTATCAACAATCATCCATGCTGCATATAGGAAAGCGAAAGCGGAAACTCCAAGGCCGATATACGTCCATATGCGTAATGGGAAAGTAGAGAAGCTAGTAATGCCTTCCAGCGCAAGGTTCCAGAGCTTCCACCCGTTAAATTTAGAATCTCCAGCACAGCGTTCCGCACGTGAATACTCAACAACCTCAGTATGGCCGCCAACCCAAGAAAGAATGCCTTTCATAAAGAGGTTGCGCTCTGGAAGCTTCTTGATGTTCTCAACCGTATCGCGTGACATTAGCCTAAAATCACCAACGTTTTCTTCAATCTTCGGTGTGCTGATCTTGTTGTGCAATTTATAAAACATTTCAGCGGACTTGCGTTTTAGTCCACTGTCAGTAGATCTGTCAGTTCGTTTAGCTAAAACAACATCTGCCCCAGATTTCCATTTCTCAATTAACTGAGGTATCACTTCAATAGGGTCTTGCAAATCAACGTCAATAGGTATGACCGCTTCGCCAGAAGCATGGTCGAGACCGGCGAATAGAGCGGGTTCTTTTCCGAAGTTTCGAGTGAAGCTTAACGGTTTAACTAATTCATCCGAAATAGCTAGCGCATTAATAATATTTTCAGTTGAGTCCTTACTTCCATCATTGATGAAAACAATCTCAACATCATATTTTTGTAGAGGCTCATATTCACGAACGGCTTTATAGAAAATAGGTATCGTGTCCTCTTCATTGAAGACAGGAACAACCAATGAGATTTTCACTGCTTTTCACTCCGGAAAACGATGAATTTAGAATAGAAGAATCCGCAAACGAGGCTAATCGCAGAGAAGGCGACTAGAGTAAATATTGGAGGCAATCCACATGCCTGAGACGCCCATCCTGTCGCGACGCTTAGCGCTCCCATAAACCCGATATAAAGCATATATCGCATGGTCGTAGTTTGAGCCTTGAATGTGAATCTAGCGTTTGCAAAGAAAGAAAAGGTGACAGCAACACAGAATGCAGCAAAGTTGCTGAGGGCCTGATCATCCTTAACGCCATAGAAAATTATGGCAAAAACCATCCAATGAATGGCCGTGTTCACAACACCTACAGATATGTATCTGGAAAAAAGCTTAAGCATTTGTCAATAAGAGTAATTTTAAGTGATGGCTGAGTTTAGCATTTGAGAAGCATCTGATCAGCTATTGATCGCATGGCACCCTCACTTATGAGGGCACCATCTGGAGCAGAGCTCGTTTTTTGTGCTGCATCTTTATTTCCTGCCTAATCAGAATCTTCCCTTATTCTCCAATTGAGCCCCTTCACAACTGCCTATTACATAAATATACTGTATGTATAAACAGTTATTTCCTAGGTGACATATGGGCTTTCCATCCCCAGCAGCGGACTACACAGACAAGCCAATCAGTCTGGATGAGCTATGCATTAAAACACCGCACGCGACATTCTTCATGAAGTGCCCAGACTATTGCCCGAGCGCTGGAGTACTCAAGATGCGCTACTGGTTATCGACAGTTCGAAGCGACCGGTTCACGGAAGCGTCGTTGTTGCCGCGCTGTGTGGCCAGTTCGTCTTGCGTCGATTGCTGACTATGCCGGTGCCTTGTTTGGCCAAGTTGGAAAATTATGATGATGTGACGTTTGCTGATGAAGAAACAGGATTTGAGATATTCGGAGTGGTGACACATGTCGTCAATGATATGTCCATGAGCGAGTTTGATGACAACCCGTGTATGTGATGTGAGAGAGGAGGGGAATTATCTGTGTCGTTTATGTGTCGTGACCACACGATGCGATAGATAGTTTATATGGTGAGATATACAGGTATGACACAGTGTGAATGCGGTTAGCACCTGTTAAAACAATGGGTTAGGAGTGGTTCTAGCCACTCTTAATCAATTGGTCGGCGGTTCGAACCCGCCACGACCCACCAACAAATTCAATGGGTTACATCACTTCTTTCAGTTCCACCATCTCCCCTTGTGTCGTATTTGTGCCGTAAACTCCAAAAACAACGTCGATCTGCTTAGCGTGTTCCGTTAGATGATTCGGTGACAGGTGTGCATATCTGCGAACCATTTCAACTGACTCCCACCCACCCATTTCTTGTAGTGCAGAGATAGGAACGCCAGACTGAACTAACCAGCTTGCCCACGTGTGCCGCAGGTCATGAAAACGGAAGTCTTCTATACCAGCCCGCTTGAGTGCAGATCGCCATGCCTTATTGCTATCGACTCGCATTTTGCGTAATTTCGGTGCAACTTCACCGTTAGGTCGAATGCATGAGTCCTCATGTACGAATACCCACCTGTGATGCTTACCAATCTGACCGCGAAGAACAGAGCAGGCTGTGTCGTTGAGTGCCACCCCAATTGCTCGGCCTGCTTTTGCGTCTTCTGGATGTATCCACGCCATTTTTCTCTGCATGTCTATCTGTGACCATTCCATA